>Ga0207643_10000336_pt1 | contig 32116 bp, 30 predicted proteins | sample KBSMisM62_FD_184313 | JGI IMG/M metagenome (GOLD analysis project Ga0207643, IMG submission 184313) | Miscanthus rhizosphere microbial communities from Kellogg Biological Station, Michigan, USA - KBS Miscanthus M6-2 (SPAdes) (version 2) | ecosystem: Host-associated > Plants > Roots >... | reverse complement strand
GCATCCAGCCTTTGAGCCAGCGCGACCGCTGGCCAAGCCAGCGCCGGGCCGTTGCGGGTGCCTCTTCAAAGGTCGTGGACTCGATCACTCCGCATCGGTAGCCGAGGCGCGCAAGACGCATGCCGAGGTCGGCGTCCTCGGTGACGTTGTAGGGGTCCCAGCCGCCCGCCTCACGCAGAGCCGCGGTCCGGAAATGGTTGGAGGAGCCGCCAAGTGGCAGCGGCAAGCCGAACCCGGCAAGCTTTGGAAGAAAGACATCGAAGTGGCCGGCATATTCGGCGGTAAAATAGCGGGCAAGCCAAGTCGTGTCGGTGTCGATGCAGAGCGGTGCCTGCACGCATGCAAGGTTATCTCCGGCGGATCGAAATGTTTCCAGCGCACGACGAAGCTGTTGTGATTCTGGCCGGTCCTCCGCATCGTAGATCGCGACGAATGAACCGCGCGCGAGCTCCAGCGCAATATTGAGCGCTTTGGGTTTCGTGCGTGGCCCAGCGGGTGGTGTCGGAACCACCGTGAGCGGGAGACGGTGTTTGCGTCGCGTGATTGCGGCGTGTGTTGCCGGTTCGTCAGCCTCGACGATAACGATCACGTCGAGTTTCTCGGCTGGATAGTCGAGCTGTTCGATAGCTGACAGCAATTGGTCCACTACGCGCGCCTCGCGATGAAGAGGAGCGATGACGGTGTAAATGGGCAATGCTTCGTGCGCGATTGCGGAAGAGGCGCGACGCGGCCCCTGGGTCGGCGACACGACAACCAGAATCCGGAAGGCTGCCGGAAGCACCGCGAGCGCGCAAAGCATGATTGTGCTCACCGAGGTGAGCAATGCGGCCGGTGCCCCGACGCCAAAGAGCAACGGGATACAGTAAGCAAGTTTATTGAGCGTCGCCGCTGAAAATTCCGGCCGTTCACGCTTGAGGCGCTCCGAAGCACGATCGGCGGCGGCGACAAGCACGTCTTCTATGCTCGCGCTGAGTGCGAATGCGCGCCGCTGGGCGCGCACAGCGAATTCTTGCTGCCGGAATTTCAAGAGCTGTGATGAGGAACCAGAGTCGTCACCGCAGGCTTCCAATGAGCGAGCGCTCGCGGCGCCCGCAACGCCAGTCCTCATGCACCACCCGACCCACTCAATTTATTGGGGACGTTAGTGGATATACAACCTATAGGCGAGTCCAAACTTACGGCTCATGGCCGGATCAGGGCGCGGATGTTAGAAGGCGCGAGCCATGTCGAGTTTTATGTCTCACTATCTCGTGCCGGCAGCCATCGTGGCGGTGGCGATCGTGCTGCTGCTTGGCCTGATCAATATGATGCGCGGCGGCTCGCCCAACCGCTCGCAAAAGCTGATGCGGCTGCGCGTGCTGCTTCAGTTCGTCGCCATCATTGTGATCATGGCGACGATCTGGGTCCTCGGCCGTTAGTCGGAGAAGATACGGAGCGGGCGCTCACTTCATTGGAGCGGCGCGCATATACTCCTCTTTTTCTTTCTTCTGCTTTTTGGACTTCTTTTTGGCCGCGGAATAATCGGCCGTGGCGGCTTTGGCGGAATGCATGCCTGCTCCGCAAGCCTGCGCAGGCGCGGTGGCCGGCAGGGCCAGGAAGGCGGCTACAATCGCAATCGTCAGTACACGCATGAGCATCACCCCTTCTTGAGAAAAAGGCTAAGATAAGCCTACCCCGAATCTGCGGCTGGGAGAAAGGCTCCGCGAGATCGATATGGTTGTGCTCAACCGCATTTATACAAGGACCGGCGACGACGGGACGACCTCGCTCGGCACCGGCGCCCGGCGCAAGAAATACGATTTGCGGGTCGAGGCCTATGGCACTGTCGACGAGGTCAATGCCGTGGTCGGCCTGGTCCGCTTGCATGTCGCCGGCGATAAGGCGCTCGATGCTTCGCTCGGCCGCATCCAGAACGATCTTTTTGATGTCGAGGCCGATCTCTGTCTCGCCGAGAAGGGGCCCGGCGGCGCCCGGCTCACGGTGACCGATGCGCAAGTCGCTTGGCTCGAGGGTGAGATAGACCGGCTCAATGCCGAGCTCGCGCCACTAAAGTCGTTCATACTGCCCGGCGGCAGCCCCGCCTCGGCCTATCTGCACCTTGCGCGCACAGTTTGCCGCCGTGCCGAACGCATCATGGTCGAGCTGAAGGACAAGCCAAGCGAGGGTGTGTCGGAGCCGTCGTTGAAGTATGTCAACCGGTTGTCGGACTATCTGTTCGTCGCCGGGCGCTATGCCAATAACAAGGGTGCCGCCGATATATTGTGGGCGCCCGGCCAGAACCGCTAGTTTTACTGCGCCGCAGCACAAACGTTGACAGCCCGACGGCACGGCCTTTAGCTTCCGCCCGCTTGTTCCAGTGCCCGCCCGGGATGGGGAATTATGAAAATTCTGGTGCCCGTGAAACGGGTGGTTGATTTCAACGTCAAAATTCGCGTCAAGCCGGATGGCTCCGGCGTCGAGCTCGCCAACATCAAGATGTCGATGAATCCCTTCGACGAGATCGCCGTCGAAGAAGCAATTCGTTTGAAGGAGGCCGGCAAGGCGACCGAGATCATCGCGGTATCGATTGGCCCGGCGCAGGCATCGGAAACCATTCGCACCGCGCTTGCGATGGGCGCAGACCGCGGAATCCTGGTGAAGACCGATGCCGTCGTGGAGCCGCTGGCGGTTGCAAAGCTGCTCAAGGCCATTGTGGACGCGGAAAAGCCCGGCCTGGTCATTATGGGCAAGCAGGCGATCGATGATGACAGCAATCAGACGGGGCAGATGCTGGCGGCGCTGCTGAACTGGGCGCAGGGCACGTTCGCGTCCAAGCTTGCGATCGAGGGCGATGCCATCAGCGTGACCCGCGAGGTCGATGGCGGCCTGCAGACGGTGAAGCTGAAAATGCCGGCGATCATCACGACCGATCTGCGGCTGAACGAGCCGCGTTACGCCTCGCTGCCGAACATCATGAAGGCAAAGAAGAAGCCGATCGACGAAAAGGCGCCGGATGCCTATGGCATCGACATCAAGCCGCGGCTTCAGGTGGTCAAGACGAGCGAACCGCCGGGCCGCAAGTCGGGCGTGAAGGTTGCTTCGGTTGCCGACCTCGTCGCAAAGCTCAAGGACGAGGCGGGGGTACTCTAGATGACCACGCTTCTTGTCGCCGAGCACGACAACAAAACGCTCAAAGACGCAACCAACAAGGCACTCACCGCAGCCAAGGCTATCGGCGGCGACGTCCACGTGCTCGTCGCCGGCAAGGATTGCAAGGCGGCGGCGGAGGCGGCGTCAAAACTCGACGGCGTCAAGAAAGTGCTGGTGGCGGACGCCGCGCCTTATGAGCATCAGCTCGCCGAGCCGGTTGCTGCGCTGATCGTGTCGCTTGCCAACAGCTACGACGCCATCGTGTCGCCCGCGACAACGACCGGAAAGAACATCATGCCGCGCGTCGCCGCGCTGCTCGACGTGATGCAGATTTCGGACATCACGAAAGTGGTTTCCCCTGATACCTTCGAGCGGCCGATCTATGCCGGCAACGCAATTCAGACGGTGAAGTCGTCCGACGCGAAAAAAGTCATCACCGTGCGCACGTCGACGTTTCAGGCGGCGGGCGCCGGGGGTTCTGCGAGCATTGAAAACGCTGGCGCGGCCGCAGACCCAGGTCTCTCGACTTTTTCGGGAGAGCAATTGTCGAAGTCGGACCGGCCCGAACTGACGTCGGCCAAAATCATCATTTCCGGGGGCCGCGCCATGCAAAGCCGGGAAAACTTCACCAAATATATCGAACCTGTCGCCGACAAGCTGGGCGCCGCGGTCGGCGCCTCGCGGGCTGCGGTTGATGCCGGCTATGCGCCAAACGACTGGCAGGTCGGGCAAACCGGCAAAGTTGTGGCGCCCGAACTCTACATCGCGGTCGGAATTTCCGGCGCAATTCAGCATCTTGCCGGGATGAAAGACTCCAAAGTGATTGTTGCTATCAATAAGGACGAGGAGGCGCCGATCTTCCAGGTCGCCGACTACGGCCTGGTGGCGGATTTGTACCAGGCGTTGCCGGAGCTGGCGGCGGAACTCGACAAGGTCAAGCGTTGACTACGTTCTAGTTTTGTTGTTCCGCCGATGGCATCGTGCGGTCCTACGTCGTAAAAGTGAAATGAAACGCGAGAGTTTCCGAATTCAAGGCCGGGAGCCGGAACTTCGCATCGATCGGACAGAGATATGGTCAAGATTCAGAGTATCGGGGTAATCGGCGCCGGCCAGATGGGCAACGGAATAGCGCATGTGTGCGCGCTCGCCGGCTATTCCGTCCTTCTCAATGATCTGGAAGCGGATCGCATCAAGGCTGGCATGGCGACCATCAACGGCAACATGGCTCGGCAGGTCACCAAAAAGGCGATCAGTGAGGACGACCGCAAGAACGCGCTCGCACGTATCAAGCCGGCGGAGAAATATGACGCATTCTCGAGTTGCGATCTGGTCATCGAAACCGCAACCGAAAAGGAAGACGTCAAGCGCAAGATCTTCGGCGAGCTTTGCTCGTCGTTGAAGTCCGACGCGATTCTCGCAACCAACACCTCATCGATCTCGATCACGCGGCTCGCGTCCTCAACCGACCGTCCGGAGCGCTTCATCGGGATTCATTTTATGAATCCGGTGCCTTTAATGGAGCTCGTCGAGCTCATCCGCGGCATCGCGACCGACGATGCGACGTTCGAGGCGAGCAAGGCCTTTGTCACCAAGCTCGGCAAGACCATCGCGGTGTCGGAGGATTTCCCCGCTTTCATCGTGAATCGCATCCTGCTGCCGATGATCAACGAGGCGATCTACACGCTCTATGAGGGCGTCGGGAACGTCGAGTCGATCGACACCGCCATGCGGCTTGGCGCCCACCATCCGATGGGCCCGCTTGAGCTCGCCGATTTCATCGGGCTCGATACCTGTCTGTCGGTGATGCAGGTGCTTTACGAAGGGCTCGCCGACTCGAAATATCGGCCGTGCCCGTTGCTCGTGAAATATGTCGAGGCGGGCTGGCTCGGCCGCAAGACGCAACGTGGTTTCTACGACTACCGCGGCGAGAAGCCGGTTCCGACGCGCTGACTACGACGCGCAGCACCTGGCGCCTTTCGACTTGTCTTCGTATTCGTCGTGCCGACGCACCCAGGCCATCGTCCAGGGCAGAGCGTCCTCGTCGCGGCCCTTCGGCGCCATGTCGAGGAAGTTGTACGTACCCACGAGCGTGTCGAGCCCGCGCGCGTAGGACGAATAAGTGTGGAAAACTTTGTCGTTCTCGTCCCGGATAAAAGCGCTCAGGCCAGGCAATTCCTCACTGGGGATTTTGTCGACTCTATAGTTGTACTCGGCATCTCGGGCCATTTCGTCTTTGGTGAATGAAACGTGGAAATCGGGGTTGAAGTCGTTGCCGAACGACGACACCCATTTGAATTTCCAGCCCATGCGCTTCTTGTAGGCTTCGATCTCGGTAAGCGGCGCGCGCGAGACAACGACCAGCGATACGTCGCGCTGCGCAAGATGGATCACGGCGCCGTCGAAATGATCGGCCAGGAACGAGCAGCTCGGGCAGCCTTGCACCCAGCCCGGCCCGAGCATGAAGTGATAGACCATCAGCTGGCTCTTGCCGGCGAACAGGTCTGAGAGCGTTTCTTTTCCATTTGGGCCGTCAAAGACGTAGTTCTTCTCAACTCGCGTCCACGGAAGTTCACGGCGCGTGATGCTCAAGGCGTCGCGCGCCTTGGTGAATTCCTTTTCCTTCGCGAGCAGCGCCTTGCGTGCTTTGCGCCATTCGTCCTGCGATACGATCTTGTGCTGCATATTCTGCTCCCGCTACATTTTCGGCGGTGTCATCCAGCCGATTCCGGCGCCCCCCGGCTCCCTGAGGATGGCGATGCGGCCGACATTGGGTATGTCGAAGATCGGCCGCATCAATGTTGCGCCTGCGGCCTGTGCCTTTTTCACCCGCGCGTCGACATCGTCGACCGCGAGGTAAGACATCCAGCTTTCAGGAACGCCGTCGAACTGGGGACTGGTGAGCGGAAACAGGCCGCCGACATATTGGTCGCCCATCTTGGCGACCCAATAGGTGCCGTCAGGCATCGGCATCGCCTCGAAGGTCCAGCCAACCGTCGTGCCGTAGAATTTCTTGTCGCGCTCGGCATTCCGCGTCATCAGCTCGTTCCAGTAGAAATGTCCGTGTGACCATTGGTGTGGCATCGTCTACTCCTCTCACTAAGCAGCGAGATACTTTTCCAGCTTCTCGAACGAAGTGTTCCAGCCGTACTGGTGGCGATCGCGCGCGTCTTCGTCGAAGAATTGCTCGTGGACGAAGGTCATCAGTGTGCCGCCGTTATCGGCCTTGAACGTGATCGTCACGATCGATTCACGTTCAGGCGTACTCTTCCACGCCCAGGTGAACACCAGTTTCTCGTTCGGGATCACCTCACGATAAACGCCGCTGACGTCGTGTTGTTCGCCGTCGCCGGACTTCAGCATCATGATGTGGAACCGGCCGCCGACACGTGCGTCAGCCTGGGCGGTAACCTGACCGATTTCGCGACCGCCCATCCAGTGCTTCAGCTTTTCCGGGTCGGTCCATGCCGCGAAGACTTTCGCCGGCGGCGCGTTGAACCGGCGCTTGATGGTGAGGCTGGGTTTGGTTGTGACGGTGGCCATTTGTCTTCCTCCAGGAAAGCAGCAAGGCGATCGAACCGCTCGGTCCAGAATTTCTGGTAGCGGTTAAGCCAATCATTGGCGTCGCGCATCGGTTCCGCGCGCAGGCGGCAGCTGACGATACGGCCGTTCTTCTCGCGTCCGAGGAGTCCTGCATCTGACAGCACGTCGAGGTGCTTCATGATCGCCGGAAGCGACATGGAAAACGGTTTCGCCAGTTCGCTGACCGAAACGTTTTCCTTTTCGCTCAGACGGGCGAGCAAAGCGCGCCGCGTCGGATCGGCGAGCGCGGCGAAAGTTCGATCGAGGTTCGGTCTTGAATAGTAAACCATTTGGTTAAGTATAGAACCGCCGGCAAAAGTGTCAAGGCCTCGCCTGTCGCATTTACATTTCGTTGATAAACCTGCCGTAGAAACGGTACCGGGATGGATCCAGTATCAATCGCCACCGCCTTGGTTGGCTCTCAAATGGCCGATGTGCAGATGGCTGTTGCGGCCAAGATGCTGCGCATGAACGCCGATAATGCATCCGCGATCGTCCAGGTGCTCGATGCCGCCCAGAAGAACCTGCAGAGCCTCGCAAACGTCGCCGAAGGCGTCGGCCGCAATCTGAACATCAGCGCGTAATCACGCTATCGTTCGAGCGCCGCATTGATCAGCTTGATGGCGTCGTCGCTCGCCCACTCGGCAGGGCCGGCGATGGTCGCGATCTCGCATCCCTTGGGATCGATCAGCAAAGTGGTCGGCATTCCAAAGGCGCGCCCGATTGCCTTGAGGTCTTGAAATGCGCGTGCGCTCGGGTCGGCGAAATAGGCGAGTTTCTCGACTCCGACCTCCTTGAGCCAGGCCTTCGGCTTGTCAGGATCGCGCGTGTCGATATTGACCGTCACGACCTCAAATGCCGGGCCGCCGAGGCGCTGCTGCAGGGCATCGAGGGCGGGCATCTCCTTGCGGCAAGGCACGCACCAGGTGGCCCACAGGTTGAGCAGGACCGTCCGACCACGCCAGTGTTCGAGCGTGAGCGGCTTGCCGGTGGCATCCTGAAAAGAAAGATCGGGCACCCTTAACGGACTCTTGGCAACGTTAACGGCCGCCACCTCGCCATGCGCAAAAGGCGCTATTTTCGTGGCCAGTTCGACAGCCGGGCGGCAGGCCGCGTCGCCGCCCACATTGCGTGTCAGGGTCGAAACCCCGTATACCCCCGCCAGCCCAACGACGACGCCGGCGATTCCACCCGCCAGAACCATGGCGAGGCGCTTTTTGGCGAAGCGAGATTGGGTTTCGGTCATGAGCGGCTTGGTAGATATGCCATGAGCAACAAAATGTGGGGTGGGCGGTTCTCGTCTGGCCCCGGCGCCATCATGGAGGAAATAAACGCCTCTATCGACTTCGACCGGCATCTGTACCGCCAGGACATCGCCGCGTCCAAGGCCCATGCCGACATGCTGGCCAAGCAAGGCATCATTGCGGCCGACGATGCGAAAAAGATTGCTCACGGTCTAGACACGATTCTGTCAGAGATCGAGGCAGGCAAGTTCTCCTTCAAGCGCGCGCTCGAAGACATCCATATGAACGTGGAAGGCCGCCTGTCTGAATTGGTCGGCGAGGCGGCGGGACGGCTGCATACGGCGCGCTCGCGCAACGATCAGGTTGCGACCGATTTCCGGCTCTGGATGCGCGACACGATCGACGCGATCGATGCTGCGCTCGCGCTCTATCAGCGCACGCTCGCCGAAAAAGCGCACGATCACGCGGGCACCGTCATGCCCGGACTGACTCATATGCAGACGGCGCAGCCGGTAACGTTCGGCCATCACCTGCTTGCCTATGTCGAAATGGCTGCGCGCGATCGCGGCCGGTTTGCCGATGCGCGCAAAAGGCTGAATGAATCTCCGCTCGGCGCCGCCGCACTTGCGGGCACGTCGTTTCCTCTCGATCGTGACATGACCGCCAAGGCACTCGGCTTCGACCGGCCGATGGCGAACTCCCTCGATGCGGTCTCCGCGCGCGACTTTGCGATGGAGACGCTGGCAGCGGCTTCGATCGCGGCCGTGCATTTGTCGCGGCTTGCGGAAGAAATTGTCATCTGGACCTCGCCGCTCACGGCGCTGGTCAAGCTGTCGGACAAATTCACGACCGGCTCCTCAATTATGCCGCAGAAGCGCAATCCGGACGCCGCCGAACTGGTACGGGCCAAGGCCGGACGCGTAATCGGTGCGCTCAGCGCCTTGCTGATTGTGATGAAGGGGCTACCGCTCGCCTATGCGAAGGATATGCAGGAAGACAAAGAAGGCGCCATGGATGCGCTCGCTGCCTTGGTGCTATCGATCGCGGCAATGACTGGCATGGTCGCAGATCTCGTGCCCGATGCCTCCCGCATGAAAAAGGCGGCAGGCGAGGGCTATGCAACTGCGACCGATCTTGCCGACTGGTTGGTGCGGACCTTGAAGATTCCGTTCCGCGAGGCGCATCACCTGACCGGCCGGATCGTCGCCAAGGCCGCCGAGGCGAATTTGCCTTTGCACCGGCTGCCTGTTGCCGCCATGCGGGAGATCGAGCCGCGAATTGGCGAGGACGTGTTCACCGTTCTCTCCGTCGATCGCTCCGTGAAAAGCCGAACCAGCTTTGGCGGCACCGCGCCGAAAAATGTCAGGTCTCAGGCGAAGAAATGGCTGCGCAAGCTGGAAAAGGAAAAATCCTGACTTCGCCTTGTTTGTTTGTTTTGCTATCGTTCCTCCATGCAAGGAGCGCCTGTCTTGAGCCGTGATCGCCGTCCATTTCTCCGCCTCGCCCTGATTGGCGCACTGGCGACTTCGTTTGCTTTGGCTGCGTGCGGGCGCAAAGGACCGCTCGATCCGCCGCCGAGCGCGTCGGTCACGGGCGAACAGGCTGTGCCGGGAGGTCAGGAGCCACCGGCAGGTGCACAGGTGAACAGGGGCCCGATTGGTCCCGATGGAAGACCAATTGCACCCGGCATGCGAGACAAACGAATTCCTCTCGACGTTTTACTCAACTGAGCGCGCGATGCACCACTTCGCTTACCGCGACGGCGTCCTGCACGCCGAGCAGGTGAATCTGGACGCGCTCGCAAGCGCGGTCGGAACTCCGTTCTATTGCTATTCGACCGCAACGCTGGCGCGCCACTACCAAATCTTTGCGGGCGCTTTCGCCGACGTACCTGCGCTTGTTTGTTATGCCATGAAGGCGAATTCCAATCAGGCCGTGGTGCGGACGCTCGCCAGGCTCGGCGCGGGTGCCGACGTCGTATCGGGCGGTGAGCTCAAGCGCGCGCGACTTGCGGGAATTCCCGCTGACAAGATCATGTTCTCCGGTATCGGAAAGACCGCGGCCGAGCTCGCGCTCGCAGTCGAAGAAGGCATTCTCTGCGTGAACATTGAATCCGAGGCCGAGCTCGAGCTTCTGTCATCGATCTCGGCGTCGAAAGGGCGCACCGCCAACATCTCGGTACGCGTCAATCCCGACATCGATGCGAAGACGCATCACAAGATCGCGACCGGAAAGGCCGAAAACAAGTTCGGCATCCCGATCAGCCGCGCGCGCGAAATCTATGCCCGCGCTGCGAAGCTCAAGGGCCTCAAGGTCGCCGGCGTCGATATGCACATCGGCAGCCAGATCACCAACCTCGATCCGTTCGACAGCGCCTTCGCGCTGCTCGCCGAGTTCGTGGGCATGTTGCGCGCCGACGGTCACACCATTTCGCATATCGATCTCGGTGGCGGCCTCGGGATCCCGTACCGCGATGATAATGAGCCGCCACCGCATCCCGACGACTATGCCAAGGTGGTCAAGCGCGCGACGCGCGATCTCGATTGCCGGCTTATTTTCGAGCCTGGCCGCCTGCTCGTCGGCAACGCCGGAATATTGGTGACGCGGGTGCTGTTCGTGAAGCATGGCGAAGCCAGGAATTTTGTTGTCGTCGATGCAGCGATGAACGATCTCATCCGACCCACGTTATATGACGCACATCATGAGATCTGGCCGGTTGCGCAGCCGGCCAGCTCAGCAAAGCGGGTGCGTGCCGATGTCGTTGGGCCCGTGTGTGAAAGCGGCGATTTTCTCGCCGTTAACCGCGACATGGTGGAACCGGCAAGTGGCGCCCTGTTGGCGGTGATGTCGGCGGGCGCTTACGGCGCGGTGCAGGCCGGTACCTACAATACGCGCGCTTTGGTGCCGGAAGTGTTGGTCAACGGCGCAAAATGGGCGGTCGTGCGACCGCGCCTTGAAGTTGACCAATTAATTGCGCTCGATCGCATGCCGGATTGGCTTTGAGCGCATAAATAGGCGCGTGGTCCCCCGGTTCGGCGCATGTTACTCTGGACGGTAGTAGAGATTCTCCTGAGCCACAGCGGCGGAGCGGCTTTTGGACGAGATTAACGAGAAGCCACACGATCAACAGCCGACGCGGCTTCTGCTTGCGCGTGCATTGCGTCGGGCGCGCGGCAGCCTGCTGTGGGAACGGCTGTGGCCGGCGCTCGCCTCCATTACGATTGTCCTCGGACTTTTCCTGGCATTCTCCTGGGCCGGCCTTTGGCTGATGTTGCCGCCGCTCGCGCGTGCAATCGGCCTGATCATTTTCGGCCTGCTGTTGATCGCGGCGGCGGTGCCGCTGGCGATCCTGCGGCTGCCGAGCGTCAACGACGGGCTGAGGCGTCTCGATCGCCGCAGCGGCGAAATACACCGGCCGGCGACTGCCGTTTCCGATCACATTGCAGCAAACGGCACCGATCCCGTGACGCAGGCTTTGTGGCAGGCGCATGTCGAGCGCGCGCTGCTGTCCGCGCGCAAGATCAAAGCCGGCTGGCCGGTGCCGCGGCTGTCGTTGCGCGATCCGATGGCGTTGCGCGCGCTCGTGTCCATTTTGGTGTTGGCGACGTTCTTCGCTGCAAGCGGCGAGCGATTCAAGCGGGTCGCCGCCGCCTTCGACTGGCACGGCGTCGTCGCACCGGCAAATTTCCGGATCGATGCGTGGATCACGCCTCCGGTCTACACCGGTCGGCCGCCGGTGATGCTGCCTGGCCTCCGTCCGGGTGAAACGGCGCAGAACGCGGCGCCGGTCGCGGTGCCATCCGGCAGTCAGCTTGTGATCCGAGCGACCGGCAAAGTGCATTTCGAGATTATCCGCAAAGGCGGAATCGAAGATGCGCCCGCCGAGGCACGCGCACCTTTGCCTGCCGGGACCGAAGAGCGCAGGCTTGTGATCAAAGGCGACGGCTCGGCCGCGGTGCATGGCGTTCTCGGCAGCGATCTTGTGTGGAATTTTACGGCCATTCCCGATCGCGCGCCGACGATCGATCTGATCCGGGATCCGGAGCGACAGGCCCGTGGTGCGTTGCGGCTCGACTATCGCGTGGAGGACGACTACGGCGTGATCGAAGCGAAAGCCACCTTCACGCGCAAGGAAGAACAGACGTCCGACAAGCCGCCGCGCCCGTTGTTCAGCGCGCCCGACTATGCGCTCGTCTTGCCGCAACAGCGGACACGCGCGGGCGCCGCGCAGACGACGCATGATCTAACCGAGCATCCATGGGCTGGCAGCGACGTGCTTCTGACGCTGATCGCTCGCGATGAGGCCGGCAACGAAGGCCGCAGCGAGCCGCGCGAGCTGCAGTTGCCGCAACGCATCTTTGTCAAGCCGTTGGCAAGGGCGCTGATCGAGCAGCGCCGAAACCTCGCGCTGGACGCCGAGAGCAAGCCGACCGTGCTCACCTCGCTCGATGCGCTCACCATCGCTCCGGAGCGCTTTACGCCGGAGGCAGGCGTCTATCTTGGCCTGCGTTCGATCTATCACGACCTCGATCATGCAAAGAGCGACGATGCGCTGCGCGATGTCGTCGCGCGCCTGTGGGACATGGCGATCCAGCTCGAAGACGGGAACGTGTCACAGGCCGAGCAGGCGCTGCGCCAGGCGCAGGAGGCCTTGCGGCAGGCGCTCGAGCGCGGCGCGAGCGATGAGGAAATCAAAAAGCTGATGGATCAGCTGCGTGCCGCCATGGACAAGTTCCTGCAGGCGCTTGCCGAGGAAATGCGCAAGAATCCGCAGCAATTAACGCGTCCCCTCGATCGCAACAACACGCGCATGCTGAGCCAGCAGGACCTCAAGAGCATGCTGGACCGGCTGGAGAATCTGGCGCGCTCGGGCAACAAGGACGCTGCGCGTCAGCTGCTCGAGCAGCTGCAGTCGATGCTCGAGAACCTGCAGATGGCGCGCCCCGGCGCCCAGGGCGACGACGGCGACGATGACGACATGATGTCGGCCCTCGATGAACTCGGCGACATGATTCGCAAGCAACAGCAGCTGCGCGACAAGACGTTCAAGCAGGGCCAGGAAAATCGGCGCGACCGCCAGCGCGGTCAGCAGGGCCAGAACCAGATGGGGGACCTGCGCCAGGATCAGCAAGGGTTGCGTGACCGTCTCAACAAGCTTCTGGAGCAACTCCGCCAGCGCGGGCTTGGCCAGCAAGGTCAGCAAGGCCAACAAGGCCAAAAGGGACAACAAGGGGAGGGCGGCGACGAGATGGGCGAACTTGGCGATGCGGGCGAAGCCATGGGCGAGGCGGAAGGTCAGCTCGGTGAGGGTGACGCCGATGGCGCCGTCGGCAGCCAGGGCCGTGCCCTCGAGGCCATGCGAAAGGGCGCCAAGGGTCTTGCGCAATCGATGCAGCAGCAAGGCATGGGCCCGGGTCCAAACGGACGGCCGGGCCGCGGGCAATCGCGAGCTCAGCAGGAGACGGATCCCCTCGGGAGGCCGATGCGGCGCGGCGATTACAGCGACGACTTCACCGTCAAGGTCCCGGGTGAAATTGATGCGCAACGGGCTCGACGCATTCTGGAAGAGTTGCGCAAGCGGTTCGGTGAGAGTTTCCGCCCGCAGCTCGAGCTCGACTACATCGAGCGATTGCTAAAAGATTTCTGATCACAGATCGCGCGGCGATGTGCGACTGGCGTTACTTCGCCGCAGTCGCCGAATCCTGCGGCGTGAAGAAGCGCACCATCACATCGGTTGCGTTTGGCGGCGGCGAGACAAACCGGCTGCGGAAATCAAGTTTTTCTCCAGGCCCGAGAATGCTGCGGCTTGGCAGAGCGTTCCACGTGTAGATTTCCTGTCCGGATGCGTCGCGCGCAGCGAAGCGCAGGCGTGGCACCTCAGTGGCCTTGCTGGCGACGCTGACAATGCTGCCTTCAATGACCAGAGCCGACAGTCCTTCCTGCGTTTCTTTCGAAATGCGCATATTCTCGAATTTCAGATGACGCAGGTTGACCGGCAGGCCGACCGCCGCGAACAACGAGGCAGTCTGCGGAAAGAACCTCACAACCTCGCTGCGGGCGCCAACCAGCGCAACATTGAAGGCGAAAAGGACAAGAATAAGGGCAGTCCATCGCGACGAGCGCCGCTCTTTCTTGCGTCGCGCCTGAAGTCGCTTGCGGCGCACGGCAAAATTTTCAATCTCGTCAGCTTCCGTCGTCGCCTCAGATGCGGCTGATGGCTCTTCTGGTGCGATCGGTGGTGCGTCGGTAACAGTGACAGGTGCCTGCGCTGCTTCTTCATCCTGCGCAGCTGCCACGGTTGCTTGCTCTTCGACGGTGGTATCTTCGACGCTGTCCTGAATTCGCTGATCGGGGCGTATCACGCCGATGGAAGAGGTCGGATCATCGTCTGTGCCGGCACCCGCCATCTCGGCCTTGGATGCGAACCACGTCGTCTTGCATCGTGCACAGCGGACGGTTCGCCCGGCCTCGCCCAGCGAGGCCGGGTCGATCATGTAGGAGGTTGAGCAGTTCGGACAGGCGATCAGCATGGCGTCGATGGTAATTGGATGGCCAAAGTACCAGCCGTCCGTTAATGGATCGGAAACCATGCCAGGCCCCGATAAACGGGGGTTTTTCGCCTTATTCCCCGCGGCCGCTATGGCGGTGTCGCGATAATCCTGTAAAAACGCGTGCGCCCCGGAACGGCCTCCGGGATGCTTGGGACCTCGGCACGGTCGTGATTCGCCCGGCCTTTTGGGGAATTTTATCGGAGCGGGGTGGGTGGTCCGATTTGAGAACGTCGGCTTGCGCTACGGGTTGGGCCCGGAGGTCCTGCGCGACCTCACGTTCCGCATCGAGCCTCACTCGTTCCAGTTCCTGACCGGGCCATCCGGCGCCGGCAAGACCTCGCTGTTGCGACTGCTGTTCCTGTCGCTCAAGCCGACCCGCGGCCTGATCACTCAATTCGGTCATGACGTCGCGACACTGTCGCGAGATGCGGTCGCGACGTTGCGGCGCCGCATCGGCATCGTATTCCAGGACTTTCGACTGCTTGACCACATGACGACGTACGAAAACGTCTCGTTGCCGCTGCGGGTCATGGGCCGGCCGGAAGAAAGTTACCGGGAGGAGGTCATCGAGCTGCTCAGCTGGGTCGGTCTCGGCGAGCGAATGTGGGCGCTCCCGCCTGTTCTTTCAGGCGGAGAAAAACAGCGCGCGGCGATCGCGCGCGCCGTGATCGCGCGGCCGCAATTACTGCTGGCCGACGAGCCGACCGGCAACGTCGACCCGAATCTGGCGCAGCGTCTGCTGCGGCTGTTTGTAGAACTGAACAAGTCAGGCACATCGGTTGTCATCGCGACGCACGACATCGGGCTGATGGATCAGTACGATGCCAAGCGCCTCGTGCTGCACGACGGCCGGTTGCATATTTACGACTGAGACTCGCGATGAGTGACGCACGCATCGATTTGACAATGCAGCTGCGCGAGCCGAACGAGCCCTTGCCGCGGTTTGAGACCCCGCTGGTGCCGCGAAACTCGATTTCCGGCCGCGCCCTCGTGGCTGTCGTTGCGATCATGACCTTTCTGGTGTCGTTGACGACGGGGGCGGCGGTTCTGGTGACGAAAGCCGCCGGCGAGTGGCAATCCGACATTGCGCGCGAGATGACGATCCAGATAATGCCGGCGCCGGGACGGGATCTCGATACCAGCGTGAACCGGGCGGTCGCGATCACGCGCGCGATTTCCGGCGTGACTGAGGTACGACCGTACTCAAAAGAAGAATCGATGAAATTGCTGGAGCCCTGGCTTGGCAGCGGAATTTCGCTTAGCGAATTGCCCGTTCCGCGCTTGATTGTCATCAAGATTGCGGCAGACGCGACGCCTGATCTCGGACAGCTTCGGCGCGTGCTGGCGGATCAAGTTCCGGGCGCAGTCGTCGATGACCACCGAGGTTGGATCGACCGCATGCGGGCGATGGCAGGTACCGCGATCGCGGTAGGTGTCTGCATCCTGATCCTGATGTTCGCCGCAATGGTCTTGTCGGTGGCTTTTGCCACGCGCGGCGCGATGGCGACCAACAAGGCGGTCATTGAGGTTCTGCATTTTGTCGGTGCGAAAAACGGCTTCATCGCACGGCATTTTCAGCATCATTTCCTGATGCTTGGGCTGCAGGGCGGCGCCATTGGCGGCGGCGCGGCTATCGTTGTGTTCGTGGCGGCGGCCATGATCAGCCATTGGTTCGTTGGCAGCGACCAAGGATCGGCGCTCTTTGGATCGTTCTCGATCGGCCTTGCAGGCTATGCGGCCGTTCTCGGACAGGTGGTGTTGATTGCGATCGTGACCGCCTGGACCTCGCGGCATACGGTCAACAGCACACTGGAGTCCATCGACTGACATGTTTGCCGGTTTCGCCCGCTGGATCGGATTCCTGACGATGGCTGCCGGCGCTACCGGTGCTTTACTGCTGGCAGGCGGTTTCGGCTGGTTCGTTGTCCAGATTGCCGGCGATGAGATAACGCTCGATCGGAAGGCTGACGGCATCGTAGTGCTCACCGGCTCTGCCGCGCGCATTCCCGACGCAATCGAATTGCTGGCCACCGAACACGGAAAACGGCTGCTGATCACCGGGGTGTACCGGGCCACAAGTGCGCGCGAAATCGCACGTCTCACCCCGCTTTATTCGAAGTATTTTACCTGCTGCATCGACCTGGACCGTTCTGCGCTCAACACCTTCGGCAACGCACTCGAAACAAAACGTTGGGCTCGCCAGCACAATTTCAATTCGCTCATCGTTGTGACGTCGAACTGGCACATGCCGCGCGCGATGGCCGAACTCGACCATCAATTGCCGGACGTCACCCTCATCGCATTCCCCGTCATATCGGAAAAAGTGAAAGCCGAGCCTTGGTGGTCGAACCTTGACACGGCCCGCCTGCTGTTCGGTGAATATCTGAAGTATGTTTTCGCTCAGGCTCGCATGCGCCTTGATGTGGACGGCGCAATATAGAAGGGCTGACCGTGATCATTCTTCTTCGCTCGCTCGCGTTCAATGCGCTGTTCTATCTGAACACGCTTCTGTTTTTGATCGCCGCGCTGCCGACTTTCTTCATGCCGTACCGCGCGATTGTGGAGGTCGCGAAATCGTGGGGCCGCGTCAATCTTGTGCTGCTCCGCGTGGTCGCCGGAATCAAATGCGAGATTCGCGGTCTCGAAAAGCTTCCGCCTGGCCCTCTCATCGTCGCTTCAAAGCATCAATCCGCATGGGAAACATTTGCGTTGCTGCCGCTGCTCGACAATCCCGTCTTCATCCTTAAGCGCGAGCTGCAATGGATTCCCGTTTTCGGCTGGCTCACGATCAAAGGGCGGATGGTGCCTGTCGATCGCGGCGGCGGCTCGCAGGCCCTTGCCGCAATGATCGAAAGGGCGCGCGCCGAGCTCGCCGACAATCGCCAGCTCATCATTTTTCCCGAAGGCACGCGGCGCCCAGCGGGCGCCGAGCCGCGCTACAAGTTCGGCGTCGCGCATCTTTACACGGCGGAAGGAGTGCCTTGCGTTCCGATCGCGCTCAATTCCGGTCTGTTCTGGCCGCGCCGCTCGCTTCGCCGCTTCCCCGGAACCGTTATTGCCGAAATCCTGGACCCGATTGCACCGGGTCTCGACAAGGATGCCTTCTTCGCCCGCCTGCAGAATGATATCGAAGCCGCGACCGCGCGACTGATTGCAGAGGGACGGGCAAAAATGGGCAACGGCGGCTAGCGAGCCGCCGATTCATGAATACCCTTGAGCTGCGCGGCCAGGACCTGAAGATCGTGATCACGAATACCCAGGACCTGCAGCTCCTTCGTTGCCGCGAGCACATAGTCGCGGCACGCGCCGGATCGGCCGTGACCCTGACGCGCAAAATGAAGTTGCTCCTGCAGGCTCAGCCGTCCCGCGTATTGACGATGTCCGCGGTCGACGACGTAACATAGGGCATGCACGCTCTGTTGCGGATCATCATCGAGCCAGGCCCTGCGCCACGCCTCACGGTAGACGAGCGTGACCTGTTCGCGGCCGCGCAGATACTCGAGGGTCTTCGTCCGCCGGCGCGCTGCAACCCGATAGGCAATGCCGCGGCAGTTTCCTCCGCGGTCAAGACCGAACACCAGTCCAGGCTTTGCCGGCGTCCCGCGATGCACAAACGAATAGACGCAAAGCGCACGATGCGCGCCGACCAGGCGCGCATTTCGCCGTTCGAGAAAATCGAACCCGGGCCGCCACATCAGCGACCCATAGGCGAAGACCCACAAGTCCTCGTTGCTTTGATCGGAGCCTGTCTTCATCGTAACGGGGGACAGTCGGCTGCTGACGTCCGCGTAACAGGGTGCCAGTTCCCCTGCAACCCGCAGGCGGCGGGCGCAGAAAGGCCTTATTCGCCGGGTTTTGAAGTCAGATGACGATGGACGGCACAACAAGCCTGCAATCCCGACGCCGTACCGGGCGGCGCTACGTGATCCTGGTCTTCGTGGTCCTGGCGGTGATCGCCGGGTGGACGGGCTTCTGGAAATTCGCGTCTGACAGGGCGCAGCAGACAATCGATGGCTGGCGGGCTCGCGAAGCAAAATCGGGGCGAATTTACGATTGTGGGTCGCAGAGGGTTGGCGGCTTTCCATTCCGCATCGAAGTGACCTGCGATCGAGCCTCCGCGGTTTTTCGCAGCAACGAGCCGCCGATAGAGCTTAAGGCCGACAGCCTGCTCGTCGTGGCGCAGGTGTATCAGCCGGGCCTGATCATCAGCGAATTCCGTGGGCCCCTGACGGTCGGCGAAACCGGAAAGCAGCCGGAATTTCTTGCCAGCTGGAAGCTGGCACAATCGAGCGTCCGCGGGACGCCGGCGGCACCTCAGCGCGCGTCACTTGTGTTTGACGATCCGGTCATCGACCGCTTTAGTAGCGGCGCGCGGCAGAATCTGCTGCGGGCCCGGCACATTGAAGTTCATGGCCGTATCGCTGAAGGCTCCGTGACGAACAAGCCGGTTATCGAAGTTGCCCTGCAGCTCGATCAAGTCTCATCGCCGGCGCTGCATCCGGCGGCAGCGCAACCGATCGACGCAACGGCAACCGCTCGGCTACGCGGATTGAACGATTTTTCACCGAAGCCATGGGCAGCGCGTTTCCGCGAAATTCAGGTAGCCGACGGCCGCATCGACATCACGCAGGTCCGGATCCAGCAAGGCGACATCCTTGCCGTCGGTGCGGGAGCATTGTCGATCAATGGTAACGGCCGCCTCGAAGGTCAGTTACGCATCACGATGGCGGGCCTCGAGCAATTTCTGGCCGCGATCGGCGCACAACAGAAGATTCAGGCCTCGCCCCACATGGACAAACTTGTCGGCGCTCTCGACCGCCTGGCACCCGGGCTCGGCGATGTTGCGCGCCAGCAGGCCGGCGCAAATCTTTCGGCTGGCATCAATATGCTCGGCGAGCAGACTACACTCGAGGGAAAGCGCGCGGTGACCTTGCCTCTGCGTTTCACTGATGGCGCGGCGTTCCTCGGGCCGATCCCGATCGGGAGCACGCCAGCTTTGTTCTAGCCTTCTCCCGAAGCGTATGGCTTCGGCATCGGCTCGTGCGGCAGGTCTGGGTGAGGCCGGCCGAAATCCGGCGCCGGCGAATCCTGACCGATATCGACGATCCCTTTGCGGATGGCGCGCGTGCGGACGAAATGCTCGAACAGCGCCTCGCCGTCGCCCTTGCGGATCGCCTTGGTCAGCGCCGACACATCCTCGTTAAAGCGGCCGAGCATTTCGAGAACCGCGTCCTTGTTGGCGAGAAAGACGTCGCGCCACATGGTCGGATCGGACGCGGCAATGCGCGTGAAATCGCGGAAACCGCCGGCGGAAAATTTCAGTACCTCTGACCGCGTCACGGCCTGCAATTCGTCAGCGGTGCCGACAATGGTGTAGGCGATGAGATGCGGTAGATGACTGGTGATCGCGAGCACCAGGTCGTGATGGTCGGGCGCCATCGTTTCGACGTTGGCGCCGAGCAGGCGCCAGAAGGCCGCGAGCTTGTCGGCCGCCTTTTTGTCCGCGCCGTCGGGCGGCGTCAGGATGCACCAACGGTTGACGAAAAGCTCCGCAAAGCCCGCATCCGGGCCGGAATATTCAGTACCGGCGACCGGGTGTGCCGGAATGAAATGCACGGTTTTGGGCAGATGCGGCGCCATATCGCGGACCACCGAACCCTTGACCGAGCCGACATCGGACACGATCGCGCCGGGTGCGAGATGCGGGCCGATCTCCTTCGCAACGCCGCTGCAGGCGCCGACCGGTATGCAGACAATAACGAGATCGGCGCCTTCGACCGCGGCGGCGTTGGTCTCCACCACCTGATCAGCAATGCCAAGCTCGGCGACGCGCCGGCGCGTCTGCGGCGAGCGCGCGGTCGCAACAATCGTCCGCGCGGCGCCCTGCGCACGGGCGGCGCGCGCGATCGACGATCCGATCAGGCCGACGCCGATCAGCGCCAGCCGGTTGAACAAGGTGGCGGGCTTGCTCACGCGGCCTTCCCCAGGAATTCCTTGAGCGCCTGCACCACGAGCCTGTTGGCCTCTTCAGTCCCGACGCTCATTCGCAAGGCGTTCGGCAGCTTGTAGACGCCGACCTGGCGGAGAATGAGCCCGCGCTTGGTCAGAAAAGCGTCGGCCTCTTTCGCGGTTCGACCCTTGGTCTCGGGGAAATGGATCAGCACGAAGTTCGCGGCGCTCGGGGTGACTGTCAGGCCGAGCTTGCCGATCTCCTCGGTGAGCCACGCAAGCCAGCGTGTGTTGTGCGCGCGCGATTTCTCGACATGCGCAGTGTCGCGGATCGCCGCGATCCCCGCTGCGATCGCCGGGCCGTTGACATTGAACGGTCCGCGAATCCGGTTGACCGCGTCCACCACATGCGCCGGGCCATACATCCAGCCGAGCCGCAACGAGGCGAGCCCATAGATCTTCGAGAAGGTGCGCGTCATCACCACGTTGTCGGTCGTTGCAACCAGTTCGATGCCCGACTCATAGTCATTGCGTTGCACGTATTCTGCGTAGGCGGCATCGAGCACGAGCAGCACGTGCGCCGGCAGCGATTTTTGCAGCCGCTTCACCTCGTCGAACGGGACGTAGGTCCCTGTCGGGTTGTTCGGATTGGCCAGGAAAACGATTTTTGTCTTCGGCGTGACCGCCTTCAAGATGGCGTCCACATCCGCGGTGAAATCCTTTTCCGGCACAGCGACCGCCTTCGCCCCGGTGCCCATGGTAGCGATCGGGTAAACGACAAAGCCGTGCCTCGTGTAAATCCCCTCGTCGCCGTCGGTGAGGTAGGCGCGCGCAAGCAGATTGAGCAGATCGTCGGAGCCTGCGCCACAGACAATGCGGTCAGGATCGAGCCCGAACGCGGCGCCAATTGCGTCGCGCAAGGCCGCAGCTGAGCCGTCCGGATAGTCCTCAAGGTGCTCGCCGGTTGCGCGATAGGCCGCGATTGCATTCGCGCTCGGCCCCAACGGCGTTTCGTTGGAGGAGAGCTTGAACACCTTCGCGACGCCAGGCGCGGTGCTCTTGCCCGGAACGTAAGGGGCAATATCGAGCACTCCGGGACGCGGTTGCGGGCGGTTCATCGTCATTCAAAGTCCGGCTGTCAGGTCTTGTCGGCGGCAACCGTATAGCGGTTTGCGTGGCTGCCGACGAGGGCTGCCGAGCGCACGGTGGCGCCGGCCTTAACCAAGGCGGCGCTGACCGACTTGAGGTCCTTGCCTGTCGGCTGGGTCACCAAAAGAGCGGCGCCATCGAATGCCCGATCCGGGACGGCAATGAAGTCCGCCAGGGCCGAAAGCGCCTGCGCAGGCGCCGCCCCCCAACCCGAAACGCGGATGCTCCAGACCGCCGTTTCGGTTGCCATGGCGTCCGCCGCAACGCGTGAGAGGACGAAGACCGGCAAGGCCGCCGGGTGGTCCGGGCGCTCAACGAAAGGAAGTCGCGCAATGATTTTGGGTGCGGCGTCGAATTCAAGCGCACTCCACCAGTCGCCCGCAGAAGCCACATCGAATGCGGGCACCAGCCCAAGGTCGCCCTTCGACGCCGACACCGCGGCGACTACGCCGGCCGCGCCCATGTGCGGGACGAATGGGACTGTGAAGCCAAAATGAAAGCGCGCGGCATCGCGCATCAGAGCATCGCCCGCGGAAAGATCGGCATGAACTGAAAAGGGTGCCTGCACAAAGGTGAACGTCGAAATAATGACCCGCCAGATGCTTTCGACGGTGTCGAGCGGCAGTATCCCTTTGTGCCGCTTCACGAGACGCCGCATCATCTCGGCCTCGCGCGCAGGGCGGAAAGCCGACGTGCCGCTGTCCTGACTTCGTTTAACCGCAATAAGTCGGTCAATGATCTCACTGCGCTCGATCAGAAGCTGATGCATCGCTTCGTCGATGCGGTCGATCTCCTTGCGAAGGTCCGTCAGCGCGGTGGTTTCGGGTGCTTTCACCATGGTGGCATTGATAAGTGGGCCGGGCCTTGAAATCAAAGAAAACGTTGACTGTAACCTGCTAGCTTGACACTTAGGCGCTATATCAGGCCTCCAATACGGCCAGCGCCGGGAGCGCACGGGCGATTATGAGTGAAGCCAAATTGACAGGCTCGCGTGCTGCGGCTGATGCACCGCATGAAGCGGATCAGCCGCGCGACTCGCTTGTTGCCCAGTTTGGGGACCGGCCATTGCGGCTCGATGCCGGAGTCGAGCTTTCCCCGTTTCAGATCGCATATAAAACATATGGCCGGCTGAACGCCGCGCGATCCAACGCCGTGCTGATTTGTCATGCGCTCACGGGCGACCAGCACGTCGCGAGCGTGCATCCCGTTACAAAGAAGGCGGGCTGGTGGGAGACCATGGTCGGCCCCGGCCGGCCGATCGACACCGAGCGCTATTTCGTGATCTGCCCGAATGTGGTCGGCGCGTGCATGGGGACGACCGGGCCGTCGTCGACAGATTTTAAAACCGGCAAGCCCTGGGGGCTGGGTTTTCCCGTCATCACAATTCGCGACATGGTACGCGCGCAAGCAATGCTGCTTGACCATCTCGGCATCGAGTCGTTGTTCACCGTCGCAGGCGGATCCATGGGCGGCATGCAGGTCTTGCAGTGGGCCGCGAGCTATCCGGATCGCGTGTTTTCCGCGTTGCCGATTGCTTGCGCAACGCGGCATTCGGCGCAAAACATCGCGTTTCATGAAGTCGGCCGGCAGGCGATCATGGCCGACCCCGAATGGCGCGGCGGCCGATACCTCCTCGAAAACACCAATCCGCGCAGGGGACTCGCGGTGGCACGCATGGGCGCGCACATTACCTACCTGTCCGACGCAGCTCTGCATCGAAAGTTCGGCCGCAAGTTTCAGGATCGCGCGAATCCGACTTTTTCGTTCGATGCGGATTTCGAGGTCGAGTCCTATTTGCGGCATCAGGGAATTTCGTTCGTCGAGCGCTTCGATGCGAACTCCTATCTCTATCTGACGCGGGCAATGGATTATTTCGATCTGGCAGCCGATCACGATGGTATTCTGGCCAAAGCCTTCCATCGCACGCCCGCGCGGTTCTGCGTCATCTCATTCACCAGCGATTGGCTGTTTCCGACTTCCGAGTCGCGCGCCATCGTCCAGGCGATGAATGCGGCGAGCGCACGGGTGTCGTTCGCTGAAATCGTCACGGACAAGGGTCACGACGCGTTCCTGCTCGACGAGCCGGAATTGTTCGCCATCGTGCGCGGCTTTCTGGACGGGGCCGGCAAGGCGCGCGGACTGGGTTCCGAGAGCTGACCGATGAGCACCCTGTCACGCGCCGACATCGATGTAAGTTCCAACGGCATCGCGCGCGCGGCCGGCGGAGCGCGTGTCGACCTCGTTCTTGTGACCGAGATGGTCGAGCGCGGGGCGAAGGTGCTCGACGTCGGCTGCGGCGACGGCGAATTGCTCCGGCTTCTGAGCGAGACGCGCGATGTCGACGGGCGTGGCATCGAGCTGTCGCGGGAAGGTGTGAACGAGTGCGTCGCGAAGGGCCTGGCTGTGATCCAGGGCGACGCCGATACCGACCTAAGCAACTATCCTGACGACGCGTTCGATTACGTCATCCTGTCGCAGACCCTGCAGGCCACGCGGCAGCCGCGCATCGTGCTGGAACACATGCTGCGCATCGGGCGTCACGCGATCGTGTCGTTCCCGAACTTCGGCCACTGGCAGGTCCGGCTGCAGCTCCTATTCGCGGGCCATATGCCGCGCACCGATATGCTGCCGTTCAGCTGGTACGACACGCCGAACATCCATCACTGCACCATCAAGGACTTCCGCCAGCTCTGCACAGCGGTGGGAGTGCGGATGGAGAAGGCCGTGGCGCTCAATGCCTGGGGGTCGCCGTTGCGGCTCGCCGCGCCGTGGTGGTTCTGGAACCTGTTCGGCGAACAGGCGGTCTTTCTGCTCAGCCGGCGGGATTGAAACCGGATTCCCTCAATATTTCGCCCGAAGGTAACGCTGCCCGCCTTTAACTGTAGCGGGGCGCTGCGATATCTTCGTCTGTAAATAATAGTGGGCCAAAAGACAGTATTCGCGTAAAGCCAAAAATATTACGAGTTCCATATAACGTATAATGTTTTACCAATGGGTATTACTATGGAATAGCCGCTATGCGCGGCACGAAATGACCTTCCAATGATCACGAAATTGCCATATGCCGGCAGCGTTTTGACAACGCATCCCGTGGTGAGTCTATCAGCGCGGGGTGCATTTGCTTAAAAAGCTAAGGGGACTACTCTAATGACTATAAGATCAAGACGGGCGACGCTATTTCTGTGTTCGGTGGCGGTTGCAGCACTGGCAACGTCGGCGCTCGCAAGACCCGCTCACCATTCCAGGCATCCCGCTGTGCCCGTGACCCAGACGGCGGTTCAACCGTCGGGGGCCGACCGAGATATGCGCTTTTCGTTCAATGCCACTCAGGCACCGGCGGCCTTGGCGGCCGCCGAAGGGGGCGAAACGTCCCGCCGTGGCCGTCAGCATGGCCGCCGAGACTCTGCGCGTGCGTTGGCGCAGTCGCATGCGAACTCGGCGTTCGGGGGCATGACCAGCAATGCGCTGGTGACGGAAGCTCGCAAATACATCGGCACCAATCCCACCGGCCGTGGAAGCCTGTGGTGTGGTGCGTTCATGGACCTGATCCTCAAGCGCACCGGTCATGCCGGTGGCGGCAACCTGGCGAAAGCCTACGCGAGCTACGGCACGCGCGTGCGCGGACCGCAGGTTGGCGCAATTGCGGTCATGGGCCGGCGCGGCGGTGGTCACGTCGGCGTGGTCAGCGGCGTGGATCCGAACGGCAATCCGATCGTCGTGTCCGGCAACCACAATCACACGGTCGCCGAGTCGGTGTATCCGGCGGGCCGGATCAGCGCCTATGTGTTGCCCGGCGGCTGATCTCGTCTCGATCACAGCAGCCTTGTGAGCCGCGCCCCGTTTGAAACGGGGCGCGGTTTTTCATTGGGGTATGGGCGCTATCGCATCGCCGGATACGATCTCGCCGGGCGCGATCACTTCGGCATAGACACCGCAATCTGTGTGATCGAAGTTGTCGAGGAGCGTGCGCGGAATTGTCAGGTCGCGGATTCCGGTCTCCGGGTCCACGTCGGTGGCGGCGCAGCGCTGTATTCGCTTGACGATCTTCACCCGCGCAGTCTTTCCAATGGAGACCGTTTGATCAAGGAAGTCGAATTCGCGCCATGCCGGCCAGCCCGACACATAAAGGTTGCCTCGGAAGCGCAACGGATTGACCGGCAACCCGACGGCCTCTTCGACCGAGGCTACCGAGGCAAGATTGATGATCGACACGACTTTCTTGGCGACGTCCGAGAAACTGTGTCCGGCGCCATGCAGGATCCTGGGTGGCCCGCGCAGTTCATCGGCGCAATAGCGGGCGAAGAAGCTTTCGATGGCGGCGCGGCCTTGTGGCGTCCGCAGGTCACCGCGTGCCGCATCGGCGCCTTGCCAGCGGATCGTCAGCGTGTGGGTCGCCTCATCAAATTCCGTTCGCAGCGCGGCGAGGCGCTCGTTGCGCATCAACATGAGGAAGCGCTGCTTTGGGAAATAGGCGGGTGCGGCCTGGTCGAAGCCTATGGGGCCATTCTCGATGGCATAAAGACGGTCGGCCGGGATGGTCTGCCCCGGCGTTAGCCGGGTCTGTTCCAAGGTCTGCGGGGACAGCCCCTTGATGGGATAGCGGTAGATGGCCCGGACGGTGGCGGTCTCAGATTGCATTGGTTTTCCGACACAAAATGAAGGTCCAGGGGTTCTTAACGCCGTCGTATATCAGGCAATTCGCCTCTTCAAACCGCGAAAAGTGCACCCACATAAATGGACAAGGTAGGCTGCCTTAAAGGGGCCTGCCCGTTCCGGCGCCATAACGGGCCGAGGGAGTGAGGTATGAATTTCGAGAAATACACGGACCGCGCCCGCGGTTTTATTCAATCCGCCCAGTCGTTGGCCTTGCGCGAAGGCCACCAGCAATTTGCCCCCGAACATCTGCTCAAGGTTTTGCTCGACGATCCAGAAGGCCTGGCCGCCGGATTGATCGATCGTTCGGGCGGTCAATCACGTCAGGCGTTGCAGGCGGTTGACGCTGTGCTCGCGAGGCGGCCGAAAGTCAGCGGTGGCGGGGCTGGCCAGATCTATCTCGATCCGGCTCTGGCGCGCGTCTTCGACGCTGCCGAGAAAGCCGGTGAAAAGGCCGGCGATAGTTTCGTCACCGTCGAGCGGTTGTTGCTTGCCCTCGCACTTGAGAAAGACAGCGAGGCCGGGAAGATTCTGGCCAAGGCCGGCGTGACGCCGCAAAAACTGAATGCGGCAATCAATGCGCTGCGCAAAGGGCGCACCGCCGACTCCGCATCGGCCGAAAACGCCTACGACGCGCTGAAGAAATATGCCCGCGATCTCACGCAGGCCGCCCGCGAGGGCAAGCTCGATCCGGTGATCGGCCGCGATGAGGAGATCCGCCGCACGATCCAGGTCCTCTCGCGCCGGACCAAGAACAACCCGGTCCTCATCGGCGAGCCCGGTGTCGGCAAGACAGCGATCGTCGAGGGGCTCGCATTGCGCATCGTCAACGGTGATGTTCCGGAGAGTCTCCAGGACAAGTGGCTGCTCGCGCTCGATCTCGGCGCGATGATCGCCGGCGCAAAATACCGCGGCGAATTCGAAGAGCGGTTGAAGGCCGTGCTGCAGGAAGTCACTTCGTCTGACGGCGGCATCATTCTCTTCATCGATGAAATGCACACGCTGGTCGGCGCCGGCAAAGCCGACGGCGCGATGGATGCGTCCAATCTGCTCAAACCGGCGCTCGCGCGCGGCGAATTGCACTGTATCGGCGCCACCACGCTCGACGAATACAAGAAGCACGTCGAGAAGGACGCGGCGCTCGCCCGGCGTTTCCAGCCGGTCTACGTGTCCGAACCGAGCGTTGAAGACACGATTTCCATCCTGCGCGGGCTGAAGGACAAATACGAGCAGCACCACGGCGTGCGCATTGCTGACTCGGCAATCGTCAGCGCCGCGACGCTGTCGCATCGCTACATCACCGATCGATTCCTGCCCGACAAGGCGATCGACCTGATCGACGAGGCGGCCGCGCGGCTGAAGATGCAGGTCGATTCCAAGCCGGAAGAGCTGGATTCGATCGACCGCGAGATCGTGCGGCTGAAGATCGAGCAGGAGGCGTTGAAAAAGGAGTCAGATCCCGGCTCGAAAGACCGTCTCAAGCGGCTCGAAACCGAGCTCAAGGATCTCGAGAAGCGTTCGGCCGATTTAACCAGCCGCTGGAAAGCCGAAAAGGAAAAGCTGTCCGACGCGCAGAAACTCAAGACCGAGCTCGACCAACTGCGCGGCGAACTCGCCAACGCGCAACGCAAGGGCGAGTTCCAGCGTGCCGGCGAACTAGCCTATGGCCGGATCCCCGATTTGGAGAAGAAGCTCAACGCGATCGAGGCCGCGGAAGCCAAGGGCGCCATGGTCGAGGAGACAGTCACGGCCGATCACGTGGCACAAGTTGTCTCGCGCTGGACTGGTGTACCGGTCGACAGGATGCTCGAGGGCGAAAAGGAAAAGCTGCTGCGTATGGAGGACGAGCTTGCCAAGCGCGTCATCGGCCAGCAGGACGCCGTGCATGCGGTTTCGACCGCCGTGCGACGCGCGCGCGCCGGATTGCAGGATCCACACCGGCCGATCGGTTCGTTCATGTTCCTCGGACCCACGGGCGTCGGCAAAACAGAGCTGACCAAGGCCCTCGCCGAATATTTGTTCGACGACGAGAATGCGCTGATCCGTATCGACATGTCGGAGTACATGGAAAAGCACGCGGTTGCGCGGCTGATCGGTGCGCCGCCGGGCTATGTCGGTTACGAAGAGGGCGGCGCACTCACCGAAGCCGTGCGGCGCAGGCCGTATCAGGTCGTCCTGTTCGACGAAATCGAAAAGGCGCATCCGGATGTGTTCAATGTTCTGTTGCAGGTGCTCGACGACGGGCGGCTGACTGACGGGCAGGGTCACACCGTCGACTTCCGCAACACGCTGATCGTGATGACGTCAAACCTCGGCTCGGAATTTCTGGTCAACCAGCCGGAGGGGCAGGATACCGACGCCGTCAAGGATCAGGTCATGGCGGTGGTGCGAGCGGCATTCAGGCCCGAATTCCTCAACCGGGTGGACGAAATCATCCTGTTCCATCGGCTGAAGAAGGCGGAGATGGGCCGTATCGTCGACATTCAGATCGCCCGGCTGCAGAAGTTGCTCGACGATCGCAAAATCACCATCAAGCTCGATGCGAGCGCTCGCGACTGGCTGGCCGAAAAAGGCTGGGACCCTGCCTATGGAGCACGCCCGCTCAAGCGCGTGATCCAGAAATCGGTGCAGGATCCGCTCGCCGAGATGATCCTTGCTGGCAAGATCAAAGATGGCCAGAAGATCAATGTCTCCGGCGACAAGCTGGGGCTGATGTTCAACGGCAAGCTCGCCCAGGCAGCGTAACGCGCGTCAGCGTACCGCCGCTCCACTCGAGGCAACGCGTGCCGGCTTGCGGGCCATGATGCCATCGAGCCGCTCGCGTTCTTTTTCGAAGCCCGCGAGCATCGGGCCTTCGAGCACACGGCCGCGCGGGAGCTTGATTCGCATCGGATCGACGAAGCGGCCGTTGACCAAAATCTCGTAGTGCAGGTGTGAACCGGTGGAGAGGCCGGTCGAGCCAACGAAGCCGATCACCTGGCCCTGCCTTACGCGCTTGCCTTCGTCGATGCCGCGCGCATAAGCGGTCATATGGCCGTAGGCAGTCTCATAGCCGTTGTTGTGGCGGAGGCGGACATATTTGCCGTATCCGGATTCCCAACCGACTTTCTCAACGGTGCCGTTGCCTGATGCATAAATCGGCGTGCCACCCGGTGCCGCCCAGTCGACGCCGGTGTGCATCTTGGTATAGCCGAGGACGGGATGGCGCCGCAGGCCGAAGCCGGAACGCATAATGCCGGCGAGCACGGGCTTGCGGACCAGGAACTTCTTCGCGCTCTTGCCGGTCTCGTCGTAATAGTCGACGAGCCCGTCATCCGGCGACTGGAAGCGGTAGAATTTCTTCATTTCGCCGCCGACGGTAAGCGCGGCGAACAACACGTCGTTGCGACTGTCGGCGGCCGGCGTTTCTTCTTCGCCGGCGTAGAGCACTTCAAAGGAGTCGCCGGGCTGTACCTTGCGCTGGAAATCGACGTCGTAAGAGTAGATGCGGATCAGGTCTTCAATGATCGGGCGAGGAATGCGGTTGCGCAGAGCGGTCTCGTAGACGCTTTGGTAGAGGCGAACGCCGGACGTATCGTTCTCGTCGCTGCCGTCTTCGGAATTTTCAGCGACTTCAGTGTCGATGTTTCTCACGTCGACCGAAACATATTTGCCGGTATCCGCGAGCGCGACGACGGCTTCGATCGCCGTTTCACTGGCAATAATCACGCGGATCGGCTGTAACCGCTGACCGCCCAAAACGGGCGCCATCAGGACGCGCAACTTCTGGCCTTCCTTGATGCCCCCGTCGAGCCCGCGCGGTCCCAGAACACGCACAATGGCTCCGAGGTCGGTGGGGACGGCGCCGAGATCGCGCAGGATGCTGGCAACGCTTTCGCCCTTCTTCGCGACGATCTGCTTTTCGTTGAAGGCATTGCCGCCAGTTGTCTGCGTCGTCGACTTCGGCAGCAGGGTTATGTTTTCGGGGACGATGCGCGCTTCGAAGCCGGCATAGGGATCGACGGTGCCGTCGCCGGCATAGGCAAGTTTGATTCCGGTAATGCTTGCCGCGACGGGCAGGTGATTTGCCGCCTTGTCGCTCCACTCGGCAGCCTCGCGCACCCGCGCCACCACTTCGTCGGACGGTGTGGCGAGAGCAATCTTGAGCCTGGGCATGATCGGCGCCATGTCGCGCATCACGAAAGCGACTTCGGCATCCGGCTCGGCGGCCGGCGCATCGTCCGATGCCATGGCACCGCCCGGCGCGGATTCCGCGAGCAGCCTCTGTGGATTGAACGGCGGAATATTCGTCGAGAGATCGGAAACGGTGAGCGAGAGATTGCCGGCAATTCGGACGAACGGGCGGACGCGAACGACCTCGTGGTTACCGACGCGGTTGATGGTGGAAACGCGGATGACCTGACGCGCGAACGTCGGCTCTTCCGCCGTCGGCAGCCGATCGCTCTTGTGTGTGCCTTTTTCGGCGCCACCGCCGAGCGCGCCGCGCAGCGCGACTTCAACCCGTTCGGGCAGCGACGCAAAATTGGCTTCACCGTCGAGAGATGTGAAAACGGCGCCGCCCATGAGAGCAGCGCCGCTTAAAGCGGTCAGGATCGTTCCTGCAAACCATTGTACCGAAACGCGGCGGCGATCGACGAAGCCGCTCGAGCCGCCGTCAACCGACAGCGGCGGTTCATTGCCGAGCTCGATGGCGTCGGCCTGTCTCGATCGATTTGCGCCGCGCGACCGTGTCTGGTCCAAGCTCGCCGTCCCCTGCGCCTCGGATCGAAGGCTTGCCGCAACCAAACTTGCCCCAGACGCTGTCGGCAGGCCTGTGAATCAATTCGCCGGCACGATGCCGGTTGGTTTTTGGGCCGTCAACGACGGCACGCGAACCCCTTGAACTGGCCTGATTGACGCGGGCTGAAGGCCCCCGTTGCGATTCCGTCCCTCGAAAGAACCCTTAGGACGACGCAGGAATATGGCCTCAGTGCGGCGCGGCGGAGATTAAAACACCGTTTAGCTTTTTGCCCTTGGGGTCCTTGCGCGGCGGTATTCAAATCGCTGTGGGCCAAGAAAAATGGGCGTTTTTGGTTGACAATGCGTCGGGGCGAAGCCTATATACAGCCCATCGGCGCGCCGTCCGCTAACGGCGCGATTGCGCGCCTCTGAAGCTCCTCACTGGAACAGTGAATCGGCATCCGATAGTTCTCGGATGCACGGGCTTCGCCGGCTCTTCGGCTTACCGAAGGGTGGAGACCGCCATGGTCTCCGGGCTGTTTGAAAAGTGAATCGGAAGAAAGAGAAACGTGGACGGCGGAGTCCTTGCGGGCCGCTCTCGCGTGAAGAAGCAATTCTTCATCGAGTGTGGCTTACGGAAGAGACATCGGCGGTTCACGTTTAAGGTACATCGCTGATCAGCAATGATCAGTGGGTGGACCTCGTCAAAGTGACAACGTCCCAAACGTTGTCATGCGCAAACGTGACCAGCCGGAATCAATCTCATCCAACTTGAGAGTTTGATCCTGGCTCAGAGCGAACGCTGGCGGCAGGCCTAACACATGCAAGTCGAGCGGCCGTAGCAATACGGCAGCGGCAGACGGGAGAGTAACACGTGGGAACGCGCCCTTCGGTCCGGGATAACCCAGGGAAACTTGGGCTAATACCGGATACGCCCTTACGGGGAAAGATTTATTGCCGAAGGAACGGCCCGCGTCCGATTAGCTAGTTGGTGAGGTAACGGCTCACCAAGGCGACGATCGGTAGCTGGTCTGAGAGGATGACCAGCCTCACTGGGACTGAGACACGGCCCAGACTCCTACGGGAGGCAGCAGTGGGGAATATTGGACAATGGGCGCAAGCCTGATCCAGCCATGCCGCGTG
>Ga0207643_10000335_pt1 | contig 32120 bp, 24 predicted proteins | sample KBSMisM62_FD_184313 | JGI IMG/M metagenome (GOLD analysis project Ga0207643, IMG submission 184313) | Miscanthus rhizosphere microbial communities from Kellogg Biological Station, Michigan, USA - KBS Miscanthus M6-2 (SPAdes) (version 2) | ecosystem: Host-associated > Plants > Roots >... | reverse complement strand
CCGACGACGTCGTGCACAGCCTCACGTTCCGGCGCTCGCACGACGGCGCCCCGTTCTGCGTGACCACGGTGTCGGTGCCGCCCGCGGTCGGCGCGGTGCTGGCGTCGGTGCCGGAGCTGACCGTGGCCGGGGCCGGCAGCCGGACGACGATCATCGGGCTGCTCGACGCACGGCTGCCGGCACCGATCGCCGAGGCCGACCAGAGCATCACGGTCGCGCCCGCGGACCCGGCGACCGCGACACAGCTCGGCTGCCCGGCCGGCGACCCGCTGCTGCGCATCGACCGGCTCTATTCCGACACCGCCGGCCGGCCGGTGGAGCTTGCGGTCAGCCACTTCCTGCCCGAGCTCTACTCGTACCGGACCAAGCTGCGGCGGGATCGTCATGCGTGACGTGGCCGCATCGAGCGCGTGCAATTAGATGTACCGGTCCGGCGGTCTCCGAATCGTTGAGGGAAAATGCTGCTATGTGATTAGCTGCGCGTTGCAGGAATTCTCCCGTTGACTGGCAGCCGGCCAGGGACCGTACGTCGGACTGCCGAGCTCGGCGCCCTGACCTGCACGTCAACGTAGGTCGGCACGGAGGGTAGTGGTACCGCCACTCGGGTGACCGGCGTCGAAAGGGCCTTCCCGGAATGGATAGACGGGCCGCGCGATGTGGATTGTGACGGTCCCGGCGTCCGCCTAACGTCGTCCCGGTCGCGGTCGCCCGGAAAACACCCGGCGACCGCGGACGACGCTGACGGCGGCGGATAGAGCGCGGCATTACGCTCGAATTCAGATGGTCGAGCGCGCGCATCCACCGCGAGATCCCCGTCCTCGATCTCACCGTCGAGCGATTCGTTTGTGGATCCATCCAGACGACCCGAGGGACGAACATCACCGATGGAAGGCAACCGCACCGAGTGGACGGTCCCTGCGCAGCTGCGCCGCCGCGCGGAGGAGCGACCCGACGACATCGCCCACCGCCTGGTCGACGTCGACGACCTCAGCTTCGGCCGGTGGGATCGGGAGTCGAACGCCGCCGCCCGCGGCCTGCTGGCCCGCGGCGTACGGCCGGGCGACCGGGTCCTGCTGCCCTGCTCGACATCCGACTGGACCAGGTATGCCGTCGCGTGGGCCGGGGTGCTCAAGGCCGGCGCGGTCGCCGTGCCGGTGTCCCGGTCCGCCGGCCGGGACGCCGTCCGCGCGGTGTGGGCGGCGTCCGGTGCGGTCTGCGTGGTCGGCGGTGACCTCGCCTCGCTGCCGGACGCGCGGCACCTGTCACTCGCCGACCTGCTCGCTGCCGGCTCGCCGGAGCCGCTCCCGGACGGTCCGGCGCCCGGAGACGACGCCGAGATCATCTACACGTCCGGCACCACCGGCGTGCCCAAGGGCGTGGTGGCCTCGCACGAGAACGTGCTGCACCCGCTCCGTTCCCCGCATCCTGGCCCGACCCGGACGGCACTGCACGCCCTGCCGCCCGGCACCACCGTCGGGCAGGGCCTGCTGGTGCAGCCGCTGTCGGCCCGGCCGCACCGCACGGCCACGCTGGGCGGCTTCACCGCCGACGGCATGCTCGCCGCGATCGGACGGCAGCGGCCCACGGACGTCGTGCTCGTGCCGGCGATGGCGATCGCCCTCGTCACCGCGCGCGGGGCGGCCGAGCACGACCTCAGCTCGGTACGCCAGGTGCGCACCACCAGCGCACCGATCCATCCGGCCACGCTGGAGGCGCTCGCGGCACTGTTCCCGGCGGCCCGGATCCGCAACGTCTACTCGACGACCGAGTGCTGGCCGCGCCGCCTCGCCACCGACTTCGACCGGGACCGGCCGGGCTCGCTCGGCCGGCCGTCGGCGGGCGCGCAGGTGCGGATCGTCGACCCGGACGGCGTCGAGCTGCCACCCGGCATCCCGGGTGACGTGCAACTGCGCAGCGACGCACCGCAGCGCCGGTACGACGGCGAGACCGGCGCGTCGGCGGTGTTCCTCCGCGACGGCTGGACCCGCACCGGCGACGTCGGCATGGTCGACGCGGACGGCTACTTCTTCCTCGTCGACCGCAATCCCGACCTGGTCAACACCGGCGGGCTCAACGTCTCCACGCTCGACGTCGAGGCGACGATGATGGACTTCCCCGGGGTGGTCGAGGCGGCCGTCTGCGGGGTGCCGCACCCGGTGCTGACCGAGTGCGTGGTGGCGGCGGTCCGGGCCGAGACCGGGCTCGACCTCGACGGCCTGCGGGAGTACGTCCGCGACCGCAAGGGGCCGGCCGCGCCGCACCGGATCGTGATCGTCGACGACCTGCCCCGCACCTTCCTCGGGAAGACCGACAAGAAGCGGCTGCGCGAGCAGCTGGCCGGGCAGCCCGACCGTGGCAACGATCCGCCGCGTACCCCGACCGAGATCTACCTGGCCGGGCTCTGGGCCGAGGCCCTCGACCTCGACCGGGTGGCCGCGACCGACGACTTCCTCCGGCTCGGTGGCTCCTCGCTCACCGCGATGGAGGTGACCAGCCGGGCCACCGAGGAGCTCGGCCGGGAGATCACGGTCCGCGACCTGCTCGACGCCACCAGCCTGCGCGCGTTCGCGGTGCGGGTGGACGCGGCGGCGGCCCGCGAGGCGGTGGGCCGCCGTGACTGAATGCGTGCCGACCCGGGCGGCTCACCCGGACGCCGGCGCGGTGACGTATCCGGTCTCGTACGCGCAGGAGTCCTTGCTGGACGGCGTGTCCGAGTCGGCGATCACCGTGCCGGCGGTCGCCCGGGTCGGCGCCTGCGTCCGGCCGGCCCAGGTGCAGCAGGCCCTCGAGGTGCTGGTCGCCCGGCACGACGCGCTGCGCACGGTTTTCGGCCGGTCGGCCTCGGGCGCGGGCCGGTCGGCCGCCGGCGCGGGTGGGTCGGCCGCCGGCGCGGGTGGGTCGGCCGCCGGCGCGGGTGGGTCGGCCGCCGGCGCGGGTGGGTCGGTCGCCGGCGCGGGTGGGTCGGCCGGCGGGGCGGTCGTCGGCCACGTCCGGCCGTTCGGGGCCGTGCCGCTGACGGTCACCGAGCGCCGGACCCGCCCTGCCGACCTGCTCGCCCGGGTGCTGCTGGCCGGCGCGGAGCGGCCGTTCGTGCTCGCCGGCGCTCCACCGGCGCGGGCCGAGCTGCACCTCGTCGGCTCCGCCGGCGGGCTGGTCGTGCTCTGGCTGCACCACGCGATCTCGGACCTGGTCTCGGTGCAGGTGCTGGCCGAGGAGCTCGGCCGGCTGCTGCGCGGCTCGGCGCTGGCCGAGCCGGGCCGACCGATGGCCGAGGTCGCCGCCGCGGAGCGGGCCGTGCGGCCGACCGCGCGGCAGCGCGACTACTGGGCCGCCGCGCTCGACGGGGCCGACGCGTGGCTCGGCCTGCCGGTGCCGGCCGGCACGCCGCACCAGCTGATCCGCCCGGCGCTGCCCCGGCTCGCGGCCGACGTGGTCGACCGGCTGGGCCGGCTGGCCGCCGACCACCGCACGACCGTGACCACCGTGCTGGCCGCCGCGGTGCTGGCCGCGCACGCCGGCGACGCGGCCGCCGACACCGCCGTGCTCGGGCTGACCGTGAGCAACCGCGACCACCCGCAGCTGCGCTCGACCGTCGGCTGCCTGGCCGACCAGCTGCCGCTGGTGGTCGACCTCCGCGGCCGGCCGACGTTCGGCGAGCTGGTCGGCCGGGTGCGGGAGGCGCTGCTCGACGCGTACGACCACCGGCTGCCGCTCGGCCTCCTGCTGCCGCTGCTCGGCCGGACCCGCGCGCCGGTGTTCGGGGTCAACCTCAACTTCCTCCCGCCGGCGCGGCGGCCCGGCCTGGCACCGGAGCCGGGGCTTCCGTGCGGCATCACCAAGCGCAGGGCCGAACCCTGGTGGCTCGGCGACGCGGCGCTCGCGTACCGGCCGCGGATCGACGCGGGCGGGCTGAGCGGCGAGATCGAGGGCGACGCGCACCTGCAGGACCCGGAGGAGATCCGGCGGTGCGGGCAGCGGTTCTGCGCGCTGCTGGCCGCCGTGTCGGAGAACCCGTACCTCGACGTGCGATCGCTGGGCGGGCAGCCGGCGGGAGGCGGCCGATGACCGGGACGGCCGCGGCGCCGCGGCGCTACCGGGCCAGCTACTACCAGCGGGACTGGGTGCTGGCCTGCCGCGACGCCACCTCGTTCTACAGCACCCCGCTGGCCTGGGACCTGTCCGGGGCGCTCGACCCGCAGCTGGTGGCCGACGCGCTGGCCGAGCTGACCGCCCGGCACGCCGCGCTGCGGACGGCGTTCCGGGTCCGCGGTCGGGACGTCGAGCAGCTCGTCTGGCCGGCCGTCGACGTGCCGCTGCGCACCGTCGACCTGGCCCGCACCGCGGACCCCGCCGCCGAGCTGGAGGAGCGGCTGGTCCGGGAGGCGGAGCGGCCCCGGCTGCTCGACCGGCCGCCGCTCTGGCACGCCGAGCTGGTCCGGCTGCGGCCCGGCCAGCACGTCCTGGCGATGTTCGTCCACCACCTCGTCTTCGACGGCTGGTCGCACGGCGTGCTGCACGACGAGCTGGTCCGCTGCCTCCGGGCGGCGGTGCGCGGCCGGCCGCCCCGACTGCCGGCGCTCCGGCTCGGGGTCGGCGAGTTCGCCGAGCACGAGCGCGGCCTGCGCGACCGGGACGCCGAGCGCTGGTGGAGCGACCGGCTCGCCGCGCTGCCAGCGGTCGCGGCGCCGCCGCTGGGCGGCCGGTTCGTGTCGTGCCCGCTGCCGCCGGTGCCGGCCGCGGTCGGCGCGGACCTGCGGCGGCTGGCCGACGAGGTCGGCGTCGGGGTCAGCGAGGTGCTGCTGGCCGCCGTCGTCGCCGTCCGGCGGCACGAGGTCGGCGACGACGTGGTCATCGGGGTGACCCGGGCGCGCCGGGACGAGCCGGACTGCCACCGGGTGATCGGCCCGCTGCTGGACCACCTGCCGGTGCGGGTCGACACCGGCGGCGGGATCACCGTCGGAGCGCTGCTCGAGCGGGTGCACCAGGCCTACCGGGCGGCGCGGCGGCGGACCCTGCCGCTCGGCCTCATCCGGCAGGCCGTGCACGGGGATCGGCTGTTCGACACCCGGTTCAACTACATGCCGCGCGCGTCCGGCGGCGAGGCCGTCCTGGCCGGCGGGGTGCGGATCGGGCCGCGGGCGGTGGACCCGACCCGGCAGCGGCCGCGGCACACCGAGGACCACCCGGAGGTGCTGCCGCTGTCGGTCAACCTGCGCCACCACCGCGACGGGCGGCTGGCCGGCGACGTCTGCGGGCACGACGGCGTCTACCCGGGCTCGTCGCTGGCCGCGCTCGGCGAGCGGCTGGTGGGCACGCTCGAGCGGATCGCCGGCGGCGGCGTCGGGCAGCGGCTGCCGGACGCGGGCGGATGACCGCGGTGCGGCCGGTCGTGCTGACCGCCTCGCTGGCGAACTTCGTCGTACTCGCCGACGCCACGGTCGTGGTCGTCGCGCTGCCGTCGCTGGGCCGCGACCTCGGCTTCTCCGGGCGCGGACTGCCCTGGGTGGTCAACGGCTACAGCCTGGCGTTCGGCGGCTGCCTGCTGCTCGGCGGGTACGCCGCCGACCGGCTCGGGCCGCGGCTGCCGTTCGTGCTCGGGATGGCGCTGTTCTCGCTCGGGTCGCTCGGCTGCGCCGCCGCGGGCACGCCGGAGGCCCTGGTGCTCGGGCGGCTGGTGCAGGGCGTCGGCGGCGCGCTGTTCAGCCCGGCCGCACTGGCCGTCGTCAGCGCGTCCGCCAGCGGCCCGGCCGAGCGGGCCAGGGCGCTGGCGACCTGGAGCGCGGTCGGCGCCACCGCGGTCGCGATCGGCCCGGTGCTCGGCGGTGCGCTGACCGGCGCGCTCGGCTGGCGGTCGGTGTTCTGGCTGCCCGCGCTGGTGTGCCTGGTCGCGGCGGCCGGCGGGATGCGCTCGCTGACCCATCCCGTCCCCTCGGCGGCGGGAGGCGGGCTTCCGGTGAGGCGGATCGCCGCAGCGTGCGCGGTGCTCGGGCTCGGCTCCGCTGCCGTGGTCGGGGCCAGCTACGCGAGCACGCTGTGGGTGCAGGACGGGCTGCACCTCACGCCGGCCGCAGCCGGGCTCGCGCTCCTGCCGCTGAGCGCGGGCGTCGTGGTGGGCGCGGCCGCGGCGCCGGCGTTGACCCGCCGCGTCGGGGACCGGCGGGTCGCCGTGGTGGGCCTGGCCGCCGCTGTGGCCGGGACGCTGCTGCTGGTCGCGGCGACGGTCCTGGCCGCGCCGCTCGGGTTGCTGCTGCCCGCCTCGGCCGTGCTGGCTGCTGGGTTCGGGCTGCAGTCGGTGCCGGTCGGCGCGCTGGCCACCGCGGTGGATCGCGGTCGCGGGCTGGCGGCGGCGGCGTATCAGACCTCGGGGCAGCTCGGCGGCGGGCTCGGGTTGCCGGTGCTGGTCGGGGTGGCGGCGTGGTGGTCGGGCCGGCTAGCGGGCGGTGACCGAGCGATGCTCGCCGGCTACCGGGCGATCTTCCTCGCCGGTTCCGGACTGCTGCTGCTCGCCGCGCTCGTCGCGGCGGCCGGCTTCGGGCGGCAGCGGCAGGCGCCAGTGCCGCTCGGCGACCGCCACGTCGTCGACCCGGACCGTGCCGGCCACCGCGTCGTCCCGGCCGTCGAGGAACAGCTCGACCCGGACGACCACCCGCTCGCCGGACGGCAGCCGCGCGGTGACCGTGCTGGTCGCGTGGAGATCGGCGGTGCCGTGGTCGGCCGCGGCCCGCAGCCAGGTGTCCTGCCGCAGCGCGACGCCACTGTCCGGCAGGTCCGCCGCGAGCTCGTCGGCGACGACCACCGCGACCCGGTCGCTGATCGGTTCGCGGGCGATCTCCCAGCACGGCGTGTCGGTCACCCAGGGCGGGTCGTCCGGCGCGGGTGACGGCCGCTCGACCGCCACCGGCTCGCCGGCCGTCGCGGCGACCGGCAGCCGGACCTCAAGCCGGCGCAGCTCGAGCCGGCCCCGGGGCCCGGGCGCCGGCCAGATCCGCGGGAACGCGCCGTCGGCGACCACCACCCGCAGCCGGTGGCCCTCGGCGATCCGGTAGCAGGTCGGGTCGAGGGCGCGGTCCGAACCGGTCAGGATGCCGCCGGTGATCAGGGTGGACCGGCCGTCCGGCTCGACGTCGGTGAGCTTGACGACGAGCCGGTCCGGCTCGCCGGCACCGGTGACGGCCACCTCGGGCCGGCCGGCCAGCAGCAGCGGCTCGGTCAGTGGTGGCCCGGTCAGCGTGACCGCGCGGGCGTCGTCGGCGTGCTGGTCCAGCGGCCGGCCGAAGCCTCCGTTGGGGATCCCCCACAGGCCGCTCAGCGTGCCGACGGTCGGGTCCCGCGGCGCCGACGCGACCGGGCCGGCCAGCGTCCGGGACCGGCCCGGCGGCGGCCAGTCCGCCAGCGCCCGCCACCCCGGCTCCGCCCCCTGCACGTACGCGGTCACCGCCGGGTCCGCGGCGGCACCCGGACGCGGACCGAGCCAGCGGGACCACCAGCGGAGGGCGAGCGCGGTCGCGTCGACCGGCTCGTCCGGCGCGTCGTCCGGCGCGCTGTGCATCCACGGACCGACAACCAGCGCCCGCGGCCCGCGTACCCGCTCGTAGATCCGGACTGCGGCGTCGCAGAACATGTCCCGCCAGCCGCCGACCGACAGCGTCGGGACGGTGACCGAGCCCGCGTCGACGGTCCGCGACCGCCAGACCGGGTCGCCCGGCGGGTGCGACCCCACGTCGACCAGGTAGGGCTCGGATTCCTCGACCCGCTGCCGCCAGCGCCGCTGCTCGTCCGGGTCGCGGAAGCGGGCCAGCGGCGGCAGCAGCTGGTTGACCAGCGTGCCCACGCCCCAGACCGCGAGCGGCCCGACCATGCCCCGGGCGCCGGCCGGATGCACGAAGTCCCGCTCCGGATCGAGCATCCCCATCAGCGAGACGACCGCGCGCAGCGGCGCCGGCCGCCGGGTCGCGGTCCGCAGCGCCAGCGCGGCGCCCCAGGAGAATCCCCACATCCCGACGGTGCCGTCGCACCACGGCTGTGCGGCCGCCCACTCCACCGCGGCGACCCCGTCGTCGGCCTCGGCCGGGTCGAACGGCGGCCGCGCGGGGCCGTCCGACGAGCCGAGCCCGCGGCAGTCGACCAGCACGCAGCCGTACCCGGCTTCGGCGAACCGGCGCAGGGTGGCCCGGCAGCCGGCACCGCCGAGCGCGTCCACCCGGTAGGGCATCAGCGCCACCACCGCGGGCACCGGACCCGCGTCCGCCGGGAGCAGCAGGTCGGCGGCGAGGCCGGCGTCGATCCGAACGCCGCGGCGGACCGACACCGTCACGTGCTGTCCCGGACGACCAGCTCGAGCCCGAGCGTGATGTGCTGCACCGACGCGGACGTGCCGGCCAGCATGTCGCCGAGCAGCCGCGCCCCCAGCCGGCCCGATTCCTCGAACGGCTGGCGCACGGTCGTCAGCCCGGCCGCCTCGGCGATGCTCCCGTCGTCGAACCCGACCACCGCAAGCTCGTCCGGCACCCGGACGCCGAGCCGCCGGGCCTCCAGCAGCAGCCCGGCGGCGAGCAGGTCGTGGTGCGCGAACACCGAGGTCGGCCGCGGCTCGCAGGCCAGCACGTCGGCCAGGCTCTTCCGGCTGCCGCCGATGTCGTTGCTGGTCAGCACGATCGGCACCGCGTCCGGGTCGCCGCCGGCCGCGGCCACCTCGCGCAGGAAGCCGCGGTTGCGGCGCTGTCCCTGGGACAGGAACTCGAACGACTCCTGCGGCTCCTGCACGAACGCGAACGAGCGGTGCCCGCGCTCCAGCAGGTGCCGGGCGGCCATCGCGCCGCCCTCCTCGTCGTCGATCGTGACCGTGTGGAACTCCGGCCGCGAGCTGTCCACCAGCACGGTCGGCAGCCTGCGGGTGAGCAGCTTCTCGGCCAGCGCGTCGTCCAGCGGCAGGCCCATGATCAGCAGCCCGTCCAGCCGGCCGGTGACCGGCAGGATCCGCAGCAGCGGGGACAGGCTGGCCGCGGCCGACTCGTGGTCGTAGACCACGACGTCCCGGCTGGTCCCGTCCGACTCGGCGAGCACCCCCATCAGCCGCCGCCGGTACGAGTCGTACGACGTGAACGGCGCCAGGACCCCGATCCGGCCGACGCCCCGGCGGGCGGAGCTGACCGCGGCCGCCTTCGGCACGTACTGCAGGTCCTCGACCGCCTTGAGCACCCGGTCCCGGGTCCGCGGGTTCACCCGGCCCGGGCGGTTGATGACCTGCGAGACGGTCGAGATGCTCACCCCGGCCCGGGCGGCCACGTCGTAGATCGTCACGGTGTCGGTCACTGCGCGATTCCCTCCCCGGCCCGATCCTCCGCCACGGCCCGGTCGTGGGCGTCCCGGACCGCGCGGGCGGCGGTCTCCTGCCACTCGGCGGCCGCCGGCCAGACCCGGGTGAGGAACGAGACCCCGTGGATGGCGCCCGGCTCGACCGACACGGTCGCCGGCACGCCGGCGGCGGCAAGCCTGGCCGCGTACCGCTCGCCGTCCCGGCGCAGCGGGTCGAGCTCGGCGGTCATCAGGTATGCCGGCGGCAGCCCGGACAGGTCGTCCGCGCGCAGCGGCGAGGCCAGCTCACCGGCCGCCGCCGCCTCGTCCGGCAGGTAGCGCCGGACCGCGGCGACCAGCTGCTCGGCGTGGTGCAGGTCGGGGTCGCCGGCACCGACCGACAGCAACAAGGTGAGGTCCAGGACCGGCACCTCGAGCAGCTGGAACGCCAGTCGCGGCCCGCCCTCCCGCCGGCACTTCAGGGTCAGCGCCGCGGCCAGGTTGCCGCCCGCGGACACCCCGCCGACCGAGATCGCGGCCGGGTCGACCCGCCAGGTCCCGGCGGCGGCGGCGACCCGGGTGAGCACCGCGTAGACCTGCTCGACCGCGGCCGGGAAGCGGTGCTCCGGCGCGAGCGGGTAGTCCACCGCGAGCACCACGCAGCCGGCCCGCGCGCAGCGCAGCCGGCAGATCGCGTCGTTGACCAGCTCGTCCACCGACCCGAGCCACCAGCCGCCGCCGTGCAGGAACAGATGCGCGGGCAGCACGCCGGTGGCGCCGGCCGGACGGTATGCCTTCACCCGTACCGGACCGGCGGGCGTCGCAACGAGGTGGTCGGTGACCGTCGGCCCTGGCTCCGGGCGCCGGCCGTACCGGAGGTAGTTCAGGTCGCTGAGGTGCCGCATGTACTGCCGCTTCTCGGCCACCGTGAGGAAGTCCAACTGCTCCCGTGGCTGCGCGTCGAGGAACGCCTGGACCGGTCCCGGCGCGGTCACCGCTGCTCCGTCGGCGCCGCCGCCCGGGCCAGCCGCCGTTCCCGCTGCGCCACCGGGTCCGGCACCGGTGCGGCCGCCAGCAGCGAGCGTGTGTACGGGTGCTCGGGCGCGTCGATCACCCGCTCGACCGGCCCGCTCTCCACCACCCGTCCCCGCAGCAGCACCGCGACCCGGTGCGCGACGTGTCGGATCAGCGCCAGGTCGTGGGTGATGAACAGGTAGCCGATCCCGAGCTCGCGCTGCATCCCGGACAGCAGGTTGAGCACCTGCGCCTGTACGGACAGGTCGAGCGAGCTGGTCGGCTCGTCGCAGACGATCAGCCGGGGCCGCAGCATCAGCGCCCGGGCGACCGCGATGCGCTGGCGCTGGCCGCCGGAGAACTCACCCGGATAGCGGTCCGCGGCGTGCGGGTCCAGGCCGACGCTGTGCAGGGCTGCCTCCACCTGGGTGCGCGCGGACGCCGCACCGGCCCGGCCATGGGCGATCAGCGGTTCCACGAGGGTTTGCCGGATCGTACGCATGGAGTTCAGCGATCCGTACGGATCCTGGAACACCACCTGGATCTCGCGGGTCAGCTCGCGCCGTCGCCGGGGAGTGGCGTGCGCGATGTCCTCGCCGTCGAACCGGATCGTGCCGGCGGCGACCGGGACGACGCCGAGCACGGCGTTGCCGATCGTCGTCTTGCCCGAGCCGCTCTCGCCGACGAGCGCGAGCGTCTCGCCGGCCGCGATGTCGAGGTCGACCCCGTCGACCGCGGTGGTGCGCCGCCGGCCGCGGCCGTAGTCGACCCGCAGGCCGCGGATCTCCAGCAGCGGCGTCATCGGTCGACCACCTGCTCGTGCCGGATGCAGCGCGCCCGGTGGCCGGCGCCCACCGGGACCAGCGGGATCGGGCCGGCCGCGCACTCGTCGGCGGCCAGGTCGCAGCGCGGCCGGAACCGGCAGCCGACCGCCCACTCCGCCGGCGACGGCACGCTGCCCGGGATCGTCGGCAGCGTGTCGGCGACCGCGGCCCGGTGCGGGTTCGCCGCCAGCAGCGAGCGCGTGTACGGGTGGCGCGGCGAGCGGTAGAGGTCCTCGACCGCGGCCTGCTCGACGATCTCGCCGGCGTACATCACCAGGGCGCGGTCGCAGACGTCGGCGAGCACGCCCCAGTCGTGGGTGACGAACACGATGGCCATCCCCCGCCGGTCGCGCAGCTCCCGCAGCAGAGCCAGGATCTCCGCCTGCACGGTGACGTCGAGCGCGGTGGTCGGCTCGTCAGCGATGAGCAGCGCCGGATCTCCGGCCAGCGCGAGCGCGATCGAGACGCGCTGGGCCATGCCACCGGACAGCGCGTACGGGTAGAGCCGGGCGACCCGTTCCGGCTCGGCGATCTGCACGGTCCGCAGCAGCTCGACCGCCCGGGCCCGGGCCGCCGCCCGGCCGACCCGTTGATGCCTGCGGACCACCTCGGCGAGCTGGCTGCCGACCCGGAACACCGGGTCGAGCCCGGACAGCGGCTCCTGGGAGACCAGCGCGATCCGGCCGCCGCGGACCCGGGCCAGTTCCCGCTCGCCCAGTCCGGTCAGCTCGGTGCCGTCGAAGACGGCCGAGCCGGCGACCACCTGCCCGGTCGGCGGCAGCAGGCCGAGCAGGCTGCGGGCGGTGACGGTCTTGCCCGAGCCGGACTCGCCGACGATGCCGACGATCTCGCCCGCGGCCACCTCGAAGCTCACGTCGCGGACCGCGGTCGCCCGACCCCGCGGCAGGTCGAAGGCGACGGTCAGCCCGGACACGGACAGCAGCCCGGTGTCGGCCGAGGGCGGCGTCGGATCGGCCGGCCGGGTCACCCGTCGCCGGCGCGGGGCGAACGCGGGCTGGATCCGGTCGACCCTGGCGTCCCGCAGCGCGTCCCCGAACAGGCCGAGCGCCAGCACGGTGAGGGCGAGGATCCCGCCGGTCGGCACCGCGAGCCACGGCGCCTCGCTGGTCACCTCCGCGGCGGCGCCGACCATGTTGCCCCAGCTCGGACCCTCCGACTCGGGTCGGGCCAGGCCGAGGAACGACAGCGCCGCCTGCACCAATACAGCCGTCGCGGCGAACAGCGACAGCTGGACGATGATCGGCCCGACCAGCCGGGGCAGCACGTGCCGGCGCATGACCTGGGCGGAGCCGAGCCCGGACAGCCGGGCCGCCTGCACGTACGGCTCGCGGCGGACGGAGCTGGTCAGGCCGCGGGTCACCCGCAGCAGCAGCGGGCAGCTGATGACGCCGAGCACGATCATGGTCGCGGTGCTGTTGCCGGGGAAGACCGACAGGACCATCAGCAGCACGATGATCCCGGGCAGCGCGAGCAGCAGGTCGGCGACCCAGCCGACGGACCGGTCCAGCCAGCCGCCGAAGTAGCCGGCCAGCACGCCGAACGTGATGCCGAGGACGGCGAACACGGTCACGGCCTCGACCACCGCGATCAGCGTGACCTGACCGCCGTAGAGCAGCCGGGACAGCACGTCGCGGCCGAGCCGGTCGGTGCCGAGCCAGTGCGCCGAGCTCGGCCCGGCCAGCGGGTGGGCGAGGTCCTGGAACTCCGGGTCGGCCGGCGCCCACCAGGACGCGCCGACACAGGCGACGGTGAGCACGAGCAGGTAGGCGCCGGCGAGCAGACCCAGCCACCGGCGCCGCCAGGTGCGCGGCCGCCAGGTGCGCCGGCGGCGGCCGGCGGCCGGGAGTCTCGGGTCCGCGGCGGCCGCCGGGGTGGCGTCGGCCGGCTCGGTGGTGGGCAGCGGGACGATCGTCATCGCGCCCGCACCCTGGGGTTGAGCCAGCGGTAGGAGAGGTCGACGAGCAGGTTCGCGACCACCACGACGACCGTGAAGCAGAACGCGACGCCGGTGATCACCGGCAGGTTGTGGGTGCCGCTGGCCTCGACGGCCTGCGCACCCAGCCCCGGTACGGAGAAGAAGCTCTCGATCACCACGGCACCGGACAACAGGCTGATCAGCAGCAGCCCGAGCAGGGTGACGACCGGGATGGCCGCGTTGCGCAGCGCGTGCTTGTAGACGATCGCCCGTTCGGGCAGCCCGCGGGCCCGCAGCATCGTGACGTATTCGGCCGACAGCGCCTCGGACATCGCGTCCCGGGTCTGTTTGGCCACGAACGCGACGCCGGCCGCGGACAGCGTGACCACCGGCAGCACGATCGCCCGCAGCCAGCCGGCCGGGTCCTGGGTCAGCGGGACGTAGCCGCCGGTGGGGAACCAGGCCAACCGGATCGCGAGCAGCTCGACCAGCAGCAGCGCGAGCCAGAAGTTCGGCACCGCGAAGCCGACCAGCGAGACGACGTCGACGATCCGTCCGGGCAGGCCGCCGCGACGGGCGCTGACGACGCCGAGCCAGGTGCCGACCAGGCCGGAGAGCACGACCGTGCCGAGGATGATCGACAGGCTCGGCCCGATCCGGTCCCGCAACGTCTCGGCGACGCTCTGCCCGCTGAACAGGTCGGTGCCGAGGCTGCCGTGCACCAGGTCGTTCAGCCAGTGGCCGTACTGGACCGGCAGCGGTTGGTCGATGCCGAGCGCGTGCCGCATCGCCGCGTACTGCTCCTGCGTGTACGTGCTGCTCTGGCTGCTGAGGATGGCCCTGGCCGCGTCACCCGGGGCGAGCGAGACGAGCACGAACGTCAGCGCGGTCACGACGAACAGCAGCGCGACCGACGACAGCAGCCAGCGGAGTGCGGATCGGATCATCGAGGGCACCTGCTTCCGGGGGCACGGGCGGGCGGTGACGTGCCTCCGGCGGCCGGGTCGTGGACACCGGCCGCCGGAGCACTCTCAGCCGGCCGGCGTGATCTCGGTCAGCGACAGCAGCGGCTCCTTCGCCGAGGTCTGCACGTTGTCGACGGTCTTGCGGGAGTAGTAAGGCAGGCTCGTCGACACCACCGGCACGAACCACGCCTGGTTGGTGACGTGCGCGACGACCTCGCGGTCGAGCGCGGCCTTGGCGTCACCGGTCGCCCGCGACGACTTGTCGTAGAGCGACTGCAGGGTCTGGTCCTGGTAGTGGAACGGGTTGAACGCGGCGTTCGGCAGGAACAGCGACGGCCCTTCCATCCAGATCGGCAGCTGGCCGAACGCGGTCATGAAGGCCGGGTATTTCCCGCCGAACGTGTCGGAGACGAACTGGTTGGCATTGGCCTGGTCGGTGATCTGCAGATCGACGCCGACCTGCTTCCACTGCTGCTTGAGCGCCTGCGCGATGAGGTTGAGCTGCTGGTATTGCGGCGTGGCCATGCGCAGCGGGAAGCCGTTCGGGTAACCGGCGCCGGCCAGCAGCGACTTCGCCTTCGCCGGGTCGTACGGGTAGGTCTCGTTGAGCGCGGGGTCGAAGCCGTAGCCACCGGGCACCGTGACCTGGGCTGTCGGCTGCCCGATGCCCTCGAACAGTGCCTTGGTGATGGCAGCGCGGTCGGTCGCGAAGTTCAGCGCCTGCCGGACCTCGGGGTTCTTGAGCGGCGCCGCCATCGTGCCGCCGCGGTCGGCGAGCACCACGCCGCTCCAGAGCAGCGGAGCGGCGGCCACGTCCAGCCCGGCCTTGCGGGCCGCGTCGACGGTCGACGGGTCACCGACCGCGACGTCGGCCTGGCCGGTGCGCAGTGCGTTGAGCACCGACTGCTGGCTGGTGATCACCCGGATGACGACCTTCGACCAGTGCACCGCGGACTTGTCGTAGTAGTTGGGGTTGGGCACGTAGGTGTAGTGGTCGCCGGCGACGGTCTGTCCGGCATCGATCTGGTACGGCCCGGCGCCGCGGGTCCGCGCACCGAGCCCGGCCGTCGCCTTCAGCCCGGCCGGGCTGATCACGCCGCCGATGATGTAGTCCTGGGTGAGGATCTCCGGGAAGTTGGGGTTCGGCGTCTTGGAGGTGATCGTCACCGTCGTCGGGTCGGTCGCGGCGAACGTGTCATCGGTCAGGAACGGCGCCATTTGGCCGCCGGCCTTCTGCACGTACGCGAAGTGGTCGACCACATTCTGTGCGTCGAGCTTGCCGCCGTCGGAGAACGTCACGCCCGGCCGCAACGTCAGCACGAACTTCGTGTTGTCCGTGCCCTCGTACTTCCACGAACTGGCGAGCCCGGGAAGCAGGGTGCCGTCGGACTTGCGCACGATGAGCGGTTCATAGGCCAGCTGCTCCAGCCAGGCGTTGTTCTGCACGGTCTTGGCCGGGTCGAGCGTCTGCGGCGTGCCCACGGTCACGACCGTGAGGGTGTCACCCTTCTTCGGTGCGCCGCCGGATGACGGCTCCGAGGAGGAGCACGCGCTCATGGTGACCAGGGTGGCGAGGCCTGCGACCAGCAGTACGCGGCCGCGTCGTTCGGATCTGTCAACTGCCGTTCGAATTGGACGCACGTTGCCCTCCACTCGAGTACGCCGAAATCTCGGGCGGAATACCGCCACGATGGTGACAGCCGGCTTCCACTACCACGGATCTGATCGACGGCGTCCGTGAGTCGCCAATTCTTCTGCCGCGTGTACCCGGGAGGAAACACCACCGGAACACCGACTGTCAAGACCTTCACGCGAAGCGCTTCGTATGGTTATCCTGTCGTATCGCTCGTGAGCCATCCGCCTCCCGGAGCTCGCGGGCGATGGTCGCCACGCCGGTCCCCGTGGCGAGGATCCGGCCGGGCCCTGAGCCGGCCCGGCGACCAGCTCGTGCCTGCCGCCGCCGTGCAGACCACGCCGGCGGCAGGCGCGAGCGCTCAGTCCTGGAGACGCCATGCATCGGGACCCGTCTGAGGTCCAGTTCTGCATCGAAATCCAACGCGACGTCCGCATCCCGACCGGCGTGCCGGGTCTGACGCTGTCGGCGGACGTCTACCGGCCCCGTACCGAGGTCCGCGTCCCCGCGCTCGTGACCGTCCTGCCCTACCGGAAGGACTTCGTCGCCGGCGGCAGCTACGACCAGCCGGCCCGCTGGTTCGCCGCCCGCGGGTACGCCGGCCTCGTCGTCGACCTGCTCGGCACCGGGGACTCGGACGGGATCCGGCGGCCCGAGTTCGATCCCGGCGACGCCGACGACGGTATTGCGGCGATCGAATGGGCGGCCGCGCAACCCTGGTGCGACGGCGCGGTCGGCATGTGGGGCTTGTCGTACGCGGCGAACCTCGCGCTGCGTACCGCGAGCCGCCGGCCGCCCGCGCTCGGCGGCCTCATCGCGGTCGCGCACGGGCTCGACCCGGCCCGGGACAGCGTGCATCCCGACGGCGCCCGCGGCGACCTGCACGCGCTGGCCAACCGCGGTTCCTCCCTGCTGCTCCAGCAACTGCTGCCGCCGCTGGCCGACGCCACCCCGGCGGGCCGGCGGCGCTGGCAGCGACGGCTTCGCGAGGCCGAGCCGGCCTTCCTCGACTACGCCCGGCACGGGCCGCGCGACCCGGTCTGGCGGGAGCGGGCGGTCGACGGCGCCGCGATCGTGACCCCGGCGCTGTGCGTCGGCGGCTGGCGGGACGCGTTCCCGGACGGCCTCGTCGACGCGTACGAGCGGATCGCCGGACCGAAGAAGCTGCTCATGGGGCCGTGGGGGCACTTGCTGCCGCACCGGTCGGCATACCGGCCGGTCGACTTCCTCGCGATCGCGCTGCGCTGGTGGGACCACTGGCTGCGCGGCGCATCGACCGGGGTCATGGGCGAGCCGGCGGTCACGCTGTTCCGGCCGGGCTCGCCGCCGCGCTGGCTCGGGTACGACAGCTGGCCGCCGCCGGCGGACGACCTGCGGCTGAGCACCGGCACCGGCACCGGCACCGGCGTCGGCGCTGCCGCCGGCTCGACCGCCGCCGTGACGCTGGCGCCAGGCGCGCCCTCGTCGGCCGGGCAGGTGATCGGGCGGCACCGGCCGGACGCCACGGTCGGCACGCTGCGCGGGCTGCCCGGCCTGGGGATGGGCGAGGACTTCGCGGCCGCGGACCAGCGCCACGACGACCGGCGGTCGGTGACCGTGACCAGCGCACCGCTGCGGGCCGGGATCGTGGTCGGCGGCCGGCCCGAGGTCACCGTCCGGCTCGACCGTCCGGTCGGGCGGCTGGTAGTGCGGCTCACCGACGTACACCCGGACGGGCGGTCGGTGCTGATCACCACCGGAGTGCTGTGCCCGGAACCCGGCAGCGACGTGCTGACGCTGCGGTTGCGCCCGATCGTCGCGCCGGTCGAGGCCGGCCACCGGCTGCTGGTCGCGGTCGGCGACGCGGACTTCCCGCGGCTGATGCCGCTGGTCTCGCCGGTGCCGTTCGGGTTGACGTCGGTCGAGGTGTCGGTGCCGCTGCTGCGGGAGGGGACGGACGTCGACCTCCCGGCGCTGCCCGCCGTGCCGGCCGAACCGGGCAACGACCTCAGGGTCAGCCGGAACCCCGACTCGGGCGAGGTGGAGGTCGTGGTCACCGGCCGAGTGCCGGAGCAGGTCAGCGCCGGTGGCCACCGCTACCGGCTGGCCGGCGAGCTGCGGGCCCGGGTCCGCCCGGACGCCCCCGGGGCAGCGGAAGCCCGCGGCGCTCAGGTCGGCGAGGTGCGGCTGGCCGGTGGCGACGTGGTGACCGCCTCCGCGACCGTGCGCTGTACGCAGACCGCAGTCCGGGCCCGGGCCGAGGTATGCACGAACGGCTCTGTCGTGTTCGCCAGGACCTGGGAAACTGTCCTGGTGCCCGAGTGCCCGGTCATCGGGTGCCGCTAGCGATCGGCACGCCGCCCTCCCGGCGATGCGGGGGCGGGATTCCCTCCGCAACGCCCTTGCTCCGGCGTCGATCGACTGCACCCTGGAGCACCCGCGACGATGACCGACGACCTGCCGCTCAGCGAGCACGTGGTCCTCGAGACGTCCGACCTCGCCGAGGTCAACCGGCACATGCGGCGCGAGCTACCGGCGAGGCGGCTGACGTTCGCCACCGGCCGGCGCCGGCTCGCCGCCCGGCTGCACGCAGTCCCGCTACCGAGCGTCACCCCGATGTACGTCGCGTACGGCGGTGACGTCGTCGACGTGCTGGCCGGAGACGGGCCGTTCTACGTCGTGCACGTCCCGCTGACCGGGCGGGTGGTGATCAGCGACGACGGACGGGAGTTCACGACGTCGTCGGGCTCGGCCGCGGTCGCCTCACCGACCGAGTCGCTGGAGCTGCGCTGGCACCCGGACGCGAGCGCGATGGTCTTCCGGATCGACCAGCGGGCGCTGGAGGGCGCGCTGGTCGACCTCATCCGGCTGCCGGTCGAGAAGCCGCTGCGGTTCGAGCGCCGGATGGACCTGACCAGCCAGCCCGGGGCGAGCTGGGCGCACGCGGCGATGTTCCTCGCCGACGAGCTCAACCAGACCGGCGGCGTCGTCTCCCACCCGCTGGTTGCCACCGATCTGCAGCGAATGATCATGCGTGGACTGCTGCTGTGCCAGCCGCACACGTACACGGCCGTGCTGGCCGACGACACCACCGCCGCCACCCTGCCACCGCACATCGCCGCCGCCGTGGCCGTCATCGAGTCCGCCCCCGAGCGGCCGCTCACCGTCGAGACGCTCGCCCGGGAGGTGAACGTGAGCCCGCGGCTGCTGCAGGCCGGCTTCCGCGAGCACCTCGGCGTCCCGCCGATGCACTACCTGCGCAACGAGCGCCTCCGCCGCGTGCACGAGGACCTGACCGGCGGCGACCGGGCCCACCGGCCCACCGTCGCCGAGGTCGCCTACCGATGGGGCTTCACCCACCTCGGCCGCTTCGCCCACGACTACCGCTCCCGCTACGGCGAGCTCCCGTCCACCACCCTCCGCCGGCACTGAACGGCAGGTCAGCCCTCACCGACCGGCGGTTGTCGCGCCGGCGACGGCCGGTGGGCGGAGCAGGACCCGGACGCGGCGCTCGGTACGGAAGCCGGCGCCGTGGTAGAGCCGCGTCGCCGCCGGGTTGGCCACGGAATGCATGACCTTCAGCCGCGTGCACCCGCGCGCGGCCAGCAGGTCGAGCCCGGCCCGGAACAGTGCGCCGGCCACGCCCCGGCCGGCGTGCTCGTCCTCGACCCGCATCGGCTCGATCAGGCCGACGCCGGTCCGCCGGTCCGGCCAGAACAGGGCGTAGCCCGCGACGTCGGCCGCCGGCCCGCGGACGGCGAGGTCGAGATCCGGGTCGTAGAGCGAGCACAGCGCCAAGCGCGCCTCGACCTCCGCGCCGTTGCGCTTGATCATCGGATGCGGCCCGTCCTGGTCCGGCCGTGGCACGAGCGTGTACCCGTCCGGGAACGGGCGGGGTGCCGGCCGGTCCGCCGCGTCCAGCCAGGTGATCTCGTACTCCTCCGCGACGTCGACGAACCCGGCCTCGGTGGCCGCCGCCTCGTCCGAGGCCTCCATCTCGACCGACGCGTCCGGCAGCTCGGCGCACCGCCGCCGCACGAACTCCCACGCCGCCGCCGGCGGGGGGCTGCCGACCATGTCACAGCCGTACCGGGTCGGACCCCACCGGGTGAACACCACCGCTCCGAGCGGGTCGCCGCCGTCCAGCCAGAACACCGCGTCGTCGTCGGTGGGATGCGGATCCCGGGTGAACCACCACTGCAGGTCCGCGGCCTCGAACGACCCGCCCACCGGATCGGCGAGCCGCTGCCGCTGCAGCAACTCGGTCACCAGCTCCAGATATGCGATCCCACCCGCCCGCCGTTGCTCCACACCCCCACGTCTACCGCCCCGACCAAGCGAATTAGCCCGCCGCGGATCAAGCTGCCGTGCTCGAATGCGGCTGGGCCGGCTGGCGCTAGAGGCTTGGCTGGTAGGCGGCGCGGCCGGCCCGGGTGCAGACGGGGCAGATCGTGATCACATGGCCGATGCCCCTGATCGGGTCGGGGATCGCTCCGGGGTGGGCGCGCCATTCGTGGCCGCCGTACTCCCGGAGGCAGAGGATGCATTTCCGCCAGAAGTCACCGGTCATCTCGGCATACCACCGGTGCACCAACCGCATCCACGAAGGTACCAAGCGAGACGCGTCCATCGTTCCTACATAAGCAGCGCGACTGTGAGCTGGTCGGGCCCTCGATCGAGGGGCCGACTCTTCGAACCTTCCCCAGCCGGTCCCGGTCCACACGTCGGTCGCTCAGCGCGGCGCCCCGTGCGCGGTGTGCCAGCGTCTCGTGCGTTAGCCGTCCTGGCCCGGCTCGCGCGATCCGAGCTGGCGGGCGACGAAGGCCGCGAGCTGTTCGTGGGACGGCTGTCCCCAGCCGATGCAGAACGGATGCCCGGCCGGATCCGCGTACACCTGGTGACCTTCGTCGACCCCCGGGTCAGGAGCGGCTGCATCAGCCGGGCGCCGAGCGCGATGGCCTCGTCGTGCGCAGCGCGCGGGTCCTCGACGTGGAGGTCGAGCTGCACCTGCTGGGGGGATCGTGCCGTGCGGCCAGTCCGGCGGAACGTGGTCCGGCGCGAGGGGCGACACTCTCAAGAGCCGATGAGAGGTGGCTTCAACGCGCGCTGGCCCTGCGGGTCGACTCTTCAGGTCAAAGTGCCCGAGCGCTGTGCTCACCTGCTGCGCCGCACCTCAGCGACGAGCGATCTGTCGACGCGCGGAATGCCTTGCATAGGGAGTCAGATGAAGGGGTTGATCCACCGGAGATCGGTGAAGCGAGCGAAGTCGGTGTCCGCCGACACGAGCGGAAGCCCGTGCTCGAGGGCCAGCGCCGCCAGGTGGGCGTCGGAGATGAGGTTGCCTCGAAGCTGATGGCGCCGGACTAGGTCGGCGAGAAGTTCTCCGTGCCGGGGACCCGGGACAGGCGTCCAGACCGGGTCCGCGGCAAGCCAGTCCTCGACGAAGCCCAGGGCGTCCTCGGGCAGCAGGGGAGACGCCGACGCCCGCGGATGGGTGCTGATACGAAGGAAGGCGACGAGAGACTGCCAGGGGATGCCGACCCGACGTGGACCGTTGAGCTGTGCGGTCAACCAGTCCGACGCGACCTCGTGAAAGCGGCTGCTGCGGTCGACGGCGTAGAGCAGGAGATTCGCGTCGAGCAGCATCAGCGAGCGCCAGGCCCGTCGAGCGTGTCCAGCGCCTCGGCCACGTTCGACACGTCGATGCGTATTCCTAGGTCTGCACTCCGCTGCTGGAAGACTTTGCCCTTGCGCGGCGCCGCCATTCCAGCCCGGGCCAGCTCGTTGACCGCTTCACTCAACCCGATGTGTCGAGTGCGCCGGATCTCTTCCACAGCAGCGGCGACATCGTCCTCAAGCGATACGGTCGTCCTCATGTCCGAAGCATAGCATCAGGATGCACGGACGCGAGCATCGTGATGCACACAGACGCCAATCTGGCGCCGGCATGGGCTGGAGACAGCCTCGGCATGCCTTGATCCAGTCCCGGATGCGGCGGGACGGCTCTCGGCCGGGAAGAAACGTCGCAACCACAAGGCTCACGCCCGCGATCAGGGCGATGATGCCGAGCGTCACGACCAGGATCAGTGTGACGTAGCCCGGCATGTCGATACTGATCGACACCTCGGGGATGAGAGCCGATGCGGGTCCTTGCGCCCCTCGCCGTACATGCGCAGCTCGCGGTTCACCAGGTCGACGACGTTCCGGTCCGGGCGCTCCGGGTCGTAGACGATGTTCGCCAGCTCCGAGAGCCGGACGCCGGTCGCGCGGAAAGAGGTCGATGATCGCCTTGTCGCGCCGGCCTCGACGTACGTGCACACCGTCTTGGAGACCTGTGGGCAGGGGCGGGGTCGAACCGCCGACCTTCCGCTTTTCAGGATCGCGGGTCATCGGGTCTTCTTCGCAGCTGACGAGGAGGCTGCTTCGCTGTCGTGCCACTCGCGTGCAACGTCACGTCGCGTACCGGGGGTGATCCGATCGGGCAGGAGCCACCTCAGTGCCGGCGCAACTGATCGTTCCGGTAGCTAGTGTGGTGGTATGCCAGCTGAGTCGGCGGCCGCTTCTTCCGGCCGGTCGGCTGCCGCCGACGTCGCGGCGCTGACGGAGGAGGCCTGGGACGCGGCTATGCGGACCTCACCGCTCACCGCCACCACTCTCGGTGACTCCAGGTTCCACGATGAGCTTCCGGACAACAGCCCATCAGGGCTTGCCGGGACGGAGCGACTCCTTGGCGATCTACGCCGGCGGGCAGCGGAGGTGCCGGACGACGTTCTGGACGACGAGGAGCGGATCACCCGTTCCGCGCTGGTCTCCTTCCTCGACGGTCAGATCGCGGAGCTGGTGCCGACGCAGGCCGACTGGAGTGTCGACCCGATGACGGGCCCGCAGGTTTCTCTGCTCACCGTCGCATCCGAGCAGCCGGTCACCGACGCGCGGCAGCGCCGTGCCGCGCTCGAGCGCTGGCGTCGCATGCCGTCTTATCTGGACCAGCACGGCGCCAACCTGCGCGCTGCCGCGAAGGAAGGACGTGTGGCGGCGGCGTGCCTCGTCCACAAGGTCATTGAGCAGATCGACGACCTGCTCACCACGCCGCCGCCGGACTCGCCGCTGCTAGATCCGGCGCGCCGCGCGGCCGCCACCGCATCTGGGACGGACCAGGACCGGTTCAGCTCCGACCTGGAGGAGGCGACCCGGCACGGTGTGCTACCGGCATTCGCCCGGCTGCGAGCGCTGCTGGCGGGGGAAATCCTGCCCCAGGCCAGACCGGACGACCGGGCCGGGATCGGGTTCCTGCCCGGCGGAGACGCGCTTTATCGCCAGGCCATCCGCGGCTTCGCCACCCTCGACCTGGACCCGCAGGCGGTGCACCAGACAGGCCGGCGCGAGATCGAGCGCAACGAGGCGGAACTCGCCGGACTCGCCCGCGCGGCGTTGGGTGAGACCGATCTGCCCGCTGCCCTGGCCCGCCTCCGCAGCGGTAGAGGACTGGGGTTTGGCAGTCGGGAAGAAATACTTGCCGCCGCGCGGGCGGCGGTGGCTCGGGCGGAGGAGGCGGTGCCCGACTGGTTCGGGCTGCGCCACCAGGCTCCTTGCGAGGTTGTGCCGACGCCTGCGCACGAGGAGGCTCACTCGTCGCCCGTGCAGTATCGGCTGGGTGCAGAGGACGGCAGCCGGCCGGGCCGCTTCTGGATCACCACGTCGGAGCCCGGCAGCCGGCAGCGGTTCCTGCTCGAGGTCCAATCCTTCCATGAAGCGGTGCCGGGCCATCACCTACAACTCGAGGTGGCCCAGCAGTTGAGCGGCCTACCCAAGTTCCGACGACGCGCGATCGTCGAAGGATACGCCGAGGGATGGGGACTCTATGCCGAACACCTGGCCGGCGACATGCAGCTCTTCTCTACGGATCTGGACCGGCTAGGTGCCCGTTCCCAAGACGCGTTGCGCTCGTGTCGGTTGGTGGTGGACACCGGCCTGCACGCGCTGGGGTGGTCCCGGCGGAATGCGATCGACTATGTGCTGTCTCACACCGCCCTGCCGGAACGGGCGGCGGCGGCTGAGGTCGACCGTTACCTGGCCTGGCCTGGACAGGCCCTGGCGTACAAGCTCGGGCAGCTGGAGTTCCTCGATCTCCGGTCGAGAGCGCAGCAACGGCTGAGGGACCGCTTCGATATTCGTCGCTTTCATGATGCCGTGCTGAGGAATGGCTCGCTGCCACTCCCGGTCCTCCGCCGGGTCGTCGATGCCGAGCTCGGGCTCTGACGCGAAGTGCAGCCGGCGAAGCAAGGTCTGGGACGGCGAGCAGCGGTCGGCGCCGGGGAACGCAGCACAGCAGCCAGCACCGCAGCTGGCCCGGGAAGACGCACCACAGTGGGGTGGGCAGGGGCGGGGTCGAACCGCCGACCTTCCGCTTTTCAGGCGGACGCTCGTACCGACTGAGCTACCTGCCCGCGACCCCGACGGGACTCGAACCCGCGACCTCCGCCGTGACAGGGCGGCGCGCTAACCAACTGCGCTACGGGGCCAGACACGGTCGTACTGACCGAGGAACGACGGTACCAGACTGCGGGGCCTGGTCAGGCACGGGCGGTCGAGCGGGAGGTCAGGGCCCCGGGGCCTGGTCAGGCACGGGCGGTCGGGCGGGGAGGGCCAGGCGCGCGGGGAGCCGCGAGGCGGCCGGGGAGGGCCAGGCGGCCGGGGCCTGGGCCGGCGGCGCCGTAGCGGTCATCGGGGTTGGCGAGACGGCAGCGGTCGAGGGACAGGCAGCCGCAGCCGATGCAGTCGGAGAAGTCGTCACGCAGCTGTTCGAGGCGGGCTATGCGGTCCTCGAGCTCCGCGCGCCAGCCTTCCGAGAGCGCGGCCCAGTCGGCGGCGGTGGGGGTGCGTTCCTCGGGGAGTGACGCGAGCGCCTCCCCGATGGTGGCCAGCGGGATGCCGACCCGCTGCGCGATGCGGATGAACGCGATCCGGCGCAGGGTGTCGCGGCTGTAGCGGCGCTGGTTGCCCGATGTACGCCGGGCCCGGATCAGGCCCTTCGCCTCGTAGAAGTGCAGCGCGGAGACCGCGACGCCGGCCCGCGCCGCCAGCTGGCCGACGGTGAGCTCGCGACCGCCGACGATCGTCATGGGATCAGCACCGTCTTCCCGACCGTCTGCCGCGACTCCATCGCCACGTGCGCACCGGCCGCGTCGGCGAGCGGGAACGTGGTCGTGGCGGGCACCCAGCGACGCGCCAGCGCGGCCGTCTCCAGGGCGCGCATCCCGCCCGGCCAGGCGGCGATCCGGGCGCCGATCGCGCACGAGACCGTGACACCCAGCCGGAAGAGGTCGCCCACGTCGAAGGTGAACGGCCGCCCGGACGACCAGCCGAACAGCACCACCCGGCCGCCGGGCGACATCCGCTCGAACAGCGCGCGCCCGACCGCGCCGCCGGTTCCGTCGAGCAGCACGGTGCCGGCCGGTACGCGCTCCTCCCAGCCCGGTTCCGTGTAGTCGATCACGGTGTCGGCTGCCACCCGGGCCGTCTTGGCCGGGCCGCCGGCCAGTCCGACGACGGTGGCACCGGCGGCGGCCGCCGCCTGGGTGAGAAGAATCCCGAGGCCGCCGGCCGCGCCGGGCAGGAGCACGACATCGCCGCGCTTCAGAGCCGCCTCCGACAGGATCGCCTCGGCCGTACGTCCTGTCCCGATCAAGGCCACCGCCGCCTCATACGACATCGATGCGGGGATCTCGTGCAGCGCGCTCACCGGCGCGACCGCGACCGAGGCGTAGCCGCCGCCGGCCAGGCCAAGGTGCGCGACCACCCGCTTGCCCGACCACGGTCCCGGCGAGGTGACCACGCCGGCCACCTCCCGTCCGGGCGTGGTGGGCAGGCTTGGCAGCGGCGGACCCTCCTGCCGGCCGGCGCGCAGTGTCGCGTCGATCAGGTGCACCCCGCTGGCGTGCACCTCGATCCGCACCTGACCTGCACCGGGCGTCGGATCAGGTATGTCCTCGTACCGGAGCGTGTCGGGGCCGCCGAACTCGTACTGCCTGATCGCCCGCACCGACTGACCGTAGAACCTCGAGCTATGTCGAGGTCAAGGGCGGCCGCCAGGCGCCGTCACGCCCGGTGATAGCTTGAGAAACGTTTCCCGAGCCGGGTTTGCCGAGGTGACCACCGTGACGACCAGCGACACCTATCGCGAGGAACCGGACGTCTACGCGGCGTCCCGGGACACGACCGAGGGCCGCGTCCACACCGTCGCGGGCGGCGACTGGAACGAGTTCCTCGAGGAGGTCGCCGGCGAGGACCGCCTTTCGCTGAACTTCGGCCCCCAGCACCCGTCCTCGCACGGCGTGCTGCGGGTCGTGCTGGAGCTCGAGGGCGAGACGGTCATCAGCGCCCGGCCGGTCATCGGATACCTGCACACCGGCATCGAGAAGAACACCGAATACCGCACCTGGACGCAGGGCACGACCTTCGTGACGCGGATGGACTACCTGTCTCCGCTGTTCAACGAGGCGGCGTACTGCATGTCCGTCGAGAAGCTGCTCGGGATCGAGGCGCCGCAGCGCGCCCAGACGATCCGCGTGATGCTCATGGAGCTCAACCGCATCTCCTCGCACATCGTCAGCCTCGCCGCGGGCGGCATGGAGATCGGCGCACTGACCGCGATGACCATGGGATTCCGCGAGCGCGAGCAGATCCTCGACGTGTTCGAGCTGGTCACCGGCCTGCGCATGAACCACGGGTACATCCGGCCCGGGGGCGTCGCGCAGGACCTGCCGCCCGGGGCGGACGCGGCGATCCGGCAGCTGGTCAGCTACCTCGACGGGAAGCTGCCGGAGTACGACAAGCTGCTCACCGGCCAGCCGATCTGGAAGAACCGGCTCAAGGGCACCGGCTACCTGTCCGTCGAGGGCTGCCTCGCACTGGGCGCGACCGGCCCGGTCCTCCGGTCCGCCGGGCTGCCGTGGGACCTGCGCAAGACCCAGCCCTACCTCGGCTACGAGACGTACGAGTTCGAGGTGCCGACCGCGACCGAGGCCGACAGCTACGCCCGCTACCTGCTCCGGCTGGAGGAGATGCGGCAGTCGCTGCGGATCGTCACGCAGGCGCTCGACCGGCTGGAGCCCGGCCCGATCATGGTCGAGGACCGCAAGATCGCCTGGCCGGCGCAGCTCGCGCTCGGGCCGGACGGGCTCGGCAACTCGCTCGACCACGTCAAGAAGATCATGGGCCAGTCGATGGAGGCCCTGATCCACCACTTCAAGCTGGTCACCGAGGGCTTCCGGGTGCCGCCCGGCCAGGTCTGCGTGGAGGTCGAGTCGCCGCGCGGGCAGCTCGCGTACCACGTGGTGTCCGACGGAGGGACCCGACCGTTCCGCGTGCACGTGCGCGACCCCGGGTTCGTCAACCTGCAGGCCCTGCCGGCGATGGTGGAGGGCGGCCTGCTCGCCGACCTCATCCCGGCGCTCGCCTCGATCGACCCGGTGATGGGCGGCGTCGACCGCTAGACGGCTAGACGGTCCGACCGCGGACCCGGTAGCGGAGGTGCATCACCTGCCGCTCGAGGTCCTCGGACCCCGGAGTGGTCAGCCGGCGGACCAGCTCGAGCTCGACGGGCTGCGCCGGCAGCCGGTCGAACAGCCGCCGTCCCTGACCGAGCAGGACCGGTACGACGTGCAGCTCCAGCTCGTCGAGCTCCCCGGCCCGCAGGAGCGCCTGCGCCGCGGCCGCCCCGTGCACCATCACGTCGCCCTCGCCGGCCGCCGCCCGCGCCTGCGCGGCGCACTCCCTGACGTCGGTGACGTAGCGGACGCTGCCCGGCGGAGGGTCGTCCGGGACGTCGTGGGTCAGCACGAAGATCGGCACGCCGTCGTGGTGGTCGCCCTGCCAGCGGCCGGCCAGCTCGTACGTACGCCGGCCGGCGATGACGGCTCGGGTGGCCATCGCCTCCGCGTACACCTCACCGCTCGGTCCCGGGTCGTTGCGCCGGTCGAGCCAGTTGAACAGGCGGAACCCGCCGGCGCCGAGCGGGGCGTCGGGACCGTCCCGCGGCCCGGCGACATAGCCGTCCAGGGACATCGTCATGTAGAGCCGGATGACCGCCATCGCCTCAGCCTGCCGATCCAACCTGGTATCTCAGCAGCACGCCCGGTTCGTCGCCCGGACCGGCGATGAACCCATCCACATCGACCTCCCGCATGGCGATCCAACCTAGCCGCACTGCTCAATTCGGTTGCCCGGTCTCAGCCGGCGTGTTTTCCTCCAGACGACCCGGCGACCAGGAGGAGCACGATGACGGCTGCGTTCATGTCCACCCACTCGACCTACCTCGAGGACATGACGCACCGTGGCTCTGCTCAATCTCGGCATCCTGGCGCACGTCGACGCCGGTAAGACCAGCCTCACCGAGCGGCTGCTGCACAACGCCGGCATCATCGACGAGATCGGCAGCGTCGACGCCGGCAGCACGCAGACCGACACGCTCGCGCTGGAGCGGCAGCGCGGGATCACGATCAAGTCGGCGGTCGTCTCGTTCGCGATCGGCGACGTGACGGTCAATCTCGTCGACACTCCCGGCCACCCGGACTTCATCGCCGAGGTCGAGCGGGTCCTCACCGTGCTCGACGGCGCCGTACTGGTGGTCTCGGCAGTCGAGGGCGTGCAGCCGCAGACCCGGGTGCTGATGCGGGCGCTGCGCCGGCTGCGGCTGCCGACGCTGCTGTTCGTCAACAAGATCGACCGTGCCGGCGCCGACCCGGACCGGGTGGTCGGCGAGATCGCGGCCAAGCTGACGCCGGCCGTGGTGCCGATGACGACTGCCCTGGACGCCGGCACCCGGACAGTGGCGACCGGCCCCGATCCCGCGCTGCCGGCCCGGCTGCTCAGCCAACTGTCCACGTCAGACGACTCCTTGCTGGCCGCGTACGTCGAGGACGGGTCCGTCCCGTTCGGACGGTTGCGGTCCTGCCTGGCGGCGCAGACCCGGCGGGCGCAGGTGCACCCGGTGTTCTTCGGCTCGGCGATCACCGGGGCGGGCGTGGCCGAGCTGACCGGCGGGATCGCGACGCTGCTGCCGCCGGCGGCCGGCGACCCGCAGGCGCCGCTGTCCGGATCGGTGTTCAAGGTGGAGCGCGGCCCGGCCGGCGAGAAGATCGCGTACGTCCGGCTGTTCGAGGGCACGCTGCACGTGCGCGACCGGCTGACCGGCGACCAGAAGGTCACCGGCATCGGCGTGTTCGACCGGGGCGGTGTCGTGGCCCGGCCGTCCGTCCACGCGGGACAGATCGGCAAGCTGTGGGGGCTGCGGGAGGTGCGGATCGGCGACCCCGTCGGTGCCGCGCGCACCGGACCGGCCGAGCACTTCGCGCCGCCGACGCTGGAGACGGTCGTGGTTCCGGCGCCGGGGCAGCGCGGCCGGCTGCAGGCCGCCCTCAGCCAGCTCGCCGAGCAGGACCCGCTGATCAACCTGCGCCAGGACGACGTCCGCCAGGAGCTGTACGTCTCCCTGTACGGCGAGGTGCAGAAGGAGGTCGTGCAGGCCACGCTGGCCGACGACTACGACCTGGCGGTGACCTTCCGGGAGACCACGACGATCTGCGTCGAGCGCCCGGTCGGCGTCGGTTCCGCGCACGAGCTGATGGGCGAGGGCAACCCGTTCCTGGCCACGGTCGGGCTGCGGGTGGAGCCCGGTCCGGTCGGCAGCGGGATCGAGTTCCGGCTGGAGGTGGAGCTCGGATCGATGCCGTACGCGTTCTTCCGCACGGTCGAGGACACCGTGCGGGCGACCCTCGACCAGGGCCTGCACGGCTGGCAGGTGGTCGACTGCGTCGTGACGATGACGCACTCCGGCTACGCGCCGCGGCAGAGCCACGCGCACCAGGGCTTCGACAAGAGCATGTCCAGCACCGGCTGGGACTTCCGCGGGCTGACACCGCTGGTGCTGATGACGGCGCTGCGCCGGGCCGGCACCAGGGTGCAGGAGCCGATCGCGCGGTTCCGGCTCGAGGTGCCGGCCGACACGATCGGGACCGTGACCGCGGTGCTGGCCGGGAACCGGGCGGTGCCGCTGACGTCCACTGTGGATGGTGGGACCGGGATGCTGACCGGACAGGTTCCGGTGGCGCGGCTGCACGAGCTGGAGCGGGCGCTGCCGTCGCCGACCCGGGGCGAGGGCGTGCTGGAGACCGAGTTCGACTCGTACCGGCCGGTGAGCGGGCCGCCGCCGAGCCGGCCGCGTACCGATGCCAACCCGCTGGACCGCAAGGAATACCTGCTGCACGTCAACCGGCGGGTCTAGGGGCGTCCGACCTCCGCGCCGGTCCGGCCGGGCTGCGTGTGATGCTGGTGGGGTGAGCTATCCCGAGTTCGGCGACATCCCGGCGCTGGCCGCGGCCCTGGACGCGGCCGGCTACCTGCCGGACGAGGGGGTGGCGACGGCGGCGTACCTCGCGATCCGGATGCGGCGGCCGCTGCTGCTCGAGGGCGACCCCGGGGTGGGAAAGACCGCGCTGGCCCAGGCGCTGGCCGACGTCGTCGGGGCGGAGCTGGTGCGGCTGCCCTGCTACGAGGGGATCGACGCGAGCCAGGCCCTGTACGACTGGGACTTCCCGCGGCAGCTGCTGCACCTGCGGGCGGCCGAGGGCGGCGGCGACGAGCGGTCGGTGTACGACCGGCGGTTCCTCATCGCCCGACCGATCCTGCGGGCGCTCGAGCTCAGCCCGGCCGTGCTGCTGGTCGACGAGATCGACCGGGCCGACGACGAGTTCGAGGCGTTCCTGCTGGAGGTGCTGGCCGACAACGCGGTGACGATCCCGGAGCTCGGCACGATCCGGCCGGCCGAGCCGCCCATCGTGGTGCTCACCTCCAACCGCACCCGGGAGCTGCACGACGCGCTGAAGCGCCGCTGCCTCTACCACTGGGTCAGCCATCCCGACCTGGAGCGCGAGGTGGAGATCATCCGCCGGCACGAGCCCGAGGTAGCCGACCGGCTGGCCCGTCAGGTCGCGGCCGGGGTCGCGGCGATGCGGGCGGCCGGTCTGGTCAAGCCACCGGGGATCGCCGAGGCGATCGACTGGGCGACCGCGCTGCGGCTGCTCGGGGCGACCGAGCTCACTCCGCCCGCGGTGCGGGCGACGCTCGGGGCGCTGCTGAAATACCGCGAGGACCAGGTGACGGCCGAGCGCGACGTGCTGCCGGGGTTGCTGGCCCGGCTCCCGTGAGGGTGAGCCGGTGAGCGCCGATCCGGTCGCCGAGCTGACCGCGTTCGCGCGGTCGCTGCGGGAGGCCGGGGTGACCGCGGACGCGTCCCGGGTGGTCGCCGCGGCCGGTGCGCTCGACCATGTCGACGTGCTCGACCGGCACCAGGTCTACTGGACCACCCGGCTGACGCTGTGCTCCGAGCCGGACGACCTGCCCCGGTTCGACGCCGCGTTCGCCGAGTGGTTCGGGGACAGGCCGTCGCCGGCCGCCGTGGAGAGCACGGTGCAGATCCCCGGCCGCGCCGGGTCGAGTGGCGACGGTGCGGCGGCCCGGGTCGAGCGGGTCGCCGCGACCGCGCTGGAGACGCTGCGCACCCGCGACGTCGCCGCGCTCACCGCCGCCGAACGGGCCGAGGTACGCCGGCTGATCGCCCTGCTCGCGCCGTCGGTCGGCACCCGCCGCTCGGTGCGGCGGCGTCCCGGCGGCCGGGCCGGCGTCGACCCGGTCCGGACCATGCGCACGATGCTTCGGGCCGGCGGCGAGCCGATCGTGCTGGCGCGCTGGCGGCGGCGGGAGAAGCCGCGCCGGCTGGTGCTGCTGGTCGACGTGAGCGGGTCGATGGCGCCGTACGCGGACTGGCTGCTGCTGTTCGCGCACGCCGCGGTCCGGGTCCGGCCGTTCGCGACCGAGGCGTTCACCGTCGGCACCCGGCTGACGAGGGTGACCCGGGCGCTGCGGCTGCGCGATCCGGACGCGGCGCTGCAGGCGGCCGCGCAGACCGTGCCGGACTGGAGCGGCGGCACCCGGCTCGGCGAGTCGCTGCAGGCGTTCCTGGACCGGTGGGGCCAGCGCGGCGCGGCCCGCGGCGCGGTCGTGGTGATCTTCTCCGACGGCTGGGAGCGCGGCGGCGCCGAGCTGCTCGGCCAGCAGGCGGCCCGGCTGCGCCGGCTCGCGCACGCGGTGGTCTGGGTCAACCCGCACAAGGGCAAGGAGGGCTTCACCCCGGAGACGGCCGGCATGCTCGCTGCCCTGCCGTACGTGGACGCACTCCTCGCCGGCCACACGGTCGCCACGCTGGCCGATCTCGCCGCCGTCATGAGGACCATCTGAACGCCGGACCGGGTTCAGAATCGCTTGCCCAGCTCGCGGCTGTCGGCATGGGCTTGCGCACGGATGGTCGCCGAGTCTCCGGTGAGCGTCGGGTGGAAGCGGATCTCGGCGACGTCGTCGATGCCGGTCCAGTGCAACCAGTCGGTGAAGTAGGTCGACTGGAAGTCCCGGCCGAACTC
>Ga0207643_10000334_pt1 | contig 32146 bp, 23 predicted proteins | sample KBSMisM62_FD_184313 | JGI IMG/M metagenome (GOLD analysis project Ga0207643, IMG submission 184313) | Miscanthus rhizosphere microbial communities from Kellogg Biological Station, Michigan, USA - KBS Miscanthus M6-2 (SPAdes) (version 2) | ecosystem: Host-associated > Plants > Roots >... | reverse complement strand
CCGATGAAGGCAACGATGTGATAGGTGCCGAGCGCGGTACCGACCGCCAGAGCCATGATGGTGGACGTCTCCAGTCGAACGCGCTCATTGTAAAGGCAACGCCTGAATGCGACGCGATCTGTTCTGACCGCGCCTTTAGTCGACTCTGAACGCCACGACTGGGTCGACGCGCGCTGCGCGCCACGCGGGGACCACCACCGCGATTGCGGCGGTGATGACGAGGACGATCGGAACAGCAATGAAGGTGACCGGATCCAGCGGTCTAACGGGATACACCAAGGTCGTGACGTACCGACTGACTATCGCGGCGGCGGTGAGCCCAATCCCGAGCCCGATCATGGTCAGTTTCGCGGCACTGCCGAGCACGAGGCGCATCACGTCACGTGTTGCCGCTCCCATCGCAATGCGCACGCCAAATTCACGGACTCGCTGCTGGACCGAATAGGCGAGGAGACCGAAAACGCCAACCATGGCCAGGCCGAGCGCCAACGCGGCGAATGTTCCGACGAGCACCGCACGGAAGCGCGGTCGCGAGGTCGCGTCGGCGGCGACCGCCTGAATCGTTCGCACGCGGCTGACCGGTTGCCCCTTGTCGACACGCGCAACAGCTGCTTTCACCGCCGGCAGCAACGCATCTGCAGGGCCGATCTGCGGCCTCACCACGAGCGATGCGCTGTACCAGGAGTTCTGCGCGATCGGAACGTAGAGTTGCGGGATAGGCTGCTGCTCGTTCGGCCACATCTTGATCTGGCGTGTAACGCCAACGATCTCCCTCAGCACAGGGCGCATTGGAAACGCCATCGCCGGGACGGCCACGCGCAGACCGATCGGATTACGGCCGTTGAGGAAACGCTGGACGAACACTTCGCTCACGATGCATACCGGCACGGCGTCGCGCCCATCGGTCTCGTTGAAGGCCCTGCCACTCACGATCGGGATGTCCAGCGTCTCGAAGTACGCCGGGCTGATCATGTGGTACGAAGTAATATTTCGATTTGGTCCCGGGCTCGGCGGATCGCCTTCGATGGCGATGCCTTGCCCTGTCCACATCCCGTCCAGCGGCAGGGCGCCTCCGATGGCGACGCTGCGTACGCCAGTCGTACGGGCGATTTCCTTCTCGATCGAGTCGTAGAATCGATACACGGCCTCTTGCGTCTCGTACCGCGTCGGCGTCCTTCCATTGGGAACAGGAAGATTCAGTGTCATCGTCAACGCCTCCTGCGCGCCGCTTCCCGGGTCGACGCTCTGCAACGAGATCAGCGTTCGCAACATGAGGCCGGCACCGCAAAGAACGAGCACCGCCGCCGCCACTTCGGCGACGACAAGGACGCTACGGAATCGTCCACCGCGAGTCGTCGTGCGACTCTCGATGCCCATGGCCTGGACAACTGACAGGCCCGTGACTTGCCACGCGGGTGCGAGTGCAAATGCGAGTCCGACAACCAGCGATGCAATTGCGCAGAAGGCCGCTACGCGTTCGTCGAAAGCCAGGCTGACAGCGCTGGGCAAGAGACCTGGTGGAACAAACGATGGCGCGCCCCTGAGAATCGCGGCACCGACGGCCACGCCGACGAGTCCACCAACACCGGCGAGCACCAGGCTCTCCGTCACCATCTGCGACATGATTCGACGACGACTTGCACCGAGCGCGGAACGAACAGCCAGCTCGCGCGTCCGGCCCATCGTTCTGGCGAGGAGCAGATTCGCCACGTTCGCGCAGCACATCAGCAGGACGAAACCAACGACGGCGAGAAGCAGCATGGAAGTCACGCGCATCTCGGATCCGACGAGGGCGTCGCGCAGCGGTTGCAACGCTGGGATATGGCCCGTGTTCGTCTGCGGATAGAGCTCCGCATTGCGATTGCCGATTGCCGTCATGTCGTTCTGCGCCGCCTCGAAGCTCACACCTTCCTTGATGCGGCCGACGGCATACATGTAATGAGCGCCACGCTGCGACGGATCGCCGCCGCGCGAGTAGTTGAAAACCGTCCAGAGGGCCGGAGGCTCAGAGCCGGCATTGCTGATGGTCGCCGGCACCACCCGAAACCGGTCCGGAACAATACCAATGACCGTTTGCGGCCGTCCCTCGACCGTGATGGACCGGCCGACCAGGGCAGGATCAGCTCCGAATCGTCGTCGCCAGAATCCCTCACTCAGAACCACGACGCTTGGTGACACGGCATCCGAGGGTACGAACGTTCGGCCTGCGATCGGCGTCACGCCGAGCAGATCGAAGAATCGCGTGCTGATCATCTGGGTTGTGACCTGCTCGGCGTTGCCGTCAGGATCGCTCACTGCGACGCTGTTCGAGAGAAATGCCGCCATCATCTCGAACGACTGGTTCTGATCCGCCCAGTCGGCGAAGTCGGGCGGCGAGACCTGCGAAAGGAATCCGTTCGGGAAGCGCTCCCACACCATCACCAGCCGATCGTGAGGTGCTGTAAACGGCAAGGGCCGCAGGAAGGTCGCATCCGCGAGCGCAAAGATGGCGCTGTTGGCGCCGATGCCGAGCGCCAGCGTCAGAGCCGCCACCGCCGTAAATCCTGGAGACGCCTTCATCTGACGCAGCGCCGACGTCACATCCGCGCGAAGCTCTTCGACGAATCGAGTCAGGCGCATCTCTCGTTCTCTCTTTCTGCCAAGGTCCACGCAGGTCCGCTTGAGGCTGCGCACATCACCAAGCCGCGCGAGCACCATCTCGCGAGCGACGCGGTCATCCACTCCGCGCGCCACGAGCTCGCGCGTACGCATCTCGATGTGAAAGGCGAGCTCTTCGTCCACCTCTTGGTTGAGTGGCACACTCCACAGCCACGATCGCAGTGAGCGCTTCATCGATTTACTACTCTGCTCTGAACGCCACAACCGGATCGATGCGCATCGCGCGAATCGCCGGCATTGCCATCGCGATGAGTGCGGTTACGACGAGTATTCCGCTGACCACTACGAACGTGACCAGATCGAACGGCTGAACGCCGAATAAGAACGACGACATCACCCGTCCAGTACCCGCGCCGATCAGCAGTCCCAAGGCAGTTCCCATGGCGACGACTCTGCCCGGGCCCGACAGCACGAGGGCGATCACGCTGACGGGAGTGGCGCCCAGTGCGATGCGCACTCCAAGCTCACGCGTTCGCTGCTGCACCGAGTACGCCAGCACACCGAAGACACCAACCATCGCGAGCAGCAGCGCTAGCGATCCGAATGTCCCAACCAGCAGAGCTCGAAATCGATATCGCTCGGTAGCTGTACCGGCAATGCCTTCGAGCGTGTCGATGTTGTTCACGGCCTGGCGCGGATCGACTTTGGCGATCGCCGCACGCACGGCGGGAGCGAGCGACGCCGCATCGCCGTCCGTCACACGGGCGATGAGGTACGCTCCGGGCCATGCGTTCTGCCGCATCGGCACGTAAATCTGGACAAACGCCTCCACTTCGTCCGGCCGTCCCTTTACCTGCCGCGCCACGCCGACAATCTCGCGATCGACAACATCGACACCGACGCGAAGCCGTTCGCCGACGGCATTCCGGCCCGGGAAGTGTCGCCGCGCGAATGCTTCGTTGACGATGCAGACAGGTGTCGTACCGCTTCTGTCATCGTCGGTAAACTCTCGACCAGAGACAATCGGCAGGTCCAGCGCGTCGAAGTAACTCGCACTGATGATCTGCAGATCCGCCTGTGGGCGTACGCCGTCTGGTGGCGGTGGCGCACCGACGAGATCGAATGCCGCCCGGCCGATCTGCGATCCACCGAGCGGGAGTGTGGTCGCCCATCCGACGTTACGTATGACAGGGATCGCGCGCACTTCGCGATCGATCGCCTCATAGAGCTGAAGCACCGATTCGCGCGTCGGATAACGCGAGCCTGGCGTCAACCCGGGCACGGACACGAGGACCGACAGCAGCCGCTCGCGTTGCGCACCGTATCCCGAATCAAATCCATCGAGTACCACCAGCGTCCGCAGCAGCAATCCCGCGCCGCACAGCACGATAACTGCGACGGTGACTTCACCGGCCACGATGGAGTTACGTAACCAGCCACCCTGGCGTGTCGCCGTCCGACTCTCGGCGGTGAGCCCTTCGGTCACCGAGAAGCCCGTCACGCGCCAGGCGGATACGAAGCCAAACAGAACGCCGACCATGAGCGCCGTGGCGATGGAGATCACCGCGATCCGGCTGCCGAATCCGAGGACGACAACCGCGGGCAGCAGATTGGATGGAATGGATGATCGAGCAGCGTCCACGAGCAGGACGCCGATCGATGTACCTGCCAGACCACCAAGCGTCGCGAGCACCAGACTTTCAGTGATCAGCTGGGCCACGATCCGGCGGCGTCCAGCGCCGAGGGCAGCGCGAACGGCTAATTCGCGGGCGCGGACTGTTCCACGGGCCAACACAAGGTTCGCCACATTGGCACAACAGAGCGCGAGCACCAGTCCGACGACCCCGAGGAGAAGCATCGATGTCAGACGGACATCAGGGCCGATCATCGAATCTCTTAGCGATGTCACCAGCACGCGTCTCGGATGGCCCGTGCCGTTTTGACTGGCAAGTTTATCCGCCAGGAGTGTGAGATCGGACTGCGCTGCTTCGACAGACGTTCCCGCTTTCATCCTGCCGACGACTTGCAGGAAGCGGCACACGCCACACTGGCCTCGTGCATCTCCGGCGACGCCCGATCTCGGCGCCGGCAGGAGCATCCACACACTGCTGACGGATGCTCCTTGCGACAGAAACGAAAGTCCAGGCGTGAACTGGACGTCCGACGGCACGATGCCGATCACCGTGATTGAGCGACCGTCGAGCGTAATTTCGCGCCCGACGAGTGTCGGATCCGCGGCGAAGCGCCGACGCCAGAAACCCTCACTGAGCACGGCGACAGTGGGATCGGTTGTCTCGTCAGTTGGCAGGAACGTCCGGCCGGCAATCGCCCTCACGCCGAGGACATCGAAGAACGATGCCGTGACCGATTGCCCCGGGATGACTTCGGGCGTGCCGTCGGCACCGGTCAAGGTTGGTCCGCCGCCTGTTCCGGGGATCCAGACCGCGGCCATCGAGTCGAATGTTCGGCTCTGCGTCACCCACTCGCGAAAATTCAGCAACTCGACGCGGCTGCGGGCCTGCTGCTGAGGGCCCCACTCGTCCACGATCACCAGGCGATCGGGATCGCGAAATGGAAGCGGACGAAACAAGGCCGCGTCTGCCAGCGCGAACATCGCGCTGTTGGCACCGATGCCGAGAGCGAGCGTCAGCGTCGCCACCACCGTGAAGCCCGGCGCAGCTCGCAACTGACGCAGTGCGTAGCGCACGTCGGTCCGAAATTCATCCAGCCATTGGATCAATCGCATCACTCGGCCTCTCTGCAGTTCCGGGTTTCCAGTTCCATGTTCCGGGTTCGTGTTCGCAGTTCGGGTTCAAACTTCAGGGTTCGGAGTTCGAAGTTCCGTCAGCCGTGTCGCTGGAACCGAGACCGCGAACCCCGAACGTGGAACCGAACCCGGAACACGAACTCGGAACCAGGAACCCGGAACATGGAACTGCACGGCTCTACTCATTTCGAAACGCCGCCACGGGATCAACGCGAGTGGCGCGCAACGCTGCCACGAGTGCAGCAGTCATCGCCGTCACACCCAAGACGGATGCGACTGTCACGAATGTCACAGGGTCGAGCGGCTGCACACCGAACAGAAACGCTGAGATCGAGCGAGCGAGGAGCATCGCCGCCGCGAGCCCGATTGCGGCTCCGACACCAATCATGCGAGCCGCACCGCCGAGCACCAGGCCAAGGACCTGACTCGTCGTCGCACCGAGCGCGATGCGGACACCAAACTCGCGCAGGCGCTGCTGCACGGAGTAGGCGATGATGCCGAATACACCCACCAACGCCAGCATCAACGCCAGGGCCGCGAAGGTGAGCACGAGCAACGCACGGAATCGATGCCGCGCTGTCGCCTCGAACGCGATGTCGTCGAGGGTCATCAGCGGCCCGACCGTCACGAGCTGCTCCTTGTCGACGCGCCCGATGGCGGCGCGTACCGAGGGCGCCAGCGAGGCGGCCGAACCGACCTTGGGGCGGACGAGCAGAAAGATGTCGTCCGACGGATCCTGTGCGATCGGAACGTAGAGCTGGACGAACTCCTCAGCCTCGTCCGGACGCCCTTTCACCTGGCGTGCCACACCGACAATCTCTCGTGCCTGGATCAGACCCGATATTGGCGAGCGAACGGCGACGCGCGCTCCAACAACGGACCGCCCCCCAAGGTGGCGCCGAACGAACGCTTCGTTGACGATAGCAACCGGTGCTCCATCCGTTGTGTCGGCAGCCGTGAAGGCCCGTCCGGCGACGACAGGCAGTTCCAGCGTGGTGAAGTAGCTCGGGCTCACGATCTGGTAGTTAGCCGTGGGTTTGCGGTTCTCATCTACCGGAGGGTCGCCCACGATCTCGAACGAGGCAGACCCGAACGTCGATTCGCCGAGCGGCAAGGTGCTCGCCCATGCTGTGCTTCGAACGGAAATGTCGGCCGACGTTTCCCGTTCCACCGAGTCGAAGAACTGCAACAGCGACTCCTTGTTGGGATAGCGTCCGCCGAGCGGATCAACGAACACGGCCAGAACGCTTTCCGCCGCGTATCCTCGAGGAACATGGTCGACTGCGAGCAACGTGCGCAGCAGCAGACCGGCGCCCACGAGCAGCAGCACCGCGGCGGCCACCTCGCCAACGACGAGCAAGGCGCGAATGCCGCCACCACGCGTCGTCGTCGTCCGGGTGTCTCCCGACATCGCTGCCGCAGACGAGGCCACTCCGCGGGTGTGCCACGCAGGGGCAAGCCCGAAGACCACTCCCAGCACCAGGGCGACGACCGCGCAGAAGGCGCCCACGCGCATGTCGAACGCAGGAACGACGGCATCGGGCAACAAGCCATCCGGAATCACGGATGGCGTGACCCGTAGAATGGCGGCACCGACCGCGATCCCCAGTGCACCGCCAAGCGCTGCCAGCACGAGGCTTTCCGTGAGCAATTGACGAACGATGCGGCGACGGCCGGCGCCGAGTGCCGAACGGATGGCCAGCTCTCGAGCGCGTCCCGCCGCGCGTGCCATGAGCAGATTCGCCACGTTCGCGCAGCAGATGAGCAGGACGAAGCCGACGACGCCAAGGAACAGAAGCGACGTGAGACGGAGATCACCGCCGATCAGCACGTCGTGCAGCGGCTCGAGGTGGACACTCCATCCCTTGTTCGTCGAAGGAAACTCGCCGGCCAATGCCGCCGCTACTGCGGCCATGTCGGAAGTGGCTGCAGCGAGCGACACGCCCGGTTTCGTCCGTCCAACGACACGAAACACGCGCAAGCCACGAAGCCGCTCGAGACTCGGACCTCCGGGGATTCCGACGTCGCGTCGCAACTGAATGAGCGCCCATACGCTCGCCGATCCGATCAACTGTGCCTGCTGTGGCACGACTCCGACGACGGTGAACGGCATGCCATCGAGGCGAATCTGTGTCCCAATCACCGCCGGATCGGCACCAAACCGGTTTCGCCAGAACCCTTCGCTGAGGACCACCGCATTGATCTCTTGCGTGTCGTCGGACGGCAGAAATGTTCGACCCGCGATCGGCCTGACTCCGAGGACGTCGAACACGCCGCTCGTGACCCATTGGCGGGGAACCCCCTCCGACGTTCCATTCGCACCAGCCATCACCATGCTGCCCACGCCGGGTATGTAGCCGGCAAGTTTCTCGAACGTCCGACTCCGATCGTTCCAATCGAGCATGTTGAGTGGCGAGACCGGACCGCGAGGCACCATGTCGCTTTGTTCAAAGACGATCGCGAGCCGTTCAGGCTCGGGCAGCGGCAAGGGACGCAAAAGCGCCGCGTCAACGAGCGAGAAAATCGCACCGTTGGCGCCGATGCCGAGTGCGAGCGTGATCGCTGCGACGAATGTGAACGCCGGTGACGCTTTCAGCTGCCGCACGGCGAAGCGCACGTCGCCTCGCAACTCCTCGAGCCACTGTGTCAGCCGCATCTCTCGATCCCTCTTTCTGCCAAGGTCTACACAGGTTCGTTTGAGCTGGCCGGCATCACCAATTCGCGCGAGCACCACCTCGCGCGCGGTCCGGGGGTCCAGACCCTTGTCGACCAATTCGCGCGTACGCATCTCGATGTGGAAGGCGAGCTCTTCATCGACCTCCTGATCGAGCGGGACTCTCCACAACCACGAACGCAGGGAGCGTTTCATCTCTCGTTTACCCCGCCGATGTCCCTCATTCATTTCTGAATGCTGCCACCGGGTCGACTCGTACAGCCCGCAACGCGGGTACGGCGCACGCAACCATCGCGGTCAATACGAGTACCGCGCTGACCGACGCGAACGTCACCGGATCCCGCGGTGTCACGCCGAAAAGAAAAGCCGCCACGGACTGCGCGAATGCGAACGCAAGCGCGAGCCCAATCGCGACGCCCACTCCAATCACCCGGGCAGCGCTCCCCAGCACGAGGCCGAGCACGTTCGTCGCGCCGGCCCCAAGTGCGATGCGAACGCCAAACTCGCGCGTGCGTTGCTGCACGGAGTAGGCCAGCACGCCGAAGACACCAACCATCGCGAGGACCAGCGCCAGCAGCGCAAACGTGCCGATCAGCACCGCGCGAAACCGCGGCCTCGCGGTGGCCTCATCGCCGATCGCCGATATCGTCCGGATACGTGTTGCGGGCCGATCCCGGTCGACACGCCCCAGGGCGGCGCGTACACCGGTAGCCAGCGCCTCTGCCCGCCCCTCGATCGGCTGCACGATCAGGGTCGCCGTCCACCAGGGGTTCTGCGCGATCGGCACGTAAACATGCGGCTGCGGTTCTGCTTCGTCGGGTCTTTCCTTGACCTGCCCGACCACGCCGACGATCTCGCGTGAGATCGCCCGCGGCGGCACCACCATCGCGTTGATCGAGATGCGCGTCCCCAGCACCGTGCGGCCGTGAAGGAAGCGGCGCACGAACTCTTCGTCCACCAGGCAGACATCAGGACTGCCAGCAACATCAGTGTCCGAGAGACCGCGCCCTTCGAGCAGGGCGACGCCAAGCATCGGTAAGTAGGACGGGCTCACGATTTGATAGCCGGCCAAATCGCGATCGGCCTGCGGGCGCGGTGGCTCGCCGTCGATTTGAAAGCCCTGCCCGTACCACAAACCGTCAAACGGCAGCGCGCTTGCCCAGGCAACGGACCGCACTCCTGGAACCTGCACGACCTCGCGTTGGTAGGCCTCGTACTTCCGCCGCATGGATTCCGGGGTGCTCGGGCCCGGCCCGCCCGCGCCCACGACCATGGTGAGCATGTCGGATGCGCGAGAGCCGGAGTCGACGCTCTCAAGCGCCAGCAGCGTACGCAGCAGCAACCCCGCCCCGCACAACAGGAATACCGCAACGGCGACCTGACTGATGGCGAGCACGCGTCGAAAACGTGCGCTGGAACTCGTCACCGTGCGTCCATCATTCGTCATCGCCTGCACCGGCGCCATCCGCGTGACCTGCCATGCCGGTGAAAGACCGTAGAGGACGGCGACCACGACCGCCGCCAGCGCGCAGAACGTCAGCACGCGACCGTCGAAGCCGACCGTTACCGATTCGGGGATCAGGCCTGGCGGGATGAGTGCTGGCGCGGCCCACAGAATCGCCGCGCCGAACGCGGCTCCGCTCAGGCCGCCCAATATCGCAAGGACGAGGCTTTCAGTCAGGACTTGCCGGACGATTCGTCGTCGTCCGGCGCCGAGTGCTGACCGTATCGCAAACTCACGCGACCGCGCGGTGGCGCGCGCGAGCAGAAGATTGGCGACGTTAGCGCAGCACATGAGGAGCACGAGACCAACAACACCGACGAGCAGAAACGCCGTGAGCCTCAGTTCCCTGCGGATGACGCTGGCGCGCAAAGGAGTGGCTGTCGCCACGTGTCCTTTGTTGCTGCCCGGCGACTCTCGCGCAAGGGCGGCGGCGACGGCCGAGATGTCGTCGCGTGCCGCCTCCGGCGTCGCGCCAGGCTTCAAGCGTGCGATCACCTGCAGGTAATGCGGATACCGCTGAGCGGGGCCGCGATCGGCGGGCGGGTTCAGCAGCGTCCACATCATGCTGGGGCCCGCGCTGGTCGTGCCGGGAAGCTCGAACTGAAAGCCTGCGGGCACGATGCCGATGACAGTGAACGCCTGTCCGCCGAATCGAGTAGCACGACCGACGAGAGCCGGATCGGCACCGAAACGGCGCCGCCAGAAGCCCTCACTCAATACCACCACGTTCGGCGCCGGCCCCTCGTCGTCGTCCCGAAACGTTCGACCGGCGATCGGCGTTACTCCCAATACATCGAAGAAACGTGCGGTGACCGCCTGAGCGGGAACTGGTTCAGCGACACCGTCATCCCCGATGATGGAGCCTCCGCCCCGGACAACGGCAGCCATTCCGGAGAAGCTGCGCGTGCGCTCGGTCCAATCGACGAAATCGACCGGGTTGACCGCACCCCCAGGCTGACCTTGAAAAAACTCCGAGAGCACGACGAGCCGGTCTGGTTCGGGAAATGGCAGCGGGCGCACCAGCGCGGCATCCGCCAACGCAAACATCGCGCTGTTAGCGCCGATGCCGAGCGCCAGCGTGATCGTTGCCACCAGCGTAAAGCCAGGTGACATCCTCAGTTGACGAATTGCGAACCGCACATCCTCTCTGAATTCTTCAAGCCACTGTGTCAGTCGCATCTCGCGCTCCCTCTTTCTTCCCAGGTCTACGCATGTGCGTTTGAGCCGAGCCGCGTCGCCAATCCGCGCCAGTACCATCTCGCGAGCGATCCGTGGGTCCACTCCTTTGTCGATCAGCTCGCGCGTCCGCATCTCGACATGAAAGGCAAGTTCATCTTCCACCTCCTGAGTGATGTCGACACGCCAGAGCCACGATCGAAGGGAGCGCTTCATCAATCGCTCTGCAGTTCCTGGTTCCGTGTTCCGGGTTCCATGTTCGTGTTCATCGTTCTGGTTCTGACTTCAAGCTTCTGGGTTCGAGGTTCTCGGCCTCGGGTTGCCCCGAGGTGGTTACGAAAAGGGCGCTCCCCGAACATCGAACCCCGCGCCTCGAACAGCGAACCCGAACTCGGAACACGAACCCGGAACATGGAACGTGGAACGCGGAACGGTACGCGCTCTACTCATTTCGAAAAGCTTCAACCGGATCCACACGAGTCGCGCGGATCGCTGGTGCCGCAGCTGCGAGAGCTGCTGTAACAGCGAGAACACCAGCAACAGACGCATACGTCACCGGATCGAGTGGCTTCACACCGAACAAGAACATGGAAATCAGCTGACCAAGACCGGCAGCCGCAACAAGGCCAACGACAGTACCGGCGGCGATCACGCGAGTCGCGCTACCCAGGACCAGGCTCAGCACACTTGTCGCAGTCGCGCCCAATGCGATGCGCACTCCGAGCTCGCGTGTCCGTTGCTCGACGGAATAGGCCAGCACACCGAAGATGCCGACCATGGCCAACGCCAGCGCTAGCCCCGCGAAGGTTGCAACGATCGCCGCGCGGAATCGATGCGGCGCCGTTCTCGAGTTTGCGAGATCTGTTAAGGTCCTTTCCCGCCGTACCGGTACGTTCCGGTCGATTCGCGCGACGACTTCACGGATTGGAGCGAGAAGTCGGCCGACGGGTCCGTCCAACGATTGAACGACAAGGAACGTGTCGGTCCATGGATACTGCGCCAGGGGCACGTACACCATCGGCCGGTCCTCAGGATCGCTCATGCGCCCCTTGACCTGCCGCGCAACGCCGACGATCTCCCACACCGCCGGTACGTCGAATCCCGGGAAGAGCGGCTCGACGTTGATTCGTAGACCGATCGGATTTCTGCCTCCTAAGAGGCTGCGCGCGAACGCTTCGCTGATGATGCACACCGGTGTGCCTTCATTGGTATCAAGGTCGGTAAAGGAGCGTCCTGTGGTAACAGGGAGATCGAGTGTCGTGAAATATCCCGGGCTCACGGCCTGAAAATCAGCCAACGGAAGGTAGTCGCGCGCGACCGGCGGATCACCGACGATCGCCACTCGCTGCGGCGGCAGTTCGCTGTCGCCGTACGGCAGCCCGGTGGTCCATCCAATCGTCTTCACGCCAGCAAGCGCACTGACCTGGCGCGCCGTGTCCTCATAGAACGACATCAATGCTTGGAAGCTCGGATAGCGAGTCGCCGGCCTGGGCGCCGGCAGGCTGAAATCGAGCGTCAGCACGGTATCGCCGTCGGCGCGATATCCAGGGTCGAAGTCTCCGACAGCGAGCAAGGTTCGCAACAGCAGCCCGGCGCCACACAGCAGAAGAACTGCAGCCGCGACTTCACCTGCGACAATCAGATGCCGGAATCGACCGCCTCTTCGCGTGGCCGACCTGCTTTCGGACGCGATCGCCTGAACGAGCGAGGTTCTCGCGGCCTGCCATGCCGGCACGAGACCAAAGACCACGCCCGCCATAAAGCTGGCTGCCGCACAGAAGAACACGACCCGGGCGTCGAACCCGAGACTCGCTGCGGCCGGCAGCAGCCCCGCAGGGATCCTCGTGGACGCCACCCTGAGAATCGTGGCCCCGACGCCGAGGCCAAGAAGACCGCCAAAGGTCGCGAGCACGAGACTCTCGGTCAGCAGCTGCGCGGCAATGCGGGACCTCCCCGCCCCGAGCGCCGCCCGCAGGGCCAGCTCACGCGATCGCACGCTGCCGCGCGCCAGCAGCAGGTTGGCCACATTGGCGCAACACAAGAGCAGCACGAACCCGACGACGCCGAAAAGAAACAGTGATGTCAGCTGCAGCTCGGGTCCCATCACAGCAGCACGCAGCGGCTCGGCATTCATGCTCCAGCCCTTGTGGGTCGCTGGGTAGTCGCGCGAGAGCCTTTCGCCGAGAGCGGCGAGATCCGCCCGCGCGGCCTCCAGCGTGACGCCTGCCTTGAGACGGCCAACGATTTGAAGCGACCGTGCGCCCCGGGCGACAGCTACCTGAGACAGGCCAGGTGGTGAATCTGCCAGGAGCGTCCAGATACGCGCCGGCCGCTGAAGTTGAACAACGTCGGGCACGACCCCGATGACCGTGAATGGCTCACCGTTCAGCCGGACTTCTCTACCGATCAACGAGAGATCCCCGCCGAATCGGGTGCGCCACAGACCCTCGCTCATCACGACGACTGCGGCGCCCTTGCCTTTGGCTTCCCCCGGCACGAACGTTCGCCCCGCGACCGGTCGCACGCCGAGCACGTCGAAGAATCGTGTGGTCACGAACTGTCGATCGACGCTTTGCAGCGTTCCGTCAGTTCCCTCGAGCAAAGGGCCGCCGCCGATCCCCATGTTGATCCCGCCGAACCCCTCGAATGTGCGGGTCTGCTCTTCCAGGTCCAGGAGGGTGACGGGCGATACAGGGACTCGGGGAAACGTCGGGGCACGTTCCCACACCATGACGAGACGATCGGGATCGGGATATGGAAGAGGACGCATCAACGTTGCGTCGGCGAGCGCGAACATGGCGCTGTTGGCACCGATGCCGAGCGCAAGCGTGATCGCCGCAACCGCCGTAAAGGCCGGCGACACCTTCAACTGCCGCAGCGCGAATCTGACATCGTCACGACGTTCCCCGATCCATCGTGTCACGCGCATCTCACGGTCTCGCTTTCTTCCAAGGTCCACGCATGTGCGCCTGAGCCTGTTCACGTCTCCCAGCCGCGCCAGCACCATCTCGCGAGCGATCCGAGGGTCCAGTCCCTCGTCCACCAGTTCGCGCGTGCGCATCTCGATGTGGAAGGCGATCTCTTCATCGACCTCTTGATCGAGTGGCACGCGCCACAACCAGGAACGGAGTGAACGTTTCATCCTTCGACCTAAGTCGATTGCGCCAACAAGATCTTCGATACGCCCGTCGCAAATTGACGCCAGGCAGCCGTTTCTGCTTTCAGTTGTGCACGCCCGTCTGGCGTCAGCCGATATAACTTCGCGCGACGGCCGAGCTCGGACTCTCCCCACTCCGCCTCGAGCCAGCCGCGCCGTTCCATTCGGTACAGCGCGGGATACAGCGAACCTTCCTCGACGACGACGCTCTCGTCGGAGGCATCCTCAATGAATTTCGCGATGGCGTAGCCGTGCCTGGGACCCGTCGTGAGGGTTTTCAGGATCAGGGCATCCAAGGTTCCGTGGAGCAGGGCGTTCGGGGTCTTGAAAGGCATTGGCCTCCGCCAGGGCTATTACCAAGACTCTCTGGGTAATGACTTGGACGGAGGAGGACCCCGGAAGGTTTACTGAAAGTTCAAAGTTTAAAGTGTCGAAGTTGGTAAGTAAGTTGAAAGTGCGCCCGGGCGTCGCGACCAGCCCGACCGTACTTCCAACTTACCTCCCTACTTTGACCTTTTGAACTTCTCTACTTTCAGATTAGCGATTAGCGGCGTAGGTCTTACTGAATCCGTTCCTCGCATTGGTGACGGTGAACGACCCGTCTTCCTTTGCGGAGACTTTGATCCAGTAAGCCGTACCGTTATGTGCGGGCGGCGGCGCGGCGCCGGCCCCGGGAGCGGGCGCCGCGGCAGCCGCAATCGGCATCGCCGCCGGCTGCTCGTCGACGCCGTTGGCGATGAACAGCCCAGGCACCGTGTATTCCTGGCCACTCAAGAGTGAGAAATGGATCTGCCACAGGTCCTCGAGGCGGGGCGAGGAGAACAGGACTTTCATCGCATCCGGCTGCCCGCCCTTGCGGGTCCCGTTGTTCAGGATGGCCACTCGCGGCTCGAGCGCGTGCACCAGCACCTCTGAATTCGAGATCGGCTGGCCGTGGTGTGACACGACAAACAGATCGACTGTCCCAAGGCGATTCGACGGGCACATCAGGTCGAATTCCTTGTTCCACGTAAGGTCACCCATATGCACGACCTTGAACCGCCCGAACGTGATGTGCGTGCCGACCGACTGCGCATTCTCGGTCGGATCGGGGTCCTTCGGCTTGTACGCGGCACAGTAGGGGTTTGCCTTTCCAGCGCCGGGCAACGCAGTCGTCATCGCCTGGCCGGCTGACGCAACCACACGGACATCAAGACCTTTCACGGCAATGCGGTCGCCTGGCTTTGCGACCGTGTGCTTCGACTTCGCGTAGAGACCGGGGTAGACCTTCTGGAGAAATTCGTCCACGGCCGCAGCAGGCTGCACGTTGGGTCCATGGTCGATGAATTCGCGGATGGGAATACGCCCGGCCAGGTTCTCCATCGCGCCGTAGTGATCGCCGTGGTAGTGAGTGGTGATGAGGTGATCGAGCTGACTGAGGCCGGCATCTTTGATAGCGGCCATGATGCGGTCGCCATCGCGCGTTGCCGCCGCCCCACCATTGCCCGTGTCGATGAGCAGCGACTCACCCGAGGGCGCGACGAAGAGCGTCGCATTACCACCCTCGACGTCGACGAGATAGATGTCCAGCGTCGTCCTCGATTGCGCCGACAGCGCAACGACGCACAACGCGACTATAAGGAACGAGAGCGATCGGCGCATGGCGGGCCCTCCGCGTACGTAGTGTCCGGCTATCTTGGGCGCCGAAGCGCCCGCGCGAAGGCGGCAGCCGGACCGTCGCCTGGCGTAGGCTAGCATGGCTGACGGAAACTTGCCGGCATCCGTGCGCTGCGATACAGTGCGCCCGGCCCGCGAGGAGGCGCCTATGGCTAAAACGGGACGGAACGAGCCGTGCCCCTGCGGCAGCGGCAAGAAGTACAAGAACTGCCACGAATCGAAGACCAGCAGCTCCCGGACGTCTCGCATCCTCATGGTTGTGGTTGGAGCGGCGCTGCTCGCAGCCATCGCTGCGGGCGTGGCCTCAGTCACCAGCGAACGCAGCCGCAGCTCCGTGCGAGTCTGGAGTCCGGAGCACGGGCACTATCACGACGCCAACGGTGTCCAAGTTCCCTAGGATGTGAACCAGGCCGGGCGGCCCCACGTATTACCGCTGGACCCGGGCTGCCAACCAACCCGCTCACAAGCCCGTCCAAGACGCCATGGCATGGCATCGCGGTGGAGGTGTGTCTCATGTCGTTGTGGCTGAAGGAGCTTCGTCACTCTGTTCGCACACTGCGGCAGAGCCCAGGATTTACGGCCGTCGCGATCCTGACACTGGCCATCGGCATCGGCGCCAATACCGCCATCTTCAGCTTCGTCGATGCGATGTTGCTGAAGCCACTCCCCTATCCCGAATCCGATCGCATCGTCCGGGTCATGGAGAAGCCGCCCAGGGGCGCGCGCAACGGCATCTCCACGCTGAACTTCCTCGACTGGCAGAGAGACAACACCGTCTTCGACTTCATGTCTGCGCAGACGGGCGATGCCGTCACGCTGACCGGTGGCTCTGAACCGATCCAGCTGCGAGGCGCACTCGTTTCCGCCGGCTACTTCAAGGTGTTTGGCGCCGAGCCGGAGCTGGGCCGGACGTTCCTGCCCGGTGAAGACGAACTCGGCAAACACCACGTGGCGGTCATCAGTCATGCGGTCTGGGCCAGCCAGTTCGGCTCGGATCCATCGATCGCCACCCGCACTGTCCTTCTCAACAACGAGCCGCACACGATTGTCGGCGTGCTGCCAGCCAGGAGTGCGTTCGACCGCGCACCAGTCCAGATCTGGCGGCCGCTGGCCTTCAGGCCTTCGAACATGACGCGCGACTTCCATTGGATGATCTCGTTTGCCCGTCTGAAGGACGGCGTCACGCTCGCGCAGGCTCGCGCCAACATGGACGCAATCGGCAAGCGCATCGAAAACGACTTCCCCGCCTCGAACAAAGGCTGGGGTGTCGTCGTCGAGCCATACGCCGAGACCCTCATCAACCCCCAGGCTCGAACGATCATTCTGCTGCTGCTCTCGTCAACTGGCTTCCTGCTGCTGATCGGCTGCGCCAACCTCGCGAACCTGGCGCTGGCGCGCGGTGTCTCGCGAGAGCGCGAGGTCGTGGTGCGCGCGTCGCTCGGTGCGGGACGCTGGGATCTGATCAGGCAATTCCTCACCGAGAACGTACTCCTCTCGATCTGCGGCGGGTTATTCGGACTGGCGATCGGCTACGGGCTCATGAAAGCGATGGGGTTGATGCTGCCGCCATTCACGCTCCCGCGCGAGGTCAACGCGAGCATCGACGCGCGCGTCCTTCTGTTTGCGCTGATCGTCTCGATCGCGACCGGCATGCTGTTCGGGATGGCTCCGGCGCTTCAGGCCACCAAGCCCGACCTCGCCGCAGCCATGAAGGAGGAGGGGCGCGGATCGAGCGGCGGTGCCGGGCGGCGTCGGCTGCGCGATTCGCTGATCGTCGCGGAAATCGCGCTCGCGTTCATGCTGCTCGTCGTGTCCGGCCTCATGATGCGGAGCTTCCTCGGGCTCCTCAACATCGATGCGGGCTTCGACTCGAACAACCTCCTCACGATGCGGCTGCCGGCGACGATCGAGCAGTTCCCCGAACCCGAGCAGATGAATCGATACCTGCGCGAAGTGCGTACGGCGGTGGAGGCCGTGCCCGGTGTGCGCGAGACGGCGTACAGCTGCGCGGCACCGATGCAAGGGACGTGTTACGGCATGCCGATGCAGGTGGCGAGCAAGCCGCGCGTCGATGTCGCGAACCGAGACGGCGGTTTCTACAAAGTGGTGAGTCCCTCGTACTTCTCCGCGCTGGGAATCAAGCCGATCAAAGGGCGGTTGCTTGCCGACACCGATACGAGCAATTCACCACCGGTGCTGGTCATGAACGAGCGCCTCGCCAATCGCTACTTCCCCAAGGAGGATCCGATCGGGCAACGCATCCTGATCCAGAAGATCGTCCCCGGGAAGACGGAGCTCGGCGACGACATCGCGTGGGAAGTCGTCGGCGTGATTGGCGACGAGAAGATCGGCGGGCCAGAGGACGTTCAATCCGCCGGCGTCTACGTCTCCAACGAGCAAACCCCGGTCTACGGGATGGTCCTCAACATCCGCGCCAGCGTGAACCCGCTGACACTCCAGCAGCCAATCACGGCCGCGATTCGAAGCGTGAACAAGGACCAGGCGATCAGCGACATCCGGAGCGTGGATCAAATCAGGGATCAATCGATGGGTGGTCGCCGTCTTGTGTCCGTGTTGCTCGGAACGTTCGCGACCGTCGCTCTCGTCCTCGCCGGCCTCGGGATCTACGGCGTGATCTCGTACAACGTCGCGCAGCGGACCCGCGAAATGGGCATCCGCGCCGCACTTGGAGCAACGGAACGCAGCCTGCTGAGACTGATTCTCGATCGTGGCGTCCGCCTGACGCTGGTCGGACTCGCCATCGGCACGGGCGGCGCAATCGCGTTGACGCGCCTGATGGCGACGCTTCTCTTCGGCGTCGGCGCGCGCGATCCCCTGACAATGGTTTCCGTGGGTGTGATCCTGGCGGGAGTCGCCATCATCGCTTCGTACGTGCCTGCGCGTCGCGCCACTCGCGTCGATCCTGTCGTCGCTCTACGTTACGAGTAGCTGCCGCGCGCGCTCTTCGAGAGACGCGAGACGCCGCTCGAGGTCGACACGCACGGTTTCGAGCGCATCGTCCTTCGATCCCTTCATCACCTCGACCGGCTCACCAACGACAAGCGCCACCGTGCTGAATGGCTTCGGGATCTGCGTCCTGTCCCAACTGCGCGCGCTCCAATACGACGACGCCTCGAGATGAAACGGCAGCAGCGGATTGCCTGTGTGCGCGGCGAGCCATACCGCGCCCGGCTGCGCGATGCGGGCGGGACCGCGCGGGCCGTCGAGCGTGAAGCCTGCCGGTTTACCCTCCCGCATGTTTCGCACGAGTTGGTGCATCGCCTTGAGAGCGCCACGGCTCGTCGATCCCCTCGCCGTCCCATAGCCGAAGCGCTCGATGATGCGGGCGATCCATTCGCCATCGAAATTCTCGCTCGTGATCACGACGATGCCACGGCGGCGGAAGTAGTAGGTCGCGGTCAGGATGCGCCCGTGCCAGAAGCCCATGACCGGTTGGCGGCCGGACGCGACGATGGCGTCGAAGTGGTCGAGGCCTTCGACACGCCACCGAAGCGTATGGCCGAGGGTGTTGATCAATGGGTACCCGAGACCCGCGATTGCGGCAACCTGCGCCCGCTTCGGCCACGATGAACGCCAGTCGATCATGGCGCTACTGTGACAACTCCCAACTTCCAATTCCCAACTCCCAAATTGAAGCTGGTTCGTTGCTTGGGAGTTGGGAGTTGGAGATTGGGAGTTGATTACATCCCATTGTATTGAGGCCCCCCTCCCCCTTCGGGAGGCACCCAGGTGATGACCTGATACGGATCCATGATGTCGCACGTCTTGCAGTGCACGCAGTTCGACGCGTTGATCTGCAGGCGTACCGGCTGGCCGGGCTCGCGGATGATCTCGTAGACGTTTGCCGGACAAAAGCGGACGCACGGGTGACCGTACTCGGGTCCGCAGACCGAGGTGCAGACTTCGGTGTGCACCAGCAGATGCGACGGCTGGTCCTCGTCGTGGACGGTACCGGAGTAATGGACGTTTGTGACCTTGTCGAATGTCAGCTTGCGATCGATCGTGGTTGCGTTGCTGGTACGTGACGCGGGCACGTCCAGGCCGTAATACCACGCCAGCATCTTCATGCGTTCGTAGCCCGGTCTCCCGTGCAGATCCGCGAGCCATCGTCCACCGGTGGCCAGCGTCAGTCCCGCGAAGGCCATACCGGCGAATAGGCCGTAGCCAAATGCCTGGTGCACGTTGCGCACGGGATAGAGTTCCGCTCGAACCGGCGACGCGTCGATCTTGTCCTGATAGCGCTTGAGGCTCGCTGCCGACGTGTCACCCGCGCGGATCGCCTCGAGCGCAGCCTCGGCGGCCAGCATGCCCGTGCGCATCGCCAGGTGAATACCCTTGAGCCGCATCGAGTTGAGAAAGCCGCCCGCGTCGCCGGCGATGAGGCCACCATCCATGTAGGTTCGCGGGATCGTGTTCCACCCACCCTCGGGAAGCGCCTTTGCGCCGTAGCGGATGAGCGAACCGCCGCTCAGCAGATCCGACACGAACGGGTGCTGCTTGAACCGGTTGAACGCCATGTGCGGATCGAAGAGCGGATCGTGATAATCGAGGCCGACGACAAAGCCGAGTGAGATGCGCCCTTGCGGCATCGCGTAGATGAACCCGCCGCCGAATTCATCGTGGCGAAGCGGGTACCCGAGCGTGTGCGTCACGGTCCCGGGCGCGATGCGGCCCTCAGGAATCTCCCACAGCTCTTTGAGTCCGATGGCGTACTGCTCGGGCTCGCGGTCTTTCGACAGTTCGAGATGGCGGACGATATCTTTCGTCAGGTTTCCACGCACACCGTCGCAGAAGATCGTGACCTTCGCGTGAATCTCCACGCCCGGCTCGTACTCCGGCTTCTTCGTCCCGTCTTTCGCGATACCGCGATCGCCGGTTCGGACGCCGATCACGCGCGTGCCATCGAACAGCACCTCACGTCCCGGGAATCCCGTGAACATGTCGATGCCTTCGTTCTCGACCTGCTGAGCGAGCCAGCGCACGAAGGCGTTCAACGAGATGATGAAGTGACCGTGGTTCTGCAGCGGCGGTGGGACGATGGGGAATGGAATCTTCGATTGCCGGGTCAGGAAGTAAACGTAATCGCGATGGACGGGTGTTGCAAATGGCGCCCCCTTCGCCGCGAAGTCCGGGATCAGCTCGCGAAGGGCCGACGTGTCGAGGACTGCGCCCGACAGGCTATGAGCGCCGGCATCGCGTGCCTTCTCGAGGACGGCGATCGCGAGCGGCTCGCCGCCGAGCGATTTCTGCATCTGCGAGAGACGAAGCGCGGCCGACAGCCCAGCAGGGCCACCGCCGACTATCAGCACATCGACATCGAGAGTCTCGCTCATTGAGTACGCAGTCTACGACACCGTAGGCCGGGTCCTGTTCTTTGGACCCGGCGGGCTGTGGACCCGCACGGCGGGTCTACAAAGCAAGACCCGCCCTACGGTTTCTCGAGTTCTGTCACGAGCGCAGGAACGATCTCGAACAAGTCCCCGACGATCCCGTAGTCGGCGACTTCGAATATTGGCGCGTCGGCGTCCTTGTTGATTGCGACGATCGTGCGCGCGCCCTTCATGCCGACCAGATGCTGGATCGCGCCGGAGATGCCAAGCGCCACGTAGAGCTTCGGCGCCACGGTCTGACCTGAGCTGCCGATCTGGCGGTCCATCGGCAGCCACCCGCTATCGCATATCGGCCTCGACGCGGCAATCTCGGCGGACATCGCCTTGGCGAGGCGCTCGGCAATCGCGATGTTTTCCTGAGACTTGATCCCGCGGCCGACCGCCACGATTCGCTCGGCCTGACCAAGGTCGACCGCCTGCTTCGCTTCCTTGAATGGCGCTTCCGGGCTCTGCCGAATCGTAGATGGATCGATGTCAACGCTCGTCGGAGTGACGGCCCCGGGATTCCCGCGCTTCACGGCGTCGGCCCGGAAGGCGCCGATCTGGATGGTAATGCATCGCGGTCCGTCGCCCTGCGGACGCACTTCAGCGGATAGTTTGCCCTGGAACATCGGGCGCACGAACGTCGCCCCTGAGCCCGTGCCGTTGATACCGATGACATCGGTGATGAGCGATGCGCCCAGGCGCACCGCCGCCATCGGCGCAAAATCGCGCGTCTGGTAGGTATGCGGCAAGAGCACGTATGCCGGCTTCACCGACGCGACGACTTGCTGGACCGCCGCGGTGAAGGCGTCGGGAGTGTAGGTACCGAGTGACGCGTTCTCGACGAGCAGCACCTCGCCGACCGCCGTCACCAGATCCTGGGCGACCGCTGCCACCGACTGCCCCAGCACGACGGCCTTGATCGCCGCGTCGCCGCTCAGCTGCTGCGCGGCGGCGATGGTCTCCAACGTCGCGCGATTCAATTTGCCGTCGCGCTGCTCGGCGATAACGAGAATCACAGCGCTCGCGCCTCATCGCGAAGCCGGTTGACCAGCTCTTTGGCAGCCGCCGGAGGCGCGCCGGAAATCATCGCCGTTTGTTTGGTCCGAGTCGGAAGCGTCAGCGCCACGATCTGCTGCGACGAGGCCAGCCCGGCCGGCAGCGCGGCCTTGCGAATCTCTTTTTTCTTGGCGGCCATGATGCCTTTGAGCGTCGCGTAGCGAAGCTGGTTGATGCCGCTCTGAATCGTCAGCAGCGCGGGCAGCGGCATGCCGATCCACTGGAACCAGCCGCCCTCGAGCTCGCGCTTGACGCGCAGACGGCCAGCATCCACCTGAACTTCCATGATGATGGTCGAGTGCGGGATCTTGAGCCGCTCGGCCAGCATCACTCCGACCTGCGCGTGTCCCTGGTCATCGGACTGAAGCCCGGTCAGCACGAGATCGAACCGTTCGTCCGACATGGCCGAGGCAAGCGCCGCGGACGTGACCGAGGCATCGGCGCTCGCGAGCGAATCGTCCTCGACGTGAATCGCTCTGTCGGCGCCTCGCGCGAGCGCTTCCCTGATCACCTGCTGGATACGCGTGGGACCCGCCGCGCACACCACGACTTCACCGCTGTGCTTCTCTCGCAGTCGGAGCGCCTCTTCAAGCGCGTAGGCGTCAGGCTCGTTCAACTCGTAGCTGGCGTCCTGCTCGCGGATCCACGTGCGCGCGTCATTGATCCGAGGCTGCCACTCACGCGTGGGGACTTGTTTGATGCAGACGGCAATTTTCATTCAAGAGGACGCCTCGGTGCCTCGGTGTGTCGTGGTCATCAACTCTCAAATTTCTTGAAGAGCAGGGTGGCGTTGGTGCCGCCGAAACCGAAAGAGTTCGACAGGGCGTACTGAATCGGCATCTGCCGCCCGGTGTGGGGTACGTAGTCGAGATCGCACTCGTCGTCAGGGTTCTCGAGATTGATCGTCGGCGGAGCCACCTGGTTGTACACGGCAAGCGTCGAGATGCCGGCCTCGAGCCCGCCGGCGCCGCCCAGCAGATGTCCAGTCATCGACTTGGTCGACGACACCGCCAATTTGTACGCGTGATCCCCGAAGCACTTCTTGATCGCCATCGTCTCGAGACGATCGTTGTACGGAGTCGAGGTGCCGTGGGCGTTGATGTAATTGATCTCGTCGGGGCGAATCCCTGCCTTCCTGATCGCCATCTTCATGACGCGCACACCGCCGTCGCCGTCCTCGGATGGCGCCGTGATGTGGTACGCGTCCGCCGACATCCCGTAACCGACAAGCTCGGCATAAATGTGAGCGTTCCTGCGACGGGCGAACTCGAGCTCCTCGAGGATCAGGACTCCCGCGCCCTCACCGATGATGAAGCCGTCGCGGTCGCGATCGAAGGGCCGGCTCGCCCCGCGCGGGTTGTCGTTACGGGTGGACAAGGCGCGCAGCGCCGCGAAACCCCCGAGGCTCATCGGCGTGATCGCAGCTTCCGAGCCACCGGCGATCATCGCCTCGGCATCGCCACGCCGGATGATCTCGAATGATTCACCGATGGCGTGCGCCGACGCCGAACACGCCGTGCACGTCGCAAGGTTCGGCCCCTTCGCCCCGAAGCGAATCGAAACGTGGCCCGAGGCAAGGTTGATGATGGCCGAGGGAATGAAGAACGGTGAAATCTTCCGTGGACCGCCCGCCAGCAGCGCGCTGTGTTCGCGCTCGATCGTCTGGAAGCCACCGATCCCCGAACCAATGAAGACACCAATGTCATTAGCGTTCGACTCGGTGATCGACAGCTTCGAATCGTCCATTGCGAATTGCGAGGCCGCGATGGCGTACTGAATGAAGACGTCCATCTTCTTGACGTCTTTCTTCTCGACGTAGTCGAGAGGGTCGAATCCCCTCACCTCGGCCGCGATTTGCGCTGCGTACCCAGTGATGTCGAACCTGGTGACTCGATCGACGCCGCTCGTTCCGCAGACGAGCGCTTTCCAGTTGGCTTCCGTTCCGATGCCGAGCGACGACACCAGACCGATGCCCGTGATGACGACGCGCCTGCTCAATCCCCCTCCGTTACTTCTTGCGCGCTATTTCTTACTCTTTGCGTGCGCCTCGATGTAGTCGATCGCTTCCTTGACTCGGGTGATCTTCTCGGCGTCCTCGTCGGGGATCTCGATTCCGAACTCTTCCTCGAACGCCATCACGAGCTCCACGGTATCGAGCGAGTCGGCTCCGAGGTCGTCGACAAACGACGCATCCGGTGTCACTTCTTCTTCATCCACGCCGAGCTGCTCGACGATGATGCTCTTCACCTTGTCTGAAACCGCCATTCAATCCTCCAGTTCGGTTGGTAGTTGGTGGTTGGTGGTTCGTGGTCTGTGGGGTCGCCCCATCATCCACCATCCACCGTCCATCAACCGAGCTACATGTACATGCCGCCGTTGACGGCCAGCACCTGACCTGTAATATACGCTGCCTCATCGGACGCGAGGAAGCACACCGCAGATGCAATATCCTGCGCCGTACCCAGGCGCTGCAGCGGAATCATCGAAATCCAGTCCGCCTGGGCTTTCTCCGCGACCGCCTTGGTCATGTCTGTCTCCACCAGTCCAGGAGCCACGACATTGACCGTGATATTTCGTGATGCCACTTCCCGTGCGAGCGCCTTGCTGAAGCCGATGAGTCCAGCCTTGGAGGCAGCATAATTGACCTGTCCCGGGTTGCCCATCTGCCCCACGACCGAACCGATGCTGATGATGCGCCCCGCGCGGCGCTTGATCATCGGCTTCAATACCGCATGGACGCACGTGAATGCGGCCGTCAGGTTCGTGGTGATGACCTCGTCCCATTCCTCGCGCTTCATCCGCAGCATCAGCTGATCGCGCGCGATACCGGCATTGTTCACCAGTACATCGATGCGGCCGTGCCGGGTCAGTACTGCTTCGACCAGCGTCTCAACCGAGCCACTATCGGTGACATCGAGCGACCCGGTTTCGGCGCTGCCCCCGGCGCGTTGAATGGACTCGACGGTTGCCGCCGCGTTATCAGCCCGCGCCGCAGCCACGATGTGCGCTCCGCGGCCGGCCAGCATCTCCGCGATACCCCGGCCAATGCCGCGAGACGCGCCCGTGACGATGACAACCTTCTGATTCAGATCGAACATGCCGCCATGACCGCATCGAGCTCGTCGGGCGAGTCGAAGTGCGTGATGCGCGCGTCGGAATGAATGCGCTTGATGAGACCGCCGAGCACCGTTCCGGGACCTACCTCAACATACGTGGTGACACCTTCTGACGCAAGACGACGAACGACCGCCTCCCACTGAACGGGCGACGACACCTGCCGAACCAGCGCGTCGATTCCTTCCCGGGCGGTGCGCTTCGGCTCGCCGTCGACGTTGGCGATCACCGGAATGCGAGGATCTTCAACGGTCAAGCCACGCAGCTCGGGCTCGAGCCGTTCCTCGGCGGGTTTCATCAGCGCGCAGTGAAACGGCGCGCTGACCGTCAGCGGGACCGCGCGCCTGGCGCCCAGCGCTTTCGCGCGCTCCGAAGCGCGACTGACAGCAGCGGCATGACCGGCGATGACGATCTGCCCACCGCCGTTGATGTTGGCCGGACTGACGACCTGTCCGTGTGCTGCTTCTTCGCAAGCCTGCCGCACGAGATCGAGAGTCGCGCCGACAATCGCCGCCATCGATCCTTCCCCGACGGGCACTGCTTCCTGCATGTAACGTCCGCGACGCCGCACGGTGCGTACGGCGTCGGCAAGCGCGAACGTTCCGGCGGCTACGTGTGCCGGGTATTCTCCAAGGCTGTGCCCAGCCACGAACGCCGGATGAATGCCTCTCGACTGCAGCACACGGCACGCCGCGACGCTCGCTGTCAGCATCGCCGGTTGCGTCACCTCGGTCAGGCCGAGGCGATCCTCGGGGCCCTCGAAGCACAGCGTGCTGAGCGTGCGCCTGACGTCACCGACGCCTTCGGCTTCACCGAAGGCGTCATCGGCTTCCTCAAATGCGGCGCGCGCTTCGGGGAACGATTCCACGAGCGCGCGTCCCATCCCGACTTTCTGCGCGCCCTGTCCGGGAAAGATGAACGCAATCACCTATGCAGCCTCACCAATCCCCTGCTCGACTCTCGCAATGAAATCACTCGTCGCCATCCGATATGCCATGGCCACCGCGTTTCTCACGGCGCGGGCTGACGAGCGGCCATGGGCAACGATGACCAGACCCGCCACACCGAGCAGTGCCGCACCGCCGTATTCCGAGTAATCCACCCGGCGGCGGAATCGCCGGAACGCGCGCTTCGACAGCAAGTACCCCACCTGGCTCGACAAGGTGCCCTGCAGCTCGTCACCGAGCAGCGCTTCGACCGTTTCGACAAGCCCTTCGCTCGTCTTCAGGACGATATTGCCGGTGAAACCATCGCAAACGACCACGTCCGCCACGCCGCTGTAGATCTCTCGCCCTTCGACGTTGCCGATGAAATTCAGCGACGACGCTTTGAGGAGCCGGTGCGCTTCGCGCGTCAGCTCGTTGCCTTTGCTTTCCTCTTCGCCGATCGAGAGCAGCCCGACTCTCGGGCCACTGACGCCGTGTGCCAGGCGCGCATAGACCGATCCCATCACGGCAAACTGCAGCAGATGCTGAGGCCGGCATTCCACATTGGCGCCGGTGTCGAGCAACACGGCAGGACGTTGTCTCGTGGGTATCGTCGTGGCAAGCGCCGGACGATCGACGCCGGCAACCATGCCGAAGGCGGCGTGCGCCGAGAGCACTGTGGCGCCGGTGTGCCCGGCGCTCACGAGCGCCGCTGCCTCGTGCCGGGCGACGCGGTCGGCCGCGACCCGCACCGATGAACGAGGCTTGCGCCGCACGGCCGACGCGGGCGACTCCGCCATCTCGATGACATCGGGAGCGTCGACGACTGCGATTCCAAGCGATCGCCAATCCGGGTAGGCGCGGAGGGCTTCCTCGATCTGCGCGGACCGGCCGATGAGATCGATTCCGGCGTCGAGATGGCGAGCAGCGGCAACGGCTCCGTCGACCACGACAGACGGCGCGTGGTCTCCACCCATCGCGTCGACGGCAATGCGAATCTGCAGTGCCCTACTCCCAGACTGCAGCGCGCGTCCTACTCTTCGTCGACCGCCCGGACCGGTCGCGAATTGTAGTAGCCGCAGTGCGGGCAGATGCGATGTGGCGCCTTGGGCTCCTGGCACTGCGGGCACAGGCCCGTCGTCGCGGCCCGCAACGCGTCATGCGTGCGGCGCTTGGCGGTGCGGGTCTTGGAGTGTCTGCGTTTTGGATTCGGCATAGTCGTGTCTAAGACACCGGGTGTGATTTTCGCAGGCGAGTAGAAATGAAAATCACACCCGGTGTCATTTCAATCCCTTCAGCGGCGCGAGCCGCGGGTCCTCCCACTGCGGAGTGCACTGGCACGTCCCGGTATTCAGGTTCGTCCCGCACTGCGAACAGAGCCCCGCGCATGCGTCCCGGCACAACGGTTTCATCGGCAGTGCCAGATAGAACTGCTCTCGCAACAGCTCGTTCAAGTCGATCTGATCGTCGCGGTAGTAGCTTGTATCGAGATCCTCGTCCGCTACCTCTCGTTCGTCTTCGACGGATAGCTCCGACGCTGGCAGATACCTGACGTCGATCGCTCCGTCGAACGGCATCCGGAACGGTTCGAGGCAACGGCTGCAAAGCAGCTCCAGCTCGGTCCGCACGTTCCCCACCAGCCGAAAGCGGTCCTTGTCCTTGTGAATCTCGAGATCCACCTGGACGGGCGCCACAATCCGGTATGCGTCGCCTTCCTGCTCGACTTCGTTCGGCGAAAACGTCCGGACGAACTGACTGACGGGCTGGCGATACCGGGTGAGATCCAGTTGCATGACCGGCGCCCCTCGCGCGAAATTCGCACCCTGGGCGACCTGTAATTATAACTGATTCCAGGCCATCGGCCCCACCCAGGGCTTGGGAATGAACAGGCGTTCGTAAAGAGAAACCGCAAAGCGGTCGCTCATTCCGGCGAGAAAGTCCCGCGCCGCCACATCGAGCCCTTCGCTTGCGACAATCCGCTCATCGAGCAGGCCTTCTCCTGGGCGTTCGCGCACCCGCTCCCAGAGTCCGCCGAGGATGCCCGTGGCTTTCTTGAACTCGGCGGTCGCGACTTCGTTCTCGTAGACCGCCTCGAACAGGAAGGCCCGCATCCGAAGCGTCGCCGACAGCACGGCATCACTCATGCGAATCTCGGTCAGGTTTCCATTCTGGGTTTCCGTGACGACGTCCTTCACCATTCGCGCGATGCGCGCGGACGAGGTCTTGCCGAGGATCTCAACAGCATCTGCCGGAAGGTCATCGTCCTGCATGACGCCGGCCCGCACGGCATCATCGATGTCATGGTTGACGTACGCGATGAGGTCAGCCACTCGCATAATCTGCCCTTCCAATGTTGCTGACCGCTTGGAGGGGTCGAGGCCAACCGGCGAACCCTCCTTGCCCTTGGAATGGCGGCCGATGCCATCACGAACTTCCCAGGTCAGGTTCAGGCCGCGCCCATCGTTCTCGAGGACATCGACGACACGCAGACTCTGCTCGTAGTGTCTGAAGCCGCCGGGGACGAGAGAGTCGAGCACGCGCTCGCCGGCATGTCCGAACGGCGTGTGGCCCAGGTCGTGACCGAGAGCGATCGACTCGGTGAGCTCCTCGTGAAGGCGAAGAACCTTGGCAATGGTGCGGGCGATCTGCGACACCTCCAGCGTGTGCGTCAGTCGCGTTCGATAGTGGTCGCCCTCCGGGGCGAAGAAGACCTGCGTTTTATGCTTCAGCCGGCGAAACGCCTTTGAATGGATGATGCGATCCCGGTCGTGCTGAAACGCCGGCCTCACATCGTCTTCGGGCTCGCTGGTGAGTCGGCCGCGCGACTCCGAGCTCTTGGCCGCCTGCGGAGCGAGCGTCTCGCGTTCGCGCTGTTCGAGAGCTTCACGAATGCTCGACAACGATCTTCTCCATTACTCGACCAGGACGTTCATGGCATTACGAACGTGCACCTACGATCTCATTCAGAAAACTTGTTCCGTGGGCAAGAGGACCGACGCCAAAGTTGTCCGCCAGCGTCTGACCGAGATCGGCAAAGGTCTGGCGAGTTCCCAGATCGACTTCGGCGCGCACCCTAGAGCCGGTCAAAAGAATCGGGACGTACTCACGCGAGTGATCGGTGCTCGGCGTCGTCGGATCGTTGCCGTGGTCTGCGGTAATGACGAGCAGGTCGGAGTCGCGCAGAGCGCTCAGCACGTCCTCGAGGCGTTCATCGAATCGCTCGAGGTTGGCCGCATAGCCGTCCACGTCGTTCCGATGGCCGAACTGCGCATCGAAGTCGACGAGGTTGATGAAGATGAGACCTTCGCCCTGTTCGTGAACGACCTCCATCAGGTGGTTGAGCCCGTCAGCATCACTCCGGGCCGGGATGGCGCGATCGATGCCCCGGCCCGCGAAGAGGTCGCGAACCTTCCCAATCGAAACGACTGGGATCCCGCGCCGCGTCAACAAGTCCAGCAGAGTGTCGCCCGGTGGCGTCACCGCGTAATCATGGCGGTTGGCAGTGCGGCGAAACGCGCCAACTGATCCTACGAATGGTCGAGCGATCACTCGACCGACGTGCAGCGGAGCGACCATGTCGAACGCGATTTCACAGATCCGGTACAACTCGCTGACCGGGATCACATCTTCATGAGCGGCAATCTGGAAGACGCTGTCGGCAGACGTGTACACGATCGGCCTGCCCGATTGCATGTGCTCGGCTCCCAGGCGGTCGATGATCTCGGTCCCTGACGCCACCACATTGCCGAGCGTCTGCCGGCCAATCCGCTGTTCGAAGTGATCGATGACCTCCGGCGGGAAGCCGTGCGGGAAGGTGGCGAACGGTTGCTGCAGGACAATCCCCATCATCTCCCAGTGTCCCGTGACCGAGTCCTTGCCGGCTGACGATTCCGCCATTCGGCCGTACGCCGATGGGCGATCGACGCGGCCGCGCGCGCGCGCGCCGGCGCCTTCTCCGAGATCGACCAGGCGGCCGAGGCCGAGCGAACGCAGATGCGGGATGCGCAGTCGAACGTGGCGGGCAATATTGCCCAGCGTGTTGCTGCCCTGATCGCCGTAAACCGACGCGTCCGGCAGCTCGCCGCAGCCGACGCTGTCGAGCACGATCAGCACAACGCGAGGAAAAGGAGTCAGGTGAGAGACGTCTCGATCGTCGCGATGGCGTGTTTGAACGCCATGTGATCCTTACCGTCGACGTCGAAGACGACGACGAACTTGTCGAAGTTCTTGATGCGCGCTTCGAAGTAGCGTCCATCCATCAGGTGGATCGTCACCATGGCCCGGTTCCGTCGTGCGTGATTCAGAAAGACGTCCTGGATGCTCGGCTGTGCGGCCGACGACGCACGGGGTTCAGTGACCTGGGACATCAGGGAGCGTCTCCTCGCGAACGAAATTGGCCTTGGGAGATGTCTGGCGTGCACAGACCTCGAACTGCAAGCGCATCGCGAACGCGCTGCACGGTCTCCGGGCGCTCGCCCGGCCCCTCGAACCAGATAAGGTTAGGCTCTTTGCGAAACCAGATCAACTGCCGGCGCGCGTATCGGCGGTTCTCCTGGACGATCAGCGCGCGTGTCGCGCTCTCGTCTCGCACGCCGCGCAGCAACTCCATGATCTGACGATAGACCAGACCACCGAATGGGCGGGCGTTCGGAGGTACACCGCGCGCGAGCAACCCGCGCACCTCATCCACGATCCCGCGCTCGAACTGCTGATCGACGCGACGCGCCACGCGTTCGGCCGTCAGCGCAGGCCGAAGCTTGAGCGCAAGCGCAATCACCTCGCAGTCCGCGATGCGCGAAACGGTCGCGGCAAAGTGCGCGGTGAGCGGCTTGCCACTGGCGAAATACACTTCGAGTGCTCGCACCAGTCGCTTTAGGTCTCTCGGCATGATCCGTTCAGCCGATCCCGGATCCACAGACTGCAGGAGGCGATGGAGGCGTTCCGGTCCCTTGCGCTGGGCCACTCGGTCAAGTCGCCTCCGGATTTCTACGTGGGCGCCGGGGCCGGGAAACAATCCCCTTGTGAGCGCTCGATAGTAGAAACCGGTTCCCCCGACAAGAACTGGAAGTCTTCCTCGGCGATGAATGTCGCGAATCGCGCGGTCGGCATCTTCGGCGAAGCGCGCTGCCGTATACACGTCGGTCGGATCGGCGATGTCGATCAGATGATGTGGAATGCCTCGCCGCTCCTCGACCGGCAGCTTGTCGGTGCCGATGTCGAAGCCTCGATAAACGGCGGTGGAGTCGCAGTTGATGATTTCGCCGTTCAGCGACTCCGCCACCGCCAGGCTGAGGGCGCTTTTCCCTGACGCGGTCGGGCCCAGGATCGCGAGAACTTTCTCAGACAATCTTCACGAAGACGTACACAGTCAATGCCACGAGGAGAATGATGAGACCGAACTGCTGGCTTCTTGTCGGCACGAGCACATCCTGAGCGGAATCAGTTCGGTGGCTGCTCGTTGTAATAGAACGTGACGGTGAAGAACGCCTGCGGGTCGGGATACTCGGGCGGCAGCGGCTCGGTTGGATTCGATCCGAGAATGGCGTTGTTGGCCGCGAGGTTGAAAGCGTTGACGTCCGATGGCGCCACGACGGCAATGTCGGTGATGCGGCCGTCCTTGTGAATGTTGAACTGCAGTACGACTCGGCCCCGGAAGGTCATCGCCGCGTACGGGACGAACCAGTTGCGCCGCACCTGCGCGACGAAGCGACGCAGCCAGGGACCGAACTCCACGCCCTTGGTGTCGAACTGGATCGTGGCGCCGGGGTCGTTCAATCCCCCCTGAGGGTTGTTGAACGTTTCGTTCTGCACGTACCGTTCAAGGTTTTTCAGGGCATCACCCAGCGCGCCCGGCGCAGGTCGCGATGTCGTCGGCGAACGCTTGGCGCCGGTGTCGGCCGGCGGTAGCGTGCGCGCCACCTGTTCCGCCGGATCGGGGGCAGGAGGCTGCGTGTCTGGCTTCACCTCCGTCTCAGCCCCACGCGCCTGCTCCGGCGGCGTCGCCTCGACGCGCTCTGGTGAGTTGCCACGCGCGAAGGGCAGCGGATTCTCCGGTTTCGCGGCTCGCTCACGCGCTTGCGCCCGCCTGTTGATGTCCGACAAGTCGACCTTCGGCTTCGGTT
>Ga0207643_10000333_pt1 | contig 32287 bp, 32 predicted proteins | sample KBSMisM62_FD_184313 | JGI IMG/M metagenome (GOLD analysis project Ga0207643, IMG submission 184313) | Miscanthus rhizosphere microbial communities from Kellogg Biological Station, Michigan, USA - KBS Miscanthus M6-2 (SPAdes) (version 2) | ecosystem: Host-associated > Plants > Roots >... | reverse complement strand
CCCTGTGCACCGACGCGGCGCTGCGGGACGGCGAGCTCGTCGGCGACCCCACCGAGGGCGCCTTGATCGTGCTCGCCGAGAAGGGCGGCATCGACGTCGTCCGGCTGCGGCAGGAGCGGCCCAGGGTGCTGGAGATCCCGTTCGACTCCGACTACAAGTTCATGGCCACGTTCCACCGCTGGCAGGACGACCGTGGATCCGACGTCGTCAGGTGCTTCGTCAAGGGTGCCCCCGACGTGCTGGCCGGACGGGCGGACCGGTACCTCGGCGGCGAGCAGATCCTGACCTTCGACGACGCCGCCCGCCGGCGGTACGCGGAGGCCAACGCGAGCCTCGGCGAGCGCGGCATGCGGGTCATGGCGGTCGGGGCGGAGGACTTCCCGGCCGACGGCTTCGTTCCCACGGACGACCCCAAGGACATGCTCGACCGGATCGTGCTGGTGGCTCTCGTCGGGATCGTGGACCCGCCCCGGCCGGAGGCCCGGCGGTCCATCGCCGAATGCCGGCACGCCGGTATCCGGGTCCGGATGCTCACCGGTGACCACGTCGTGACCGCGGGCGCCATCGCCGGGCAGCTCGGCATCGACGGCGCCGCCGTGACCGGCGGCGACCTCGACAAGATCGACGACGACTCGGAGCTGGCCCGCCGGCTCGACGGGGTCGGCGTGGTGGCTCGCGTGTCGCCGGCCCACAAGATCCGGATCGTGACCGCGCTGCAGGGCCGGGGCGAGGTCGTCGCGATGACCGGAGACGGCGTCAACGACGCACCGGCCCTGCGCAAGGCGGACATCGGCGTGGCGATGGGGATCACCGGGACGGAGGTGACCAAGGAAGCGGCGACGATGGTCCTCACCGACGACAACTTCGCGACCATCGTCGGAGCCGTACGCGAGGGCCGCGGCATCTACGCCAACATCGTCACGTTCACCCGCTTCCAGGTCTCCACCGCCCTGGGGTTCGTCCTCACGTTCCTGGTCGCCTCGATCGCCGGCATCGCCGGCGGGGCGCCGTTCACCGCCCTGCAGACGCTGTTCGTCAACCTGGTCATGGACGGGCCGCCGGCCATGTCCCTCGGTGTCGACCCGGTCAGCCACGATGCGATGAGCCGACCGCCACGCCGGCCGCACGAGCGGATCCTGACCCGGCCCCGGCTGCTGCGGATACTGTTCGCCAGCGCCATCATGGCCGCCGGCACTCTGGCCGTGCTGCACTACGCTCCTGGCCCGGAACCGCGGCTCGGGGCGGCCACCACCGCGGGCACGATGGCCTTCGCCACCTTCGTCTTCTTCCAGGTCTTCAACCTGCTCAACGTCAGGCACGACACCCGGAGCGTGTTCAGCCGGGAGACCTTCGAGAACCCGTCGGCGTTCGTCGCCACCGCCGTCGTCGTCGGCCTGGTGGTGGCGACCGTGGAGATGCCGGTCCTGAACCGCTTCTTCACCACGACCGACCTGTCCTCCGGTCAGTGGCTGGCCTGTGCCGCCGTGGGCTCGACCATCCTCTGGCTCGGCGAGCTGCTGAAGGTCGTGCTGCGGGCCCGCCAGCGCCTCCGGCGCGACCGTCCGACACCGCGGCGACGGACCGCAGCGCGGCTATGGTGAGGCCCGTGGAGGTGCTCGCGGCGGACACCCCGCTGACCGACCTCAGTGCGTGGGTCCGGGGCAGCGGTCTGGAGATCGTGCTCCTGGTCGTCGGGGCCGTGCTGCTCGGCCGCTTCATCAGGTGGGTCGGCGACCGGATCACCCGGCGCATCGACAGTGCCGCTCATGACCAGGACAGCCTGGTGCGGTCGGAGGCCGCGAAACACCGGCATGCGATCGCACAGATCCTGGTGTGGTTGGCGCTCGCGCTGTTGTGGTGCGTGACCGGCGTCCTCATCCTGATCCGCTTCGGCGTGCCTGTCGCCAGCGTCGTCGCGCCGGCCGCGATCGTCGGAGGTGCCCTGGCGTTCGGCGCCCAGCAGGTGGTGCGGGACTATCTCGCCGGCTTCTTCATCATCACCGAGCGCCAGTACGGGTTCGGTGACGTGGTCCGGGTCTCCGCGATCGGCTTCACCGACGGCGCCACCGGCACCATCGAGGAGGTGGCGCTGCGCACCACCCGGCTGCGCACACCGGACGGCGAGGTGGTGGTGATCGCGAACGGCCAGATCGTCCAGGTGACGAACCTGTCCCGGGACTGGGCCCGCGCCGTGGTGGACGTGCCGCTGCCGACATCCATGGACGTGGTGCAGGCCAGCGAGGTGCTCCGCAAGGTCGGCGCGGACGCGTTCGCGGACGAGAAGCTGAAGCCGCTGCTGCTCGACGCGCCAACGGTGCTGGGCGTGGAAAGCTTCGAGGTCGACCAGGTGAACCTGCGCATGGTGGCCCGCACGCTGCCGGGCAAGCAGTTCGAGGTCGGCCGCGACCTGCGGGTCCGGGTGGCGGCCGCCCTGCAGCGGGCGGCCATCAGCTCCGCGGCCGGGCCGACCGACGAACCGGCGGTAAAGCCCGCGTGAGGGTCCGGCGGTTGCCGAAGACGCTGCTGAACGGCCGGCTGCGGACCTCGACGCTGCTGCTCTGCCTTCTGTACGTGGCGGTGCTGATCCTCTACCTGCAGGTTCGGCCGCCTCCGGAGGCGGGCAGCACTGGTGGTACGAGCCCGACCCGGACCACCCGGTCGCCGGAACCGACCCAGACCCCGGCCGCCACGACGGCCCCGTCGAGCCCGACGTCCACCGGTGCTCCGTCCGGTACGTCGCGGTCGGTCGCCACCTCGCCGGCGTCGTCGCTCCCGTCGGCGCCGGCGGCCACCTCGGTGCGGCCCAGCCCGGCGCCGACGTCAGCCGCACCGGCGACGTGACGGCCGCCGGGGAGGAAGCAGTTCGGCCCAGGCGTCAGGACCAGATGTATTCCTCGGTGATCGCGCCGTCGCGCCACTTCGCCACGGTCACCATGCGCCCGCCGCCGGCGAACTCGCCGACGACACAGGTCCAGTCGCCGGATCCGAACGCGATCGGGTGCGCTGTGATCTGGGGCGGCGTTCCCCCCGCCGACTCGACGTATGCCTTCATGGCATCGATGTGCTGCTGAATTCCGTGAGTCGGTGGCTGACCCTTCCAGTCCACCAGCACGTCGTCGGTGTGGTGGTGGGCGAACACGCCGTTCCAGTCGGCGTTGTTCCATCCGTCGAAGTCGAGATCGTCCATACCCTTGAGGTTGCTTGCGACCCGATCGTCCGCCATGAGCGTTTCCTTCCCTTCACGCATCGACACAGCTACGTACTCTTCGAAAGTATGTCATGATCCCATCGAGCGCAGGTTGGGTGAGATGGTCGCAGTAGCCCATCGCCCTCGCCTCCGGCGGCGGCTGCCGTACGGTCGCCGTCGCCGTCTCCGTCCCGGTCCCGCGTTGAACCGCGGCCTACATGCGGCCCGGGCTCGAGCCGGTCGGGCAGCGCCCGGGGGAGCTCGGACGAGGTGGCCCGGCCCAAGTCCACTGGCACCGGTCACGGCGAGCGCTGCAGCAGCCCGGCCCTGACGCGCGCGGCGTGGACGACGATCTCGACGCAGGTGTCGAGGTCCAGCAGGCCCGTGTTGACCGTGAGGTGGTAGCGGGTCGGGTCCCGCGGGTTCCACCCGTACAGCTGGATCGACATCTCGGAGCGGATCTGGTCCTCCCGCTTCTGCCGCCCCGCGGCCCGGTCCAGGTCGATGCCGCCCTCCGCGGCGGCACGCTCGATCCGCTGCTCGAGCGGACCGTCCAGCAACACGTGCAGGGCGCCCGGCCAGTCCGCGAGGATCAACGCGCCGTTGCGGCCGGTGATCACCCCGCCCTGCGCGGCTTCCTCCCTGACCTCGCGCGTGTTCTGCATGATCAGCTCGTACCTGTCCCGCTGGGTGTTGGCGACGTCGTGGCCCTCGGCGCCGAGTGCGGCGTACGAGCCCCCCATCACACCGAAGACCCGGGACAGCAATCCCTCGTTCTCCGGTTCGCTGGCCCCGCGCTCGATCTCCTCGGAGGAGAACGCCTGCCGGTGGAACGGCACGCCGAGTGCCTGCGCCACCCGGGGTCCGACATAGCTCGCGCCCGCGCCGTAGGACTCGAACAGGGTGATGACGGGCGGGGTCGAGGGACCGGCTGTCATGTCTGGCCTCCAGTCGTGGTCCCGGCGGTGTCCGCCACCCGGGCCGCGCGGCGCTCGGCGGTCTCGGCGACCATCCGGGCGAACGTCTGCTCGGTGAGCGGGTACCGGAAGAAGATCGCGATGCCGATCAGGATGAACACGGCCGGGACGATGCCGGCGGCGAGGCGGATGGCGTCCACGGCACCCCCGCTCTGCACCTTGGCACCGCCGACGTAGCCGCCGAAGGCGATGACGTACGCCGCCACCGCTCCGCCGACCGCCTGCCCGAGCTTGCGGGTGAAGGAGAACAGCGCGTACGTGATGCCCTCGGTCCGCACGCCGGTCCTCCACTCGCCGTACTCCACCGTGTCGGCCTCCAGGGCCCACATGAGCGTGTTCACCCCCGCCGTGGACACGCCCATGACGGCGAAGAAGACCATCGACACCCAGGGCGTGGCCGGTGGGGAGAAGGAGATGCCCAGGCCGCCGGCGATGCCGATAGCTCCGAAGCCGAGGAACGCCGTCTTCTTGCCGAAGGCCCTGACGATCCGCGGGATCAGCGGGGCGATCACGAAGATCGACGCGGTGCTCAGGATCGTCAGGAGCGTCAGGTAGTTCGCGTTGCCGAGGACGTCGCGGGCGTAGTAGACGTTCATGGTCTGCAGCGAGAACAGCGCGGTGAGGAAGGCGAGCGAGGCCACGCAGAGCATGACCAGCGGCTTGTTGCCCTTCAGGGCGGCCAGGCTCTGCTTGCCTGACACGTGCGCGACGTCCCGCTGGACGGTCTCCCGTGCGGTGAAGAAGAGGAAGAGGTAGAGCGCGAAACCGACCACCGCGAAGATGCCGACGGTGATCGTCAGCGACCGCTGGAACGCGTCCGGGTCCCCGGTGTAGCGCTTGACCTGGGGGGCGACGACGAAGGCGAGCACGATGATGGTGACCGCGGTGCCGATCATCCGGAAGCTCGCCAGCTTCGCCCGCTCGCCCGGGTTCTGGGTCATCGCCGAGGCGAGCGAGCCGTACGGGATGTTGACCAGGCTGTAGGCCAGGCCGAACGCGCCGTAGGTCAGGTACGCCAGCAGGAGCTTCATCCCGTGGCTGTCGGCGAGTCCGGGCACGGTGAACGTGGCGAAGGACAGCGCCAGCATGGGCGGCGTGGCGAAGAGGAAGAACGGCCGGAACTTGCCCCAGCGGGTCATCGTCCGGTCTACCGTCCGGCCGGCGAACACGTCCGCGAAGCCGTCCCAGACCCGGATCAGCAGGAACAGGGTGCCGGCGGCGGTGGGGCTGATCCCGACGACGTCGGTGTAGTAGATCAGCAGGAACAGCGAGGTCGTCGAGAACGCCAGGTTGTTGGCGGCATCCCCGGCGGCGTAACCCAGATACTGCGCCGGGCCGAGCTTGCGCTTCGGCGCGGTCACCGCTCGCTGCACCGAAGGCGTGGTGGCCGTCATGGCTCAGACCTCCTTGCGCCAGCGGCGGCGCAGCGCATGGGCGGCGGCCTTGGGTTGGCGGTCCCGGGTGAAGGCACCCTTCTTGTTGCCGCCGACGCGCATGATCCCCGACGTGGTGGCGAAGTCGGCGAAGTTCCACATCTGCTCGCCGACGACGGCGTCGATCCGGTCGAACACGCGGTGGTTCATGTCGAGGTACTCGACCTGGTATTCCTCGGTCCACGGGGTGGCCGGCAGGGAGTGCAGCCCGGGATAGGTGTCCGCGCCGTACTCGGTGATGATGATCGGCTTCCCCTCGGAGGCCCAGCCGCGCAGCTCCTGCTCCCACTCGATCTCGGCGGCCCTCAACTCGCCGGTGTCCACGTACCAGCCGTAGTAGCGGTTGAGCATCAGCACGTCGCCGAACTGCGAGACCCGGCACTTCCCGTACGGGGCCAGCATGACGTTGACGAACCCGACAGGCCGGGTGGGGTCGAGCTCGCGGGTCAGCTCGAACAGCGGCCGGAAGTAGTTCTCCGCCCCCTCGGTGTCCGACTCGGGCTCGTTGGCGATCGACCAGATCACGACGCTCGGGTGGTTCTTGTCCCGGGCCACGAGCTCCCGGATCGCCTGCGCGTGCACCTCGCGGGTCCGGTCGTTGACGGTCTCCGGTGAGAACGTCACGTAGCCCTGGCCGCCGAAGATCCCGCCGCCGATGCCCATGTTCAGGCCGACGGCCGGGGTCTCGTCGATGACGAGGATGCCGCGCCGGTCGGCCTCGTCCAGCACGTCCTGCGAGTACGGGTAGTGCGAGGTGCGGAAGGAGTTCGCGCCGATCCACTCCAGCAGCTCGAAGTCGCGCAGCATGAGCGCGTCGTTGTGGCCCTTGCCGAGCACCGGATGGTCCTCGTGCATGCCGAAGCCGGTGAAGTGCACCGGCTCGCCGTTGACCAGGAACCGGGTGCCGTCGACGGCGACCGTGCGTACGCCGACGCTCTGCCGGTAACTGTCCACAGTGCGGCCATCCCGGTCCGCCAGCTGCACCTCGAGGTCGTAGAGGTAGCCGTCGCCGGGAGCCCACCGGTGCACGTCCGGCACGGTGAGCGTGCCACTGGCCCCGGCGCCCGTGGCGACCTCAGCTCCCCCCGCGTCGCGCAGGACGACCCGGACCTCGGCACCGCCGGCGTCCTCGGCCTCGACCCGGTACTCGACCGTGCCGGTGCCGCCGTCGAGTCCGGTGACCACCGTGACGTCGGTGAGGTGCGCTCGCGGGGTGCAGTGCAGCCAGACGGTCCGGTGGATGCCCGCGTAGTTGAAGAAGTCGTGCCAGTAGCGCTGCCGCTTGCCGTCGGGGGTGTCCTCGATGACACCGGGCGGGATCGTCTGGAAGCTCAGCGTGTTGTTGACGACCGCGGTGATCCGCACCCGCTCGCCGGCGGTGACCTGCTCGGTCACGTCGGCCTCGAACGGCGTGTAGCCGCCCTCGTGGGAGACGACCTCCGCCTCGCCGACCCAGACCGTCGCCCGGTGGGTCGCGGACTCGAAGTGCAGGACGATGCGCTGCCCGTCCCAGCCGCGCGGCACCCGGGCGGTGGTCTGATACCAGACGTCGCCGAAGTAGTCGCGCACCGCCGGGTCGGCGGTGATGTCGTTGAAGCTGGCCGGGACGGCCATCTCCCGGGCGTCCGGCAGCGGCCCCCGGAACCACCCATCGGTCCGGCCGGCGCCGTCGGGGTCTAGGGCGAACCGCCACAACCCGTTCAGGGACTTCCGCTCCCGGGTGGCCGTGTCCTGCGGGCGAAGCATCAGGGACTCCTCCCTCGCCGTCCACCGAATGGGGCATGACGGTGCGTCTGGCTATCTTCTCGCCGATCACGGACGGTCGTCCAGTCCTCGGCGCGCGGTCGGAACGGGCCGGACCCTCGCACCCAGCCCTCCCGGTCCAGGTGACGACCGACCACCGCGACCGTGGGATGGAGCGGGCTCGTGCCGAGCACCGGGGCTCGGCGCGGATCGGGTCCGCCGGTCGGCGCCGATCGGGACCGTCCGGTGCGACCGGACGGGTGGCATGCTGGCCTCATGACCGCTCCAGCGGGCACCTCGACCCCCGCACTGCAGCCACTTCGCGACGTGCGGCTCTGGGAACGGCTGGAGCAGGCGTTCGAGGTGTTCTCGACGGGCTGGCGCGGGTGACGATGAGCGGCATGCAGTTCGGGATCTTCACCGTGGGGGACGTCACCCCGGATCCGACGACCGGGAGGACGCCGACCGAGGCCGAGCGGATACGGGCGACGGTGACGATCGCGAAGAAGGCCGAGGAAGTCGGGCTGGACGTGTTCGCCACCGGCGAGCACCACAACCCGCCGTTCGTGCCGTCCTCACCCACCACGCTGCTGGGCTACATCGCGGCGCAGACCGAGCGGCTGATCCTGTCCACCTCGACCACGCTGATCACCACCAACGACCCGGTGAAGATCGCCGAGGACTTCAGCGTGCTGCAGCACCTGTCCCGGGGGCGGGTCGACCTGATGCTGGGCCGAGGCAACACCGGCCCCGTGTACCCGTGGTTCGGGCAGGACATCCGCATGGCGGTGCCGCTCACGGTGGAGCACTACGGATTGCTGCGCCGGCTGTGGCGTGAGCAGGTGGTGGAATGGAGCGGCGAGTTCCGGTCCCCGCTGCAGGAGTTCACCCTCGCGCCGCAGCCACTGGACGGGGTGCCGCCGTTCGTGTGGCACGGGTCCATCCGCACTCCGGAGGTGGCGGAGCTCGCGGCGTTCTACGGAGACGGGTTCTTCGCCAATCACATCTTCTGGCCCAGCTCGCACACCCAGCGGATGGTGGAGTCGTACCGGCAACGGTTCGAGCACCACGGGCACGGCCGCGCGGACCAGGCGATCGTCGGCTTGGGCGGGCAGGTGTTCATGCGGCCCAACAGCCAGGACGCGGTCGAGGAGTTCCGGCCCTACTTCGACAACGCCCCCGTCTACGGGCACGGACCCTCGTTGGAGGAGTTCACCGCCCAGACCCCGTTGACCGTCGGATCCCCGCAGCAGGTGATCGACCGGACCCTGGGGTTCCGCGACTACGTGGGCGACTACCAGCGCCAGCTGTTCCTGATCGACCATGCCGGGCTGCCGGTGAAGACGGTGCTCGAGCAGCTGGACCTGCTCGGGGAGCAGGTCGTACCGGTGCTGCGCAAGGAATTCGCCGTCGGACGCCCCGAACACGTCCCCGACGCCCCTACCCACGAGTCCCTGGTGGCGGCCGCGCGGGCCAGGGAACTGTCTCAGGACGAGCAGGAGCAGCGATGAGCAGACTGGCCGTCGTCAGCGGTGGGTTGCGGGAGCCGTCCTCGACGCGGCTGCTGGCCGACCGCCTCGACCAGGCAGTGCAGCACGAACTGTCGCGCGCCGGAGCGGAGGTCACCAGCTCGGTGATCGAGCTGCGCCGGCTCGGGCGGCCCATCATGGACGCGATGCTGACCGGGTTCCCGACGAGTGAGCTGGAGGAGGCGTTCGAGACGGTCGCCGCCGCCGACGCACTGATCGCGGTGACCCCGGCGTTCAACGCCTCGTTCAGCGGGCTGTTCAAGTGCTTCTTCGACGTGTTGCCCGAGGAGTCGCTGGCCGACATGCCGGTGCTGATCGCGGCCACCGGTGGGACCGAACGGCACTCGCTCGTGCTCGAGCACGCCTTGCGCCCGATGTTCTCCTACCTGCATGCGGTGGTCTCCCCGACCGGGGTGTACGCCGCCACCGAAGACTTCGGCGCCCGGTCGGCCTCCGGCGGGCTGGCCGAGCGGATCGGCAGGGCCGCCGCCGACTTCACCCGTCTCCTGCGTTCGTGCGGCACCCGGACCCGCCGCGACGCGTTCGCGGAGCAGCTCGCCGAGATGGAACAGCTCCTCGGCGGGACCGCACCGGAACGGAACGCTCGGTGAGGTAGGACAGGGACGAGATCGCGTCGACGGCCCGGACTCTGGTCCTCGGCGGAAGACCCGAGGCCGCATCGATCGAGGCCGCCGCGCATCAGCCTTTCTTGTGCCAGCGATGGCGCAGGGCGTGCGCGCTGGCCTTCGGACGGCGGTCCCGGGTGAAGACGCCCTTCTTGTTGCCGTCGACCCGGGAGATGCCCGCGCGGGTGGCGAAGTCGGCGAAGTTCCAGATCTGCTCGCCGACGACGGCGTCGATCCGGTCGAAGACCCGGTGATACATCGCCAGCAGCTCGACCTGGAACTCCTCGCTCCACGGGTCGCCGATCAGGCTGTGCAGCCCGGCCTGGGTGTCGGCGCCGTACTCGGTCACCACGATGGGCTTGCCGCGCTCCGCCCACTCGCGCAGCTCGGTCTCGAGCACACGTTCGGCGGCCACGAGGTCGCCCGTGTTCGCGTACCAGCCGTAGTAGCGGTTGATCAGCAGGACGTCGAAGAGGTCCTGGACCACGTCCAGTTCGGGGATGGCGGTCATGAAGTTGACACAGGCGACCGGCCGGGTGGGATCGAGCCGCCTCGTCTCGGCGGCGAGCGGCTCGAAGTACGCCCGCGCAGCCTCCGGGATCGTGTCGGGCTCGTTGGCGATGCTCCACATCACCACGCAGGGGTGGTTCTTGTCCCGGGCGATGAGCTCACGGATCGCCTGCCGGTGGGTTTCCTGGGTGCGCGCGCCGATCGTCGCCTCGCTGTAGGTCTCCATCGGTCCGGCCGCGTTGAGGATGCCGGCACCGGTATCCAGGTTCAGACCGACCGCCGCGGTCTCGTCGATGACCACGACCCCGTGCCGGTCGGCGTAGTCGAGGTATGCCTCGTCATAGGGGTAGTGCGAGGTCCGGAACGAGTTGGCGCCGATCCACCGCAGCAGCTCGAAGTCGTGCACCATGACGGCGGGGTCGAAGCCGCGCCCGTGGACCGGGAAGTCCTCGTGCTTGCCGAAGCCGGTGAAGTAGAACGGCTCGCCGTTGATGAGGAAGCGATGGCCGTCCACGGCAACCGTGCGCACGCCGAAGGGCTGCGGGTAGACGTCGACGACCTCGCCGCCGTCCCCGACCACGGTGACCTCGAGGGTGTAGAGGTAGCCGGCGCCCGGCTGCCACAGCTGGACGCCCTCGATGCGTACCGTGCCCTCGGACCCGTCCGCGCGGGCCACCTCCGCGCCGGCGGCGTCGCGCACCACCACGCGGACCCGGTGCCCGCCGTCGCCGGCCACCTCGACGCGGTAGCCGACCGTCCCGGCGTCGCCGTCGATCCCGGTCGTCGTCACCGTCACGTCGCTGACGTACGTGCGGGGGGTGGCGTACAGCCACACCGATCGGTGCAGCCCGGCGTAGTTGAAGAAGTCGTGAAAATACTGCTGCAGGAGCCGCCCGTCCTCCAGCTGCTGGACGAAGCCGGGCGGGATGGAGTCCCAGTGCAGCTCCGTGTTGACCACGACCGTGACCCGCACCTCGTCGCCCGCGCGGACGTGGTCGGTGACGTCGGCCTCGAACGGTGTGTAGCCCCCCTCGTGCTCGGCGACCTGCGTCTGGTCGACCCAGACGACGGCGCGGTGGGTGGCGGCATCGACGCGCAGGACGACCCGCTCGCCGTCCCACCCGCGCGGCACCCGGACCACGCGCTGATACCACACGTCGCCGACGTGGTCGTGGGCCTCCCGTGCCGGCAGCACCGCGTTGAAGCTGGCCGGCACGGGCAGCTCGGCGTCGCCGGGCAAGCCGGCCGCCCACCAGCGCTCGGAGCGACCGCGACCTTCGGGGTCCAGGGCGAAGCGCCACAGCCCGTCCAGCGACTTCCGCTCCCGGGTGGCCGCGTCCTGCGGGCGAAGCATCAGGAGTACCTCCGTCGCCATTACCGGATGGGGACGAGCGTCAGCGCAGTCGGAACAGGTCCTCGCCGGCGTGCGGCACGACCATCGTGTCGGGGTCGGTGGCCCATTCCTCGGGGTCGACCTCGGCCGGGTCGAGGTAGTCGAGGTCGACCCGGCGCACCCGCTCCTCCGGGATGCCGGTCGCCAGCGTGACCGTGACCCGGAGGCGCTCCTCGCCGGTGGTCTCGTCGTACGTGCCGGCCCCGCGCAGGTGGGTGGAGTGCGCAAGTACGCCCCACGGCACGACCCGGAAGCGGTCCCACTGCTTCACGAAGTAGTCCCGGCAGTGGTAACCGACCTCGTTGATCTCCGGGTGGGTGGAGGAGATCTCCGACACGTGCGGAGCGTAGAGGACGACCTGACCGCCGTCGGCGACGACCGGCTCCACCTTGTAGAAGCCCTTGGCCGCGGTCCAGATGTCGTGGTACATGCTCGGGATGATCGACAGCACCCGGCGCACCGGCGCGTCGAGGTAGCGGACGTGCACCTCCGCGGCCACGTCGGCCGCCGCCGCCCAGGCAGCGACCGGCTGCCCGAACGCCATCGAGTGCAGCGCCGGGGATCCGGACTTGACCACCACGCAGAACGCGAGCTTGTCGTTGGGCACCAGCGAGACGGCCTCGTCGATGAGCGCCCGCACCGGCGTGGTACCGCGCGTGCCGATGATCGTCGCGCTGGTGATGAGCGCGCCCAGCCAGTGCGACACGTTGATGACTTCCTGGCTGGAGACGCCGGGGAAGAAGTACTTGTTGCCGCCGGAGAAGCCGACCACCTCGTGCGGGAACACCGGACCGACCACCAGCGTCACGTCGTGCTCGACGACGGCGCGGTTGAGCCGCACCTCCACCGACCGGTGGAGGCGGCCCTCGGACAGCTCGGCGATCCGGTCGGCGCCGATCGTGCCGACCGAGGCGAACGTGTGCGGGTCCCACCACTCGTGGTTGAGCACCGTGGCGCCGGGATAGCGCTCGGCGAAGGCACCGGCCGGGTAGCCGAGGTGCCTGGACAGCTCGGTCTCGCCCATCCTCGCGTGGGTGCCGAGCGCGACCAGAACGGTCAACCGGCTGACCCGGCCGTGCAACGCCTCGTGCACCGCGCCGAGCAGCAGCGGCGTCGGGCAACTGCGCGTGCCGTCCGGCACCAGAACGCAGACACTCCGGCCGTCCAGGTCGGCGCCGGCCAACTGCTCCAGCACGAACGCTCGCACCTGGTCGTCGGAAAGCACCTCCGCCGGGCCGCCTACCTGCGCCGCCAGGTCCGCGGGTCGCTCCGGAATCGTCGTCTGAGCCATCGGTCGCCTCCGAGCTGCCGCTTCCTACCCTTGTGCACTCTGCGCACCCGGCAGCCGAAGATGCAATGCCCACCGAAACCGATGCCGGTGATTGCCGCCCGGGCCGGACACGCGCAGGCTGACGTCCATGGCCTCTCCCGACCCACCGCTCGTGCTGCACGATGACCGGTTGTTGCCGGCGGACCCGCCCGTGCGCGCGGTGGCGCGCCGCTTGTACGACGCCGTCCGGGAGCTCCCGATCATCTCCCCGCACGGCCACGTCGACCCGCGGATCCTCCTCGACAACGAGCCGTTCCGGGACCCGGCGAGCCTGTTCGTCACCCCGGACCACTACGTCACCCGGTTGCTGCACGCCAGCGGGGTGCCGCTGGAGTCGCTCGGCGTCGCGGCGGGCCCGCTGCCGGAGCCGGAGGCGCGGGCGGTGTGGCGACAGCTGTGCTCGCACTGGGCGGTGTTCCGGGGCACCCCGATGCGGTACTGGCTGGATGCCGAGCTCGGCGAGATCTTCGACGTCTCGGTGCGGCCGTCGGCGGCGACCGCGGACACGATCTACGACCAGATCGCCGAGCGGTTGCGGCTGCCCGAATACCTTCCCCGGTCCCTCTACGAGCGCTTCGGCATCTCGGTGCTGGCGACGACCGACGATCCCTGCAGCGACCTGTCCGCGCACGCCGCGCTGACGGCCGACGGCACCTGGTCCGGTCGCGTCATCCCGACCTTCCGTCCGGACCGCTACCTCGAGCCGGCGCACGATGGCTGGCCGGGGCTCGTTCGCCGGCTGGGCGAGGCCGCCGACACCGACACCGGCAGCTACGCCGGCTGGGTGGCCGCGATGGAGCGCCGCCGCCGGCACTTCCTCGACCACGGCGCCACCTCCGCGGACCACAGCCACGAGGACGTCCGCACCGACCCGCTGGACGCCGGCGAGGCGGAACGGATCTACGCCGCGGCACTCGCCGGTGCAGCCAGCCTTGCCGAGGCCGTCGCCCTCCGGCGGCACATGCTCCTCGAGATGGCGCGGATGTCGTGCGACGACGGCCTCGTCATGACGCTGCATCCCGCGGTGCGCCGCGACCACCACCGATCGACCGCAGAGAAGTTCGGCGCCGACGTCGGCGCGGACATCCCGCTGCGGGTGGAGTTCACCGACGCGCTGCGCCCGCTGCTCGAGCGGTTCGGCACCCACCCGAACCTGCACCTGGTCGCCTTCACTCTCGACGAGACCGTGTTCTCCCGTGAGCTCGGCCCGCTGGCCGGCTTCTATCCGTCCCTGTACGTCGGAGCGCCCTGGTGGTTCCTCGACTCACCCGACGCGGTGCGCCGGTTCCGGGACGCGGTCACCGAGAGCGCCGGCTTCACCCGCACCTCCGGCTTCGTCGACGACACGCGCGCCTTCTGCTCGATCCCCGCCCGGCACGACATGTCCCGCCGCCTCGACAGCGGCTACCTCGCCCGCCTCGTCGCCGAGCACCGCATCGACGAGGACGAGGCTCTCGACACGGCCGTCGACCTGGTCAGCCGCCGACCCACGGAGGTATTCAAGCTGTGAGCAGCCCTCGCGCCCTGTCCCGCGGCGCCGGTGACGGCCGCCCGGCTGCTCCGGTGGCGCTCGTGCATCTCGGCCTGGGCAACTTCTTCCGCGCCCACCAGGCCTGGTACACGGGTCGATCACCCGACGCCGCGGAGTGGGGCATCGCCGCCTTCGCCGGTCGCAGCGCACAGCTCGCGGAGGCGATGTCCGCGCAGGACGGCCTCTACACGCTGATCACCCGCGCGGCCGACGGCGACCGGTTCGGGGTGATCGACAGCGTGTCCCGGGCGCATGCCTCGCACGACCATCAGGCGTGGCTGGGCTACCTCGCCTCCCCAGGGGTGAAGGCCGTCACCCTCACCATCACCGAGGCCGGCTACCTGCGCGGCGCCGACGGCAGCCTCGACCGCGACAACGAGAGCGTCCGCTCGGACATCGACGCCCTGCGCCACGACCTCACCGGGCTCGTGAGAACCGCACCGGCTCGCCTGGTCGCCGGACTGGCGGCCCGGCGCCGCACCGACGCCGGCCCGGTCACCCTCATCCCGTGTGACAACCTGCCCGGCAACGGAGCGATCGCCGCGCGCGTCGTCCATGACCTCGCCGATGCCGTCGACCCCGACCTCGCCGCGTGGATCGACAGCTCCGTCTCGACGGTGACCACCACCGTCGACCGGATCACCCCGCGCACCACCCCCGACGACTCCCGCGCGGTGCAGGCGGCCACCGGCCGCACGGACCGGGCGCCCGTCGCGACCGAGCCGTTCTCGGAATGGGTGCTCAGCGGCACGTTCGTCGCCGGCCGGCCGCAGTGGGATCGCGCCGGCGCGACCTTCACCGACGACATCGTGCCGTTCGAGGACCGCAAGCTCTGGTTGCTCAACGGCGGCCACTCCCTGCTCGCCTACGCCGGCTCCGTCCGCGGGCACCGGACCGTCGCCGACGCCGTGGCCGACGAGACGTGCCGATCCTGGCTGCGCGAGTGGTGGTCGGAGGCTTCCCCGTACGTGGACCTCACCGACGAGGAGTTGGCCGCATACCGGGCCGCGCTGCTCGACCGGTTCGCGAACCCGCGTATCCGCCACCAGCTCGACCAGATCGCGGCGGACGGGTCGCAGAAGCTGCCGGTGCGGATCCTGCCGACGCTGCGGCGGGAACGCGCGGCAGGTCGCCTGCCGGCCGGCGCCATCCGGGTGCTGGCCGGGTGGCTGTGCACCCTCCGCGGACAGGGCGCGCCGGTCAAGGACGCCCGCGCCGACGAGATCGTCCCGCTCGCGGACGGGCCGCTGCCGGACGCGGCCCGCAAGGTGCTCGGGGTGCTCGACCCGGCTGTCGCGGCCGACGACGAGCTCGTCGCCGCCGTGGTCGCCGCCGCGGACGAACTCGTTCGATCGTGACCCTGCCTCCGGCGAAGGCGGTCGTCGGGACGATCGCCGCCGGCCCGACCCCGGCCGAGCGGTAGCCTCCGCCGATGAGCCCAGCACTGGACTGCCGCGTCGAGCGCGGACCCGTCGTGATCCGGGTCGACGGCGCGGTCCTGCCGCCGGCGACCGTCCAGCCCGAGCTGCCCGGCAGCGAGTACGTGCGGCTGTTCGACGTGGTCCACGCGGCCGTCCTGCACTGGTCGCCGAACCTCATGGCCGCGACCGCGGGCGCCGTCCCTGGGCTGTCCGGCGACGTCGAGGACGGTCCGCTCGAGGACGCGATCGACGCCCTCACCTACAGCTTCGTGGCCCACGGGTCGGAGCTGGCGACCCCGGCCGGGATCGACCCGCAGGTCGTCGACGCGGTGACGGCGCTGGCGGCGAAGGCCTCGGGCGCGCCCACCTCCGCCGACGCGTGGACGGCCTGCCTGCGCGAGTCTCTCGAACTCCACCACGCCACCCGCGAGCAGCCGGTGTTCCGCCTGGCGGTCGACCTCGACGCCGGCCGCGTGCGCGTGTCGGCCTGATCGGCGCCGGGACTCCGTCGCGCGTCCGGACGTGCTCCGGCCCGGTCGCCGCGGCCCGCTCTCGGTACGGTCGCGCGATGAGTCGGCGCGCGAAGATCGTCTGCACGTTGGGACCGGCGACCGCGTCCGAGGAGCGGGTGGCGGCGCTGGTCGAGGCGGGCATGGACGTGGCCCGGCTGAACTTCAGCCACGGCACCCACGCCGAACACGAGCAGGCGGTCGAGCGGGTGCGGTCGGCGGCCGAGCGGGCCGGCCGCTCGGTCGGGCTGCTCGCCGACCTGCAAGGCCCGAAGATGCGCCTCGGCCGGTTCGCCGACGGTCCGGTCGAGTGGCGCGCCGGCGACCGGGTCACGATCACCACCGAGGACGAGCCCGGCACCGCGCAGCGGGTGTCCACGACCTACCCGCGGCTGGCCGACGACGTCGCGCCGGGCGACCGGCTGCTGGTCGACGACGGCAACGTGGGGCTGGTCGTCGTCGCCGTCCGCGGAGCCGACGTGGTCTGCGAGGTGACCGAGGGCGGGCCGGTGTCCGACCACAAGGGCCTGTCCCTGCCCGGGATCGCGGTCAGCGAGCCGGCGCTGTCCGGCAAGGACGCCGAGGACCTGCGGTTCGCGCTCGCGCTCGGGGTGGACCTGGTCGCGCTCTCGTTCGTCCGGTCGGCGGCCGACGCGGGACCGGTCCGGGCGGTGCTGGCCGAGCAGGGCAGGACCGTTCCGGTGCTGGCCAAGCTGGAGAAGCCGGAGGCGGTAGACGAGCTGGACGCGGTGCTGGCCGCGTTCGACGGGATCATGGTGGCCCGCGGCGACCTCGGCGTGGAGATGCCGCTGGAGCGGGTGCCGCTGGTGCAGAAGCGGGCCGTGCAGGCCTGCCGGGAGGCGGCCAAGCCGGCCATCGTCGCGACCCAGATGCTCGAGTCGATGATCGAGCATGCGCGGCCGACCCGGGCCGAGGCCTCCGACGTGGCCAACGCGGTGCTGGACGGCGCTGACGCGGTGATGCTCTCCGGCGAGACCAGCATCGGGCGGCACCCGGTGCAGGCGGTCGCGACGATGGCCCGGATCGTCACCGAGGTCGAGGACGACCCGGCCGCCGTGGTGCCGCCGCTGCGGCACGACCCGGTCAGGCCGGCCGAAGCGATCGCCGCGGCCGCGATCGAGGTGGCCGCACGGACCGGCGCGGTGGCGCTGGCCGCGTTCACCCAGACCGGCGACACCGCGCGCCGGTTGGCCCGGCACCGGGCCCGCACGCCGGTCGTCGCGTTCACGCCGGACCCCGCCGTGCTGGGCCGGCTGACGCTGTCCTGGGGTGTCGAGACCCACCTGACGCCGGTCGTCGAGGACACCGACGACATGGTCGCCGCGGTGCAGGACGCGCTGCTGAGCACCGGCCGCGGCCGTCCCGGCGACCTGGTGGTGGTGGTCGCCGGCAGCCCGCCGTCGGTGACCGGCCGGACCAACCTGCTGCGCGTACACCGGCTGGGCGAGCCCGCGGCCGGCTGAGCCTCGGACCGACGCCGGCCCAGGCACAATGGCTGCACGGGTCGAAGGGAGAGCACGATGACCGAAGGCGGTCTCATGCCCGCGGCGTTCTTCGGGCACGGCAACCCGATGAACGCCCTCGAGGTCAACCGCTACACCGCGGCGTGGCGGGCCTTCGGCTCCGCGGTGCCGCGACCCCGCGCGATCCTCGTGGTCAGCGCGCACTGGTACATCAACGCCACCGCCGTCACGGCGATGCCGCGGCCGCGGACCATCCACGACTTCTACGGCTTCCCGCGGGCCCTCTTCGACGTGCACTATCCCGCGCCCGGGCTGCCGGAGCTCGCCGCCGAGGTCGCCGACGTCGTGCACCCGACCTGGGTCGGCGCCGACCTCGACAGCTGGGGCATCGACCACGGCACCTGGTCGGTGCTCGTGCACGCGTTCCCGGACGCCTCGATCCCGGTCGTGCAGCTGAGCATCAACGCCGACAAGCCGATGGACTACCACCTGCAACTCGGCGCGAAGCTGGCACCGCTCCGGGAGCGCGGCGTGCTGGTCGTCGCCAGCGGCAACGTCGTGCACAACCTGCGCGGCATGGACTGGCAGCTGACCGACCACGGATACGACTGGGCCCAGCGGTTCGACCAGGACGCCAAGACCCGCATGCTGTCCGACCCGACCGAGTTCGCCACCCTCGACGCCCACCGCGACTACGCCCGCGCCGTGCCGACCCCGGACCACTTCATCCCCGCGCTCTACCTCGCCGGCCTGGCCGGCGCGGCCGAGGCACCGGACACCGACGTGCTCGTCGACGGCTACGCGTACGGCTCGCTCTCGATGACCGCCTACACGCTCGGCCTGCCCTGCCCGCGACCTGGTGGCGAAGGCGGCTCTCCGCTACCCCCGTCCGACCTGCCGCCGGACGGCTCGAACATCTGAGCGTGCTCCCGGACCGGCGTCAGTAGCGGAAGGTCGCGGCGACCGGCGAGCCGCTCGGCATGCGTGCGGCCGGCAGGGCATAGACGTTCCCGCCGTTCCGGAGGGTTTCCACTGCCGCACGGTCGGACTGGTCGTCCCGGTTCGGGGGGTCGGTGAGCGACACCAACCGGTCGGAGGGTGCCGCGGCCGGAGTGCTGGAATCGGTGGGCAGGAAGAGGTCCTCGACCCGGCCGTGCTCCGCGGCGGCGAGGATCGTCGGGAGGTCGTCGCTTGTCAGTCCGGTGCCTTCCAGAGCGCGGTAGGTGCTGGCCGCGGCGGCCTCCTGGGCACGCAGCACCGGTTCCACGAGGGGCCATGCCTTCTCGTGCAGGCCGTCCGGTGTCAGGCTGAGCGGGCTGCCGTCGATCCCCTCGGGAAGCAGGTGGGGATGCGTGTTGGCGCGCCGATACAGGGCCTGGGTGGAGCGGACGCCGGCGAGTACGAGGGGTGCCCGCTGGTCGCCGAGCAGGTCTCGCAGATCCCGGTCGACTCGCTGGAAGTGCTTGTACACGAGGAGCTTCTCGTCCTGCTCGGCGCTGCCGAAGAACACGGTTCGGCGGCCGGAACCACCCCGGTCGGCGAGGAAGGCGTGCGCCTGGTCGCGGCGCCTCGGCACGGTGAGCCACATCGCCAGCGGAAGCCCGTCCAGCTCGACCTCATCGAGCCGGAAACGGGTTCCGCTGTACAGCCGGATCGTGTCCTGGCTCAGCGACAGGACGTGGAATCGCCCGCCGGCGACGAGCAACGGAAGCAGCGGGCGCACGAAGAACCGCTGGCCGATCGTCACCAGTTCCGGGAGCCGGAGGGGAACACGAACCAGCCGGAATTCCTCCGGCCCGAGGAAGACCGCGAGGCCGTCGCTCGGCCGGTGCGACGACCACCGGTCCTCGACGAATTGCTCCGCGGGCTGGAAGGCGGTGTCGACGGCGGGAGCGGGCACGCCGCCGTCCCGCAGCGTCCGCCGGGCCAGTTGCAGAAGGTTCTTCAGCCGTATTCGGTTCCTTGCCGTGCGAGGTCCGGCACGGTGGGTCGGCAGGAACAGCGAGACTCGAATTCCCCCGCGCTGCTCAGAGAGCCAGACCAAATCGTTGGCGGTCACCAGGTCCATGGTGCCCTTCTCCAAGGATGTCGAGTGCTGGGAGCGCAGGCTCGAGCGGCTAGTAGAACAATCCCGTCATCGTCCCGGTACGGTCCGGTCCGGTCCGTTCGTCCGCTGCGCGTTCCGCACCGGGCGACTCGGACTTCGACCGGTCATCGGCCGGCGGGCGTTCGCGGTAGACCAGCCGGGCGCGGGCGCGATGACGCAGCGCGTACATTCCCACCAGCCCGGCCGCGACCGCCACCGCGACGGCCACGTCGGCGTTGCCGACCACGGCGAGCAGCACGACCGCGGTGACAGCGGCGGCCGCGAAAGCGAGCCCGAAAGCGAACTTGTAGGTCTGCACCACGTCCTCCTCTGAATTCGGGAAGGATGATTCTTTTCGATCCGGTCACGCCGCCGTGCTCGGCCAAGGGGAATGGTCCCGACACTCCCGAGAACGGCGTCGAGATCGAGTCGACTTCGTTCACTTCGACCGTTCATTTTGACGGCAACACCAGCCTGGCCCACGGGTGATCGGAAATCATGCGGCTCGGCCGGACGACTCGGAGCGGATGAATTGCCGGGGCTCGGCAAGACGTCCGTGGCGCGGGCGGGAGAGGTCGCGTGATCACAGGCCAGCCACCGCCCAGGTTACCGACGGCCGGCAACGGGGCACCGGCAGATTTGGCCGACGCCTGCCGATGCACCCACATCCGCCGGCAGCGACACTGGATTCGTCACCGGGCGCGGCCGTGAAGTGCCGTGCGGGCTCCGCCTGAGCTGGGTGCGTGTTGGAAGCCGATCCCGAGCCGCAGGGCAGATCCGCGGAACCTGTCAGGAGAAGAAATGACGAGCACCTATCCGTATAGTCACGACTTGCTGCGTCGAACCCTGGAAGAGCAGTACGAGCTGCACACCAGTCAACTGGCGGAGTTGTCCGCGGCCAACCATCACGGCGGCGACTCGGGCTACGACCAGGACACGCGGATCGCGCTCATCACGTCCTCTCGGCGAGCCCTTTCGGACATCGCGCACGCGCTGCGCCGGATGGCTCAGGGCACGTACGGTCTGTGCGAGCGCTGCGGGAGCGCCATCGCCGTCCAACGGCTCGAAGTGCTGCCGCACGCCCGGTTCTGCGCGCCCTGCCAGGCCGCACGACGCTGATGCACCCGGGCAGCCCGACGGGCCCGGACGGCCTCCGGGCATCCGGGTGGCGGAGGCCCTGTGGTCACAGTGTCTTGGCGACGGTGAGCAGGACCGCGGTGTCCTCCAGGGCATGCAGCGCGTGCCGGCCCTGCGGTATGACGATCAGGTCGCCCGGGCGGCCTTCCCAGGAGGCGGCGCCGGCCAGCAGCCGAACCCGGCCAAGGAGGACCTGAACGGTGCCTTCGCCCGGGTTCTCGTGTTCGGACAGCGAGGTCCCGGCGGTCAGCGCGATGAGCGTCTGGCGCAGGACCTGCTCGCGTCCGCCGTACACCGTGCTGGCGCTGCGGCCGGCCGGCCCGGCGGCGGCGAACTCCAGGAGCTTGTGAGCGAGTCCTTCCAGCGACGTCCGGTCCATCCCGACCATCCTTCGATCACCAGCGCGTTCGACGACGCCGGCCGGGACATGTCCCGGTCAGCGGTCATGGCTTTCCCTTCGCCACTGGCAGCCGATACACAGGTCGGCCGTGGGGAGGGCGGCGAGGCGCTCGACGGCGATCGGACCACCGCACCGCCCGCAGATCCCGTACCGACCGTGGTCGATCCGGTCCAGGGCCGCGTCGATCACGGCAAGCGCCACGAGAGCGGCATCCCGCGCCCTGACCGCCATCTCGTCCTCGCGGTCGATCCGGGAGGTGAGGATCGATGTCACCGCCGCGGTTGCGACGTCCCGCTGCTCCGCCAGGATTTCCCGCAGGGCAGGCAACCGGGTCGCGAGTCGCGGGTCTCCGGTCGCCGACTCGACGTTCTGGGGTCTCGACATGACGGCCTCCTGGGTTCTGCCGGAAGTCGTGCGCGCACATCCGCCCGCCACTGCGCCGTCCACCCGGTCCGGCCCTGCGGGCGCCCCCCTGACGATGCCCCGGCGGGGACCGGAATCTCAGAGTCGCGCCCGGCGAGGTGGCCGCCGGTCACCTTGCCGGGACCCGGCAACGACGCCGTGGTCCGCGACCGAGCAGACCCTCGATCCTCGGCTACCTCGCCGGCCGGCGGGTGACTTCCACCGGCTGTGACACGTCGGCGCCGCCGTCGGCCAGCACTGCTTCCTCGTTGCTGAGATGGCGCTCGAGATGGGTGAGGAGGTCCCAAGTCGTCTCGGCCAGCTGGGCCGGAACCTGCGGTCCCCGGCCGCTTGCCGCCGCCGCCAGCGTCTCGGTCAACAGGTGCAGGACCGTGTGGTCCCGGCCGAGCCGCTCCAGGGCCGGCGACGAGCCGGCGACGGGGAACAGCAGTCGTTCCTCGTCGCGGGCCTGGCGCAGGACCTCAGCACGCATGTACGTCAGCAGAGACTCCAGCTCGCGACCGGGCCACCTGCCGTCGGCCGCCACCGCCAGCAGCTCTTCGGCGCGAACGGCTACCTGCCGCAGCAGCAGGCCGTGCTCGTCGGCCAGCGTGAGCGGCCGGTCGTCGGGTGCGGTGATGACGGCCGGGCGCAGCCGTCCGGGGTCGCCGGCGGCGGGTGCGGCGCCCGCTGCCGTCTCGCTGTGCCGCTGTCCCATGGCTACCGGCTCGCTCGACCGGCACTGCTGGGGATGACCTGCATGGCTCCTCCTCGGGATCGCCGCAGTGCGGACCCCCCTCAATATAGAGGACAACAGTCCGGTAAACTCAGTCGCGAACGACCTGAGGTGGGAAGGGGTGACCATGACGTACGTGATCGGGGAGCCGTGCATCGACGTGGTCGACCGGGCGTGCGTCGAGGAGTGCCCGGTCGACTGCATCTACGAAGGGGCGCGGGCGCTCTACATCCACCCGGACGAGTGCGTCGACTGCGGGGCATGCGAGCCGGTCTGCCCGGTCGAGGCGATCTTCTACGAGGACGACCTGCCGGAGCGGTGGTCGGCGTTCACCGCCGACAACGCCCGGTTCTTCGCCGAGCCGCTGCCCGGCCGGGAGGAAGCGCTCGGCACGCCCGGCGGAGCTGCGGCACTGGGCCGGCTCAACGTGGACACCCAGCTGGTCGCGGCCTATCCGCCGCGGGACGGATGAGCGGGCCGGCTGCCGGTCCGCCGCCGGCGACTGCGGTGGCGCTGGCCTCCAGGCAGCGGCGGCGACTGTTCGAGTTGCTCGACGCCGCCGATGCGCCGACAGACGCACACGAGCTGGCCGCTGCGACAGGGCTGCACGTGACCACGGTCCGCCACCATCTGGACGTCCTCCACCGGGCCGGTCTGGTGGCCAGCCATTCCCTCCGCCGGGCGAGCGTGGGACGTCCGCGCACCGTCTACACCGCCGTGCGGAACCGCGAGCCGAGCGACTATCCGACCTTGACCCGACTGCTCGCCAGTCAGCTCGCCGACAGCCCGGAGGAGCGGGTCGCGCGCTCGGAGAAGGCCGGGTTGGCCTGGGCGGCCGAGCTCATGGCCGGCGCGGATCCCGGTCCCGCCACCGATCTCGACGCGGCCGCGCGGGTCGTGGCCGGGATGTTCGGCGAGCTCGGGTTCGATCCCGAGCTGGCGGGCGACCGGAGCGACCGCCAGATCCGGTTGCGCGCGTGCCCCTTCCGCGCCGCCGCGCGAGCGAACCCGGACGTGGTCTGCTCGGTTCACCGTGGGCTGTTGCGCGGCACCCTCGACCGCCTCGGCACGCCGCAGACCACGGTGCGGCTGCTGCCGTTCGTCGAGCCCGACCTGTGCCTGGCGCATCTGTCCACTGTGGACTGAGCTTGGCGTCGGCGGGCCGATCCCGCCTGGTCAGCCTGAGCTTGGCAGTTGCTGCTCGGGCCAGTTGAGCACCCTGGCGCCGAGTACGGCTGCCTGCAAGGTGAACCGGTGCATCGGGTCGGCGGGGTCGTAGCCGGTCAGCTGCTTGATCCGGTCCAGCCGGTAGGTGACCGTGCGGACGGCCACGTGCAGTCGCTTGGCCGCTTCGGTGGCGATCCCGCCGGTCTCGAAGTAGGCCAGCAGCGTCGCCAGCAGCGGTTCCGCGCCGCCACGGGCGCCGGTCAGCGGGGTGAGCACCGCCTGCACCAGGTCGACGATCGCGGGCTGGTCGCGCAACAGCACTCGGTAGATGAGCAAGTCGTGCGCGGTGACAACCCGGGGGTCCGTCTGGAGTCGGACCGCGAGCGTGAGGGCCTCTCGGGCCTCCTCGTACGAGCGGGCGATGCCGTAGAGGCCGGGGTGCGCGCGACCCACGGCGACCCGCCACGGACTTCCGCGCGGCAACCGGCTGAGCTCCCGGTGGATGAGCCGCCCGACGTCGTCCCGGGCGTCTCCGTCCGGATCCGCGGCGTCGGCCGGGGCCACGACGACGAGCAGACCGTCCTTGGTCGCCACCAGGACGTCCCGGTCACCGAGGCGGTCGAAGATGACGGCCTCGAGGAAGGTGATCGCCGACTCGGTGTCGGGCAGACGCTCGCTCGGTGCGGCCAGCGCGACCTGGTGACGACGGGCGAGGTCGAGCCCGAACGGCTCCGCGCGTTCCACCAGACCACCGAGGTCGGAGTCGCCGCGCAGCAGGTCGTCGACGAGTTCCCGGCGGGCCACCTCTTCCCGCCGGACGAGCTCCCGGCGGGCAACCGCGTAACCCTCGGCGAGCGTCGCCACCGCCTCGTCGATCACCTGCAGCACGGCCGTGGCCGCGGCCCGCACGGCCTCCCGGTCGCGCGAGCGCACCATCACGGGCAGCTCCTGCCACAACCGCCGCGCCGCCGACAGGTAGAGCTGCACGCATCGTCCCGCCGAGATGCCCTGCTCCGCGGCCCGGCGGCCGAGCAGGCCCACGGCTTCCAGCTCGGCCCGCTTCGGCCGACGTCCGGTGACCGCGGCGTCAGCCAGGAGCGGCAGGTAGTTGCCGAGCAGCTCCACCGGTACGCCGCCGGCATCCCGGCTGGCGGCCCGGGCCACCTCGACCAGCCATTCCTCCCGGGACACGTCCGTCGGCCGGGCGCGGCTCCCCCGGCGGGAAGTGCCAGCTACGTCCACTTCCCCTCCCCCGCACCTGATGCCGACCCGTCCGGTCCTGGCTCCGCCAACTCCGTGCCGCTGCGGTTGCTCTGCCGGAGCGAGACCCGGAGCCGCCGGCTGATGTCTTCGTCCCGATTGCCGGACCCCAGCAGTCTAGACCCGGCCGAGTGCCGTGTCGCGGAGGTCTCGGAGGCGCGCAGCGTCCCGAGGCTGCGCGATCGCCGGTCGCCTCGGCGCGGGCAGTCATGCCGGACGATCGTCCATTGCGGCGCTGCGCCTCTCCGCGTCCTGTCGTCGAGCCCGGGCGGCCGTCGAGTGCCGTCGGGATGATTGCCAGCGCTCGGCAATGAGCGTGCCGATCAGCTCACCGGCCCCGGCCCTCAACTTGTGAGCGGCAGCAGGGCATCGTGGGCGCCACGGAGGTGGCTGCCATGTTGAGTGACCGGGAACGTGCGACCTTGGACGAGATCCAGGACCGGATACTCGCCGAAGACCCTGGGTTCGCCCGCGCATTCGAGGGTGCGCTCCAGCAGCGGAACAGCGTTTCCGGCAAGGTCTTCCTGCGACGGGCTCTGCACGTCCTGCCGTGGTGCATGACCGCACTGGCCGCCCTCCTGCTGATGGCCGGTTCGCTGGGTGCGGCGGCGCTGGTCGCGATGCTCGGCGTTGCGCTCTGGATGGCACGCCGCTGAGGGAGCCGGCCTTCTCGGTCAACCGGCGGCGGTGGGGGACGTTCGGCAGGGGGCCGGCCCGGAGGTCCCGGCCGAGCCCGGACGACTGGACGGTCATGCGGTGCGGCGGAACACCGCCCAGACGAACGGTTGGACTGCGCCGGCGGGGGTGACGTGCTCCTCCCGGTCGTCGCCGACGGGTGCCCACCCGTCGCCGAGCAGTGCGGCGAGGTCGTGGGCGCTGTAGCGGGCGACTGGCAGCCCCGAGCATTGCCGTGGCCCATCAGGGGCGAAGGTCGCGAGAATGGCTGCCGCACCCGCGGCGGTGGACGCGGTCAGGGTGTCCAGGTAGCTCTGCCGGTCGGCGTCCGCGGTGAGGAAGTGCAGCACCGCACGGTCATGCCAGACCTGGTAGGTCCGTGAAGGTCGCCAGTCGCGCAGATCTGCCACGATCCACTGCACACGCCCGGCGGACGGACCGAGCCGACGCTGGGCGGCCTGTATGCCTGTGGCGGAGACGTCGAGCACGGTCACGTCGTCGAAGCCGCGCTCCAGGAGCGCGTCCACCAGCGTCGACGCTCCGCCGCCGGCATCGATCACACTGTCGGCCGGGCTCACGCCGGCGAGCTGGAACGTCCGCAACGATCCGACCGGTTCGGACTCGAACCAGCTGCGCGTCCGCTCTCCCTCGCTGTACGCAAGATCCCAGTGATGGGCTGCGTCCATCGACACATCATCGCGCCCCGCTGCGTGACGGTGAACCGTGCGGGGCGGTCATCTCCGGGCCGCGCGTGCCGATCTTCGTGCTGCTCCGGTCCCCCCGGCGCTCACCGCGGGGCGGATGTCAGGTCGCTCCGGCTACGCGCTTGGCGGTCAGGCGCTCAGAGCGGGGCCAGCGCACCGACGTTGCCCAGCCGAGCTTCTCGAAGGCCCAGATGACGCGGGCGCTGGAGTCCATCTGACCGCGAAGGACGCCGTGGCGGGCGCACGTGGGATCGGCGTGGTGCAGGTTGTGCCACGACTCGCCCATCGACAGCGCAGCAAGCCACCAGACGTTGCCCGAGCGGTCCCGGCTGGCGAAGGGCCGCTCACCGATCGCATGGCAGATCGAGTTGATCGACCAGGTCACGTGGTGGAGCAACCCGACGCGCACCAGCGACGCCCAGAAGAACGCGGTCGCCGCACCGGCCCATGACCATGTGAGCAGGCCACCGACGAGCGCCGGGGCGAGCAGCGAGACCGCGACCAGCAGGGGGAAGGCGCGGGACACGCGGCTGATGTCCTTGTCCCTGAGCAGGTCCGGAACGTACTGCCGCTTGTCGGTCTGCTCGACGTCGAACAACCAGCCCATATGGGCGTAGGCCAGACCCTTGACCAGGCCACGGGTGCTCGTGCCGAAGCGCCACGGCGAGTGCGGGTCGCCGTCCTTGTCGGAGAACTTGTGGTGCTTGCGGTGGTCAGCCACCCAGGTGTCGACCGGGCCTTCGATGGCGAGGCTGCCAGCGACGGCGAGCGCGACCCGCAGCGGCCGGTTCGCCCGGAACGAGCCGTGGGTGAAGTAGCGGTGGAACCCGACCGTGATGCCGTGCCCGGAGACCAGGAACATGACCACGGCGAGGAGCACGTCGAGCCAGGAGATCCAGCCGTACAGGACAGCCACCGGGATCGCGGCCGCCATCGCCAGGAACGGCACGGCGATGAAGATCCCGAGGATCACCCGCTCAGTGAGGCTCTGGCGGAGATCGGACTCGGTACCCGTGTCGGCTTCGGGCTGGTTCCACGGCGCGCGAGCCGAGCCGGCATCGAACTGCACCGGAGGGGCGTCGGAGAGTGGTACGGCTGTCGAAACAGTCATGCAGATCCCGTCAGGATGAGAAGGTCGGATCGGGCTGCGCCCGGCCTGCGCGGCCGTCCGGGGTGCGCCGTGGGCCGGTCAGCCCCGGGCGCAGTCCGGTGAAGGCCACGTTTCCGGGTGCCCTGTCCAGGCCGTCCAGGCGCCGGATCGGCCGATCGGCTCGTCTGGAGTTTCACCGAGCGATCAGCAGTTCCCGGGCACCGGAGGATGAGGTCGGGGGTGTTCGCGTCGGCCAGTACTCACCGACGCCGGCTGTCCTGTTCGGGTGCAGAGCCACGTCGGTCCCGACCCCACCGGGACCGACGTGCAGTGATCGACCGGGGGCCGGTCTCAGATCACCCTGACCCGCTCGGCCTGGGGGCCCTTCTGGCCCTGGCTGACGTCGAACTCCACCCGCTGGTTCTCGTCGAGACTGCGGTAGCCGGTCCCGTCGATGGCCGAGTGGTGGACGAAGACGTCAGGTCCGCCGCCGTCCGGTGCGATAAAGCCGAAGCCCTTCTCGCCGCTGAACCACTTCACACTGCCCTGAGTCATGCACTACTCCCTGGTGAGACACTTCGCGCGCACACCGCACCGTGCGGCTGCACCTGATTGCAGGAAGGCGCTACACCAGGTCCCGAGGCTCGGAATAGAAGAAGACGCCCGCGGTCATACTCCCACGGCGTCCGAGACGTTCGAGGAATGCAACTGCGCACCACAATCGGATGTATCGTAGCACACGCGTTCAGGGCGGCCCGGGAGACGGTCTTACGGCGTTTACAAGTACTGGCCGGTGGTGGCGCTGTCCGCGACGGATACCTGTACCGTCACCACGTTCGCGAGGTTGACGACCAGACCATTTTCCTTCGCTTCCCGATCGTATCGGGCCTGCGTCAGGACCAGGCTGCGCCGCTCATCCACCGCGCGAGCGATCGCTGTCAGTGCTTCCGCTTCCCCGGCGAAGTCCCGACTTATGACTGACACATCTTCGCCGCTCACCGGGTGCAGTCGAATAGCAAGTGCTTTCGCGGACACGACGGGTCCCTTCCAGGAATTGACAGGCCCTTTGCTTCGTTCATCGGGTTCGTCCGCGGGCGATGGCGTACGGTTCCGACGCACAATGCCCGCGAGTCGCCCGGGCGCTGCAGTCGTGCCTGCGCGCCCGATCCCGGCCGGCAGGCACCATCTGGAACACCTACCGCCGGCCGGCCCGGCGCCGCGCTTCCTCCAGCTGCAGGCGGGCGGCGCTGGCGGCCCCGGCCGCGGCCGGGTCGTCCGGATCAGCGGCAGAGATCTGGTCGAGCAGTTCGGCCTTTCGCTCGTAGAAGGAAAACCGTTCGGCGAGCGAAGCGCCGCGGGTGATCAACTCGTAGCCGTCGCGGCGGAGTTCGGCAGCGGCCGCCTGCGCGCTCTGCGGTCCCTGCTGGCCGGACACCGGATGCTCGCCGGTGTCCAGGTCGGTGGATTCCCGGTGCCGGATCACCCACCAGTCCAGCACCCGTCCCCACCGCTCGGGATCGTCGGCGCCAGCCGGCAGCCGCCGCGCGGGCCGGCCGCCGGGACCGGCCTCGGCGTCGGCACGATGCAGCGCATCCTTCCACCGCCGCTCGACCTCGGCGAACCGTTCGTGCGCGGTCTGCCGGCTGATGCCCAGGGCCGCGCCGATGGTCTGCCACGACGCGCCCCGCTCGCGCTCGTAGACCACAGCGCGCTCCAGCACACCGCGAGCGTCATCGCCGAGCTGCACAGCCCGTTCCACGACCTCGCCCGGACCGCTTCCCCGGTCGTCAGCGGAGACCAAGCCCCGGGCGTAGTCGCTGAGCTCCTTCGCAGCCGCAGACAGCGCGAGTCGCGCCCGGGCCTCATGGCTGTACCGATCATCCACCCTGTCAGGTTAGGCCTGACTTGCCCCGTCGGTGAAGGTCTCAGCGATTACGGCCGGCCGGACCCGGAGAGGCCGTCGGCGGGTATCGTGGGTCTGGCCGCCCGGGACCTCGGTGGCGCTGCGGGGCAGCAGCATCGAGGATGACCGGGGGACGAGATGGTCGAGAAGGCGGCGGTCGCTCCGTCCCGCGAGCGGATCGAGTTCGTTCGCCGGCTCTGGCCGGCGCAGCCTCGGCAGTTGGCGCAGATCCAGGCAGAGGTACGCCGGTGGCTGGCATCGATCGGCCTGACCGGAGCGACCCAGGATGACGTCCTGCTCGCCGTCACCGAGGCCGCGAGCAACTCCGTCGATCACGCGTATCCCGCGGCGACCGCGGACGACGCCGTCGAGCTGATCTTCTGGACGGAGCCGGACACGGTCTGCATCGAGATCGTCGACTACGGCGCATGGCAAACCCCGGCGGCCAAATCCGAACCCGGCCGCGGAATCCCTCTGATGCGGCGGCTGATGGACTCAGTTCTGATCCACCGTGGGCCCACCGGCACGCGAGTGCTCCTTCAGCGTCGCCTGCCGGAGGATCCCGTCGGCGACGAGATGGCGACCCGGCTGGACCGGGTCGGCGGCAATGCCGGGACCCGACCCTTGTCGCGATCTCGATAACTTGGAGATCCGCATGGTCGCTAGGGCGACGTGCTGCCGTGGAGGGGGCCGAGGACGACGTCGGCGGCGATGGTGCGGTTGACGACGCCGAGGGCGACGTCGCTGAGGCGCTGCTGGCTGGACCGGGCATGTCGCCGCAGCAGCTCGAAGGCCCGGTCCATTTCCAGCTGGCCGCGCTCGGCGAGGACGCCCTTGGCCTGCTCGATGATCACCCGGCTGTTCAGGGCCAGCTGCAGTTGCTCGGCCAGGACGTCGCGTCGGCGGATGGCGCGTTCCTGCAGGATTCCGATGGTCGCCACATCGGCCAGAGCTTGGGCGATGCGCAGCTCGTTCGGTCCCAGCGCGCGGGGCTCGATGCCGAACAGGTTGAGCGCGCCGATGGTCTCGGTACGCAGCCGCATGGGCACGGCGTGCACCGACCGGTAGCCGGTGTCCAGGGTGTGTCCGATGAAGCGTGGCCACTCGGTCATGCCGCGCAGGTCGGGTGCTGCGATCGGCCGGCTGGTACGGAAGCAGTCCAGGCAGGGTCCCTCGTCGTTCTGCAGCTGGAACAGTTCCACCACCCGGGCCCGCTCGGTGGAGGCCGCGGCCATCTGAAGGTTGCCGCGCTGGTCGGACAGAAGCAGTCCGGCCGCGTCCACCCGCAGCAGCTCGACGCACTCGACGGTCAGCTGATGGAGCACGTCGATGACGTCGTAGTCGGCGACGAGGGTGTCTGCCAGGGTGACGAATGCCTCGGCCAGCGCCCTCTCGCGGGTGCCCTGATCGGCGCTCATGGCTTCTCCTCATCGAATCGCAACCGCCGCCCGACCACCTCATGAGCCACCTCGAGGATGGTCTGGCCCCGGGCGAATGCGTGCGCCCGAAGCGCACTCAGCGCCACCTTCGGACTCACCTGCATCTGCTCGACGATCATGCCCGTCGCCTGGTAGACCTCGAGGCGGTGCAGTTCGGACTCCGGGTGCCCATCTTTCCCCCCGGAGCGGGATACCCCGTCTACTCCACCGTCTCCCGTCACGCCGTCCAGCAGCCCCAGCAGCGTCCACATTGCCGCGTCGGCGGCGCGCAGCGCACCGGTCAACTCGTCCGGCTCCAGCATTCCCGGCGAGTCCCGGTAGAGATCGAGGACGCCGACGGTGATCGCCCCGGCGTGCACCGGCAGCACGAACAACGCCCGCACCGGGGTCCGGAGCGCAGCCGCAGCGAACACCGGCCACCGGGAGTGTGCGTGCTCGGTCAGGTCGGCAACGAGGACCGGGCGCCGGTCGACGAACGCTTCCACGCACGGACCCTCGCCCAGGCTGAACTGCAGGTCGTCGAGCTTGCGGGCCACCTCGTCGCTGGCCCAGAGGCGTTCCTGCTGGTCCGGGGCGGTCATCAGAGCGAGCGCGGCCCGGTCCAACGGCAACGCCGCCATGCACGCCTGACAGATCCGCCGGGGCGCGTCCGCGCCGCCCTCGGCCACGATCTCGCGGAGAACCTGCTCCAGGGCCGGGAGTTCGGTCATGCCAACCGGGGCGGAATCGACCGGTCGACGACGAACGAGACCCTCGGAGTCCTCATTTCCGTGCTCCATCCGTGAGGCTCGCAAAGAGCTCCCGGCGGGCGACGGATCCGATCGACATGATCGACGCTCTGACGGCTCTGCGGTGCCGGCCGACGCTACACGATCTCGCCGCCGAAGGCTGTCGGGTACGCCTGGCGTGGGAGCGGACGACCTGGCTCGGCACGGCAGGCCCACGTGACAGCCGGCACCGGTCGGGCGCCGGTCCGCCGCTGGATGCCGGCCTTCCCGTCGAGCCGCTACCGTCACGGTCCGTTACACACCCTTCCCTTGCCGCATCCTGATCGCGTAGCCTCTCCCGTGCGGTGCTACCCCAGATCCCGGCGGCCCGTTGCATGGGCGTGCAACATCCCGCGAGCGACCAGCTACCGATCACGGTGCTGCGTCGCGGCATGAGCCGATCGGACTGGCACACGTGAGCGAATCCAGCCCAGCGCACTGGACGACCTTGTCGTCGCGGCGCGCTGATGTCCCCTGTTCCTAAGGGGCACGGGGGGTCGTCGGCGACTGTGGGCCGCAACGGGGACGGGGCCCACAGTCGTCGACGGCGTCACCGCGGTCGCGGCGGGATGCAGCGCCGACCGGTGCCGGTCACCGGGATCGAGTCCTGCGGAACGGTCCGAGTTCGGGTAACGGCGGCCGCCTCCCGGAGTGTGGGGACGGCGACAGCGGGTATTACTAAGGATTGTCTGCCCAAGACCTCGGTGGCGTGGTTTCTGCATCAAGCGGAACTCGTGAGCGACCGGGGACGAGATGATGGAGCGGGTGATCAGGTCGACCGCGGAAGCCCGGCGCGGGATCTGGCCGGCGCACCCTCGGCAATTGGCGCCGATGCGGCTGGAGTTGCG
>Ga0207643_10000332_pt1 | contig 32314 bp, 36 predicted proteins | sample KBSMisM62_FD_184313 | JGI IMG/M metagenome (GOLD analysis project Ga0207643, IMG submission 184313) | Miscanthus rhizosphere microbial communities from Kellogg Biological Station, Michigan, USA - KBS Miscanthus M6-2 (SPAdes) (version 2) | ecosystem: Host-associated > Plants > Roots >... | reverse complement strand
TTGTGGTCTTTGTGTAGATGCATGTCCGTTCTATGCATTATACATGACAAATGATTATGAACTATCATCATTCACAAAGGAGCATCTGATATATACTCCTTCACAACTTGGTATCAAGCCAAAGTATGACGGTGATGTAGAATTGAAGATAGGTACCAGGGGTGCTGATCATGGTTGATGCATATTTCGTTGGAATAGCGATCCTCACGATCGGAACTTCTATTGTGGCGCTGGAAAGTAAAGAGCTGATTTATGGAGCCATAGCACTTGCAATTTCCATGTTGGGAATTGCCGGATTCTTCCTATTATTGGATGCGCAGTTTGTGGCCATGTTTCAAATTACTGTATATGTTGGTGCTGTAGCTGTGCTAGTGATATTTACAGTCATGCTTGTTAGAACTCAAGACTTGTTTTCTATTAAAGATGATAAGGGTAGAAAAGCAGGTGGTATTATTTTGGCTCTTGTAACTATGGGTGGAATTGGTGCTATATTCCTTGTATCTGGAATAAGTAATCCTATGTTTGGTAATCTAGATTCTGATCCAATTGATATCAAAGAAATTGGTAAATCTATGCTTACATATTATTCACCTGCACTTATAGTCCTGGGACTTACATTAGCAGGTGCCGTTATTGGTGCTTTGGCACTGGCAAGAAGAGAGGGGTTGTTAAAAGAAAATGAATCAACTAATTGACTTTGTAATAATTTCAATCGCACTGTTTTCGATTGGTATATATGGTCTCGTGGTCAAGCGAAACGCAATACGCATGATATTTTCAATTGAGATTATTGCAAATGCTGCTAACTTAAACCTAGTCGCTTTCTCAAGACATGTACATAACGTCGAGGGACAAGTTTTTGCATTATTCTCTATTGCGATTGCGGCAGCAGAAGTGGCTGTTGCGTTGGGAATCATAATCATTGCATATAGATTGTATAAACAGATAGATGTCCATGAATTCAGGAGTTTAAAAGGGTAATAATTTATTAAGTGATAGATTTCATGACCGAGTCATATTACCTTTTAATAGCAACGTTCCTTCCATTACTAGCTTCGCCCATAGCCTACGTACTGGGAAAAAGGAGGGGAAGTAATGCAACAACATGGTTCTCTTTTGGAATACTTGCTATTTCCACAATGTTACTATTTATTGCTTCATTTAACCTTCAGGGAGGAAGAAGCGCGTATGTGGAATCGTATACTTGGAGTCAATTTGGAAACTTTGGATTGAGAATTGATGGGTTAAGTTTACCGTTTGCAATTATTATTAATATTTTATGTACTGTTCTTACTCTTTATTCAAAGCCTTATATGCTACATAAAATCAAAGAATCCTTTGAAGAGAACTTTAGTAAAAGGGAAAATACTACAGATTCAAGTAAGTATGGATCAAACGCTGGTGGAAATGAAATAAGGACTGTAACCGTATCAAAATCGACAGAAGAACAATACGTTAATCATAATATGGGGCTATATTTTGCTCTTTACTTGACTTTTTCGATGGGTATGCTAGGCACAGTCCTGGCTACTAATTTGATAGAATTTTATGTGTTTTTCGAATTGATGCTTGTGCCGTCATTCTTTCTCTTAGCATTTTATGGATATGGTGAGAGAAAGAGAATTGCTTTAATGTTCTTTTTCTGGACTCACGTCGGAGCAGTAGTTTTGCTCTTGGGTCTACTTTCTATGGGACTTTTCGCCGGTGGATTTGATTATGACACTGTGATGCACAATGTAGACAAGATTCCAGAACAGTGGCTTGTACTGATAGTCTTTGCTTTGGTAATCGGCCTTGGTGTAAAATTGGCTGCGTTTGTCTTACACATATGGCTTCCTTATGCTCATTCAGAAGCTCCTACTCCGATTTCAGCTTTGCTGTCACCTGCAATGATCGGTATTGGCGCATATGGATTGCTAAGACTCTGGTTAGAATTACTTGTAGGGGACTATTCTCAATACAGTATTTACATAAACCTTTGGGGATTGGCCACGATGATATATGGCGGTGCAATGGCCATGATGCAAGATGATATCAAGAGGGTATTGGCTTATTCAAGTATTAGCCAGATGGGCTACATTCTTTTTGGTATTGGTTCAGAGAGTGTCCTCGGGATTACTGGTGCAACTTTCATGTACGTAACTCATGGTCTGGGAAAAGCTATACTCTTCATGATGGCTGGATCAATTATACTGCAAACAGGAACAAGAAGCATGTCAAAACTTGGAGGTCTTGCAGGAAGAATGCCCTATACTGCTGTGATAGCTATGATAGGAGGACTCACAATCATGGGGATACCTCCAACTAGTGGTTTTATGGGCGAATGGATATTATTTAATGGAGTATTGCAGTCAGGATTGCAAAATTCTGATACTTTGAGAATCGTGGCATTTGGACTGGGAATATTAGCCACCGTGTTATCTGCTGCATATATCTTGTGGATGTACAAGAGAATATTTTTTGGCAAAATACCAGAGCGGTATGCAAAAATCAGGGATTCTGATAGATATGTGACTGTCACAATGGCTGCACTTGCTGCTATTACACTATTCCTAGGTGTGTATCCAAATCCGATGCTAAATCCAATTACCGACTATGTACAGGAAATGTTTTCTGGTGATAACACTGTGCTGCAAATTGGCACCGCACATCCTGCCAATGTTTCATCTTCATATCTTAACAATAGTAACAGTCAAGTGACTGTTGCCGGAGGCGATTCATGATAATGAATCTAAATATGAATGATATCCTAAACGAAAACACTTTAGGAGGACAAATAGAATGGTAGATATTCAAGGAATAATTGGATTTGAAGGAATGGGCATTAATGCTTGGATGGTATGGATTTTCCCATTTATAGGCGCTGCACTAATTCCGGCAATCGCAAAAGTAGGTGATCGTGCGAGAAATTATGCAGCAGTAGGATTTGCACTTGCGAGTGCAGTATCTGCAGTAACCCTGTTACCAATCGCACTGGATGGTGGACAAATTCATAGTCAGATAAACTGGATACCAATTTTGAATATTCATGCGGGAACACTGGCGGATTCGTTATCTATTCTTATGACAAATATTGTTGCATGGATCTCATTTCTGATTTTCATATACTCATTAGGATATATGCATGGTGACAAGAATCTTACCCGATATTGGTTCTTTATGCTGTTCTTCATTGGTTCAATGCAGTTGATAGTACTCTCCGATAATCTACTAATGGTATTCTTTGGATGGGAAGGTGTAGGACTTGCTTCATTCGCACTAATCAGTTTCTGGTATCATGATAAGAAGAGAGATTTCGTAGGAACGCCAGGACACTATGCTGGAGGTATCCAAATGTGGGCTTCACCATCACATGCAGGACTGAAGGCATTTCTCATGACAAAAGCCGGTGATATCATGATGCTGTCTGGAATGTTTCTCATTTTTGGTTATGCTGGTACATTTGGCTTTACTGAACTACTGCAGGATCAGTCATGGGCCGCGGAAATGGCAAAGAGCAATTTACTTGTTCCAGCCGCAGTATTGATCTTTGGAGGCGCAATTGGAAAGTCTGCGCAATTTCCGTTAAATGAATGGTTACTTGAAGCAATGACCGGTCCAACACCTGTTTCAGCACTAATTCATGCTGCTACAATGGTAAAAGCTGGAGTATTTCTTGTTGCAAGAATAGGACCTCTCTTCTTTGCAGTATCTGCCCTAAATTCGTCTCAATTTTTTGAAGTTGTTGCGTGGGTTGGTGCAATAACTGCATTCTTGTTAGCAACACAAGCATTGGTTAATCCGGAAATTAAGAAAGTACTTGCTTATTCTACTGGATCTCAAATAGGACTCATGATGATGGGTCTAGGAATTGCTGGACTTTCGTCATCTTTTGTCGATGGATATACCTCAGGATTCTTTCATTTGATGAGTCATGCAATGTTTAAAGCTTCGTTGTTCATGGGAGCAGGAGCTGTACTTCACGCTGTTGGTTCTAGATTTATGACTGATATGGGTGGCATCAGGGGTAAAATGAAAAAGACGTTCCTGTTTATGATGATGGCCGGTCTCTCATTAGCGGCGGCTCCATTTATCACCTCCGGTTTCTGGAGTAAAGACGCAATCTTTGCTTCCATTCTCGAATCAGGTTATCAATATTCGTGGATTCTATTTGCCATTGCGGTAATGGTTTCATTTATGACTGCGTTCTATACATTTAGGATGCTTGGTATGACATTCTTTGGAAATAAGAGTAAATTCATACAGGAAAATGAAAACAATCATCATGTCCATGAAGTTAGCGCTGTAATGTGGGTACCTTTTGCAATTCTCGCAGTTGCAAGCATTGCGGTAGGTTTAATTGGATTTGCATTTGAACATCAGCTCCACGAAATGTTTACCTCTTATCTTACTGGTACGTTTGGTATTGATACCGAATTATCAGTAGCTCATGAAGTTCCAGCAGAAAGTGGATCAGGATTTTTGGGACTTGGAGAACTTAATCCTGTAGCGGTTACTGCGTCAATTGGAGCTTTCGCACTGGGTGCAATACTGGGAGGACTCGTATATATGAAAAGAGTCATTAGTCCTGAAGTGGTTTCGAGAAGTATTATTTCTAGGGCAGTGTGGAAATTCTTCTTTAATAGATGGTATCTTAATACTGCGCTATATTGGGGAGCAGTGATAGGACCGTTGGCTATTTATCGCATCGTTTGGAGATATTTCGAAAGTACCATAATTGATGGAATTAATCCAGGACTGCAGGGTTCAATGACATATTTCTCAAAAGTAATTAAGGCTGGACAAACAGGCATAGCACAGACATATCTTTTTGTTTTCGCTGCGGGTTTAATGATAATAATCATGTTATTATTCTTGTAGGAATGAAATAGAAATGGATTTCTTATCTACTCCTCTCTTAGTAACTGTAATACTGGGTTCAGTTGGACTTGCAATTCCTATTATTGATTCTCTAAGGAAAGAACGTGGTGCTGGCAATAAATTATATTGTGGTATATCAGTTGGAGCTATAATACTAATTATTGGTATCATAAGTATTAGAATATTATTAGGAGAACCAATTCCTACTATTGAATTTGGCAAGGGTATGCTTGCAGATGATATGTTCGGCGCCTTCTTTGCAATATCGCTATTAATTGTATCCATAATGGTAACTGCTTCCTCTTGGAATTACATGAAAAATAAGACTAATCCAGCGGCCTATTACTCGTTGATTCTCCTCTCCAGTATCGGTATGATACTAATAGCGTATTCTACTGATTTGGTAATGCTTTTGGTTGCTTGGGAGCTAATGTCAATACCAACCTATGCTCTGGCTGCATTTTCAAAACGTGATCCTATATCCAATGAGGCCGCCATCAAGTACTTTCTTTTTGGTGCCCTCTCATCCGCAATTCTTGTTGTGGCCATTGGTTTAGTATACGGAATTACTGGGACCACAAACATTGGTCAAGCCATAGTATCGATGGTGAATGTTCAACCAGACCTGGTTCCAATCACACTGCTTGCGGTGGCGTTATTTATTGCCGGATTTGGATTTAAGATGGGTCTTGTTCCATTCCACATGTGGTTACCGGATGCATATGAGGGAGCTCCTACTCCTATTGGAGCGTTACTCGCGGCAGGTACAAAGAAAGCAGGATTTGCTGCTGCTATTCGAGTGATTGTCCTCGCAGTCTTTGTACTACATTTAGATTGGTCTATGACATTGGCCATAATTGCTGTATTTACAATGACTCTAGGAAACTTGGGCGCATTGGTACAAAAGAGTGTCCCAAGAATTTTAGCATATTCCAGTATTGCTCAAGCAGGATACATTATGATAGGTCTTGCTCTTGCCCCATATAGTGACCAAGCTCTTGGAGGTTCACTATTCCATATTATTAACCACGCAGTAATGAAATCTGCTGCGTTCATTGCAGTTGCTGCTGTTGCCGTTACTCTTGCTAGCTACAGTATTGAAAAGTATAGAGGACTTGCAAAAAGAATGCCCCTAACTGCCATAGCATTGTCAATATCTTTATTGGCATTAGCAGGAGTCCCGCCTTTGAATGGATTTTGGAGCAAACTAGTATTATTTAACTCGGCAATTGTTACGGGACCTGAAATTTGGTGGGGACCATACTTGGCAATTGCTGGTGTTTTGAATAGTGCACTTTCGCTTGGATATTATGCTTGGATAATGAGAAAAATGTACATGGAAGAAGGACCGGACATGACAAGAGTCAAGGAGCCACGAGCAATATCAGCAGTACTAATATTCGCAATGATCTTTATGGTTGGTTTTGGTATATGGCATGCTCCAATACTGGACTTTGCAACGCATTCAGTACCCAATCTTTCTCAACTAGTGTCAGTATTGCCATCTGTTCCAATAAAATAGCACACTATCTCTTCCAATGACGCAATAGATGTCTGAAAAAATTTAGATTTTTAGCACGTAGTAGATTATCTGCTACTTTTTAGAGTTCATTTCATTCATGATCTTTACAACTTTGTCATCTGTTATCTCTTCAAAATTATCATAGAATTGAGCAACTGAGGTAAAATTACTAGTTGGCGGTACTAATATTGTCACTACTTCATCCACTTCGTTTCTTAATAGATCCACAGTTTCATTAGGCGCAACGGGGATAGCGATAATAATCTTTTTTGGATTTCTCTTTCTAATCCATCTGGCTGAAACCACCAGCGTAGCACCTGTGGCCGCACCATCATCAACAAGTATGATCGTTTTATTCTCCACATCATATTCATCCTGTTTGGGTCTGTAGAGTGAGTTTCTGCGACTAATTTCTCGGATTTGTGATTCTTTTTCCGTCTCTATGTAATCCGGCGGCACTCTCAATGCTTTCACAACGTACTCATTTAGATAGACAGTATCCTCATCCATTATAGCTCCAATGCCAAGTTCTTTATTATTGGGAGCTCCCAATTTACGGGGTATTACAATATCAAAATGATTCGCAGATCTATTCTTGTAAATTGCATATGCTAGTATCACACCTCCACGTGGAATTCCGAAGAATAATACGTCTTTTACATTTTCGTCTTTAATCTCATTATTTAGCTTGGTCATGAGAAGCTCTGCGGCGTGTTCTCTATTTTTGAATTTTTTGACGGAGTTATTCTCTGTTGGCATGTGAAAAGATATCATATACACTATCTATTTTGCTATAAATCTTTTCAAAATATTACTCAAAGATTCAACAGGTCAAAAGTTATGCATTAATTTTATACTACAATCCTATATCCAGTAACATATTAAAATATAAAGAACATGTTATACATTATAATTAGAAGTGCGAATAAATTCAATAAAGTACAAAATGAATTATAATCCCGCAAAGTATGATTACAAGTCTATGCTGTACGTAAAGGAAAATATCACTTATGATAATTTCACAAAGGCACGTGAACATCAATGGCAGTGTGATAAATGCAATTGTACATTTTCAAAGTATCCTTCTCTTAAAGAACATAAAACAGAGAAACATTCCTACTAGCACGCAGTAATAGCGATATTTTCTAATAATTATGCTAAAAATGAGAGTTTGTCAATAATTGTTATTATTAAAGTTAATTTCTCTCAGTATTGGTTACCATCAAAATCTTTTCTCAACGCAAATTAATAGCTTGTAATTTTTGATAATAATCTCACATATCATTCTACGATATGTATATTAGATCCGAAGTGGATGATTGTTCCAAGCCTTGATCAGTGTAATCTTCACATTACTGATTATTTCACTTTTGATTTTTTCTTCAGTTATTAACTTTCATTCCGTAAGAGCTCAAGAGGAATTCGCTCAAACTGAATTTGAAGAAGAAGGAAAGCCAAAGCTTTTTGATTCAAACCTGAGGATTTCTACGATTGCTGAGGGACTAAGCACTCCTACTACAATGGCTTTCGTGGGTCCTGGTGATATTTTAGTTCTTGAAAAAGATACTGGTATGGTCAAAAGGATAGTCGATGGTAAGGTTCTTCCAAAACCTGTTCTTGATACTACTGTTGCAAACTCTGTTGAAAGATGCTTGTGTGGAATAGCAGTTTCAAAACACGGCTCGACGACATACGTTTTTCTTTACTATACTGAAATTGAAGGAAAAGATGGCGATGACAAGGCCGGTATGCAGCCAATTGGCAATAGGGTCTACAGATATGAGCTTTCTGGTGATTCACTGATTAATCCATTATTGTTGATGGACTTACCTGCCAATCCAGGACCTCGGCATAATGGCGGTGACATAATGATCGGACCAGACAATAATCTCTATGTAACGATTGGTGATGTAGATGGTTCATTCAAAGGGCCTACTACAGAAACGAAGACCCAGAATTATAATGGCGGTGTTGATCCAGATGGAAGAGGAGGAATTTTGAGGATCTCTCAGGACGGACAACCTACTGATGGTATACTCGGAGATTCTATTCCATTGAGAATATACTACGCCTATGGGATAAGAAATAGCTTTGGGATAGACTTTGATCCTATATCTGGTAATCTATGGGATACAGAAAATGGACCTGGAAACGGAGATGAAATTAATTTGGTCCTCCCTGGATTTAACAGTGGTTGGCAGCAAGTACAGGGATTGGCATCAATGGAAGATTCATTCAGCGAATCTGATTTACAAGATTTCGATGGAAAGGGACATTATAGCGATCCTGAACTTGTTTGGGTAAACACTGCTGGACCAACTGCGGTAAAATTTTTGGAATCAACTGCACTTGGAACTACATATGAGAACGATATGTTTGTAGGTGACGTGCATAACGGAAGGATTTATCACTTTGATCTAACAGCAGATAGAAAAGATCTAGTTCTTCCACAAGCTCTCTCGTCGAGAGTTATCGAAAAGCCCTCATCTCCTGGAGTAAGTAGTATTGTATTTGGAGAAGGCTTTGGAGGCATAACTGATTTGGAATTGGGTCCCGATGGTAATCTGTACGTAGTGTCAATCGGACTTGGAAGTATATTTCAAATAGGTCATGTATCGTGAAACGACTCTCATAGTACGTATAGAAAAAACCGTTCAAAGATACTATTTTGTTAATAATACACTAAATTTGGAACTCTAAAACTAAGTAGTTCTTATAGTAACAAAAAAATAAAGATAAAAAATAGATCCTTATAGGTGTATTAGTCCGCCCTGTTGTCCGACATGTGGAGATTGACCAACTGATCTCCTTCTAAAGTGCCCAGAAGGTCTCTTAGAGAGCAATTCAATAAACCAAGCTTCGTGTTCAACTTCTTCTTGCATGATCCTTTGAGCAATATCATATGTACGAGGATCTTTTCCAGATGTCATGTCACATACTTCTCCCCATGAACGAATAGCACACTGTTCTGCAGCGAGCAATATTTCAATAATAGAAGTTAGATTTTCCCAATTATCTGGGAGATATGCATCAGGACAACCTGCCTGATCAGCAAATTTTCTAATATCTCTTGGCAATGAGCCTCCTAGTTCATACAATCTTGGTACCATTGCCTCAAAGTGATTTCTGTCTTCGATCCTTGCTTCTTCAACAATTTCCTTTATTCCCTCACCATCAAGACCAGTACAATGCATTCTTAAAATTGTATAATAATAATATGTAGTAAACTCAGCACCGACACCTTTGGTTAACAATTCTTTTAATTTTTCGACATCAACACCATTCTTCTTTATGACTTCAATCGCAACGATATTTGGAACCTTACCCTTTGTATCACTCATAACAAAAAAAATAGATAATATTCTATAAAAGTCTTGTTATGAGGTTAATCCTTGACCCTGTTTGAATTAATTCTGAAAAAAATAGTTTATTTGCTAAAATTTGAAAATTGAAGGTAATTTTTATATCTGAAGTTATTGTTAGTTTACTATGAGTTTTGTTGACAGTGATGGAAGCATCATTGTACCTAAAACAGTAAGACCGCTTATCGATTATGAACCGACTATCTTGGGTGAAAGAAGAGGGTCAATAAAACAATACAGGCATGGCAAATTGCACATTCGCGAATATGATACCTACTACAGCGTTCATTATGATAAAATTGATCCTAGGGATGATCCTTTTGGACACATAATTGTAGATGCCTCAAAATATTTTCCTGGCCTTATGATGCTTTCATTTCTTTCAAATTACATTGTGGACAAGGAAAAATGACACGAATTGAACTTTTCTATTTCACCAATCCTTTTAATGCTATTCAGACACGACTGCTTTTTGAGAATATAATCTAAGTGGGCGAAAAGTACGTTGTTAGAAGATAGCAAAGAGATATTGGACTCTGCCATGGAAACTGATAGAGAAGAACCTACCTTCGAATTTAAGAAACCATCAGTTTGGCTTATTTTCAAGACTATAGTGAAGCTAATTCCTGTCATCGTGTATCTTAGGAAGGACAGAAGAGAATGGGTGAAAAAGGAAGGCAAAAACGTAAATGAAAAAAAGTTTAGAAAGCATGCAGAAAGAGCACTAAAGACTTTTGTTGCACTTGGACCATCTTACATAAAACTTGGTCAATGGTTATCATCAAGAGCAGATCTGTTACCTCAACCTTATCTGGATGTGCTAGAAAAACTCCAAGATGATGTACGGCCTGAACCTTTTTTAGAAGTAAAACCAATTCTTGAAAGGGAGCTAGGTCCACTAGAAAGTATTTTCGAGTATTTTGATAGCTCTGCAATTTCTGGTGCAAGTTTAGGTCAAGTCTATAGGGCAAAACACAAAGAAAAAGATGTAGTAGTAAAGATTAGCAGACCGAATATTGAGGAAACTATTGGACAGAATATCTACATTTTGAAAAAATTGTTACCCCTTGCAACTCGATTTATTGATGAAAATCTCAGATTTTCAGCAGAAGGGATGCTCTCACAATTCATAGAAACAGTGCATGAAGAAATGGACTATAGAATAGAAGCAAGAAATTTGATACAAATAAAAGATAATTTACAAGACGACAGAACAGTGATTATTCCCAAAGTCTTCTTGGATAGAACTTCGCGTCACGTAATTACTATGGAGTACATACCAGGAACTAAAATTACTGACATAAAGACGTTAAATCAAAATAACATAGATAGGGCAAAATTAGTATTCCGCATTCATCGGCTGTTTTTTAAAATGTTGTTACGTCACAGTATTTTCCACGCAGATCCTCACCCAGGTAACATTTCAATTACTGACGAAGGAACTATAATACTTTATGATTTTGGAATGGTTGGTAGACTAGATGATGAAACAAGAAGAAGACTAGTAAGGCTATATTTGGGACTTGTAGATAAAGATCCAGTAAGGACTACTGATGTGTTGTTAGAATTAGGAACGCTAGAACCATCTGTTGACAGAAGATTGGTAGAAATGGGACTTGAATTGAGTATACAATCATTGCACGGCAAGAAGGTCGATAGAATGGAGGTAAAGGCACTTCAAGATTTGGCAAACAAAACATTAAGTAGGTTTCCATTTAGATTGCCCAAAAATCTTGCACTGTATATGCGAATGGCCTCAATTCTGGAAGGAATCTACCACTACCATGACGTAAAGTTTCAATTTGTTCGCGTACTGGTAAGTCTACTTGAAGAAGAAGGTTTGATCAAGGATGCATACATTGAAGAATTTAAGCGATATGTAAATAGATTTGTAAAAGGGATAGAGGTCTCAAGTGAACTTGCGCCCATGATAAAGCAATATCTGGCTGATCAGAAATCAGAAAATAGAACTAGGACGAATCCAAATGTTCTTCCAATTAGTATTATCTCCTCGGCGATTTTTATTGGATCAACCCTTGTCTTTCCATATGAAAGAAATTTGTCGTATTTTGGATTTGCGCTATCTGCAGCTCTATTAGTTGGTACTTTTATATCCAATAAATTAAGTAGAAAATAAATAAACACATACCAATCCTATCATGAGTATCGCATTGAAATTGTTCTAATTATTGAAACAGTTCTAATTACAAATGTATTCTTGTTTGAACTACAAGTGTCTATTTATACACCTTCATCTTACATAACATTTCTCTGTTTCCTCGTTCAGTCTTATTTAATTGTAAATTATGCGGATTCTGTATACACAATAATTTTAGGATATGATCCATCCAAGTTCATATAAACTAAAACTTCTCCATAAGAACGATGAATCTCAGTTCAAGGACCGTACTCCTACCTTCAATAGTTCTACTGATTGGTGCTGTATTTAGTACTACGGCAACGAATGCTTTCGCAGCAGATGATCCTTTTAAGAATAAGGTAGAAATTGACACAGATGTGGATAACAAGAATACCTGTGATGAAACTGGTGAAGGATTTAATCAGGCAGTCTGTGCTGTCACTGACAATTTGGAAACAGGCACCTTTACAATGCAGGGCGAGAAGAACAAGATTTCAATTGATGTAGAAGGAGAAAACCACAATGACTGTGATGAAAAGGGAGACGGAGACAATGAAAGTGTTTGTGCATACACATCAAATAGAGAAATCGGGGAAATAAACATCCTCGACGAATTGCCGTAAAAAGATCAAGAAATTAGTTGGTTTGTACAAATAACAACCTTCTTTTTTTATTCTTATTATCAGACAGTACTGATTAGACTTATATCTAATGCTGTCCCTAAAAGTACAAATGAAAATGATGCATGGCAGTCCTGGATTTGGTGTTCAACTATCCGAAAATGAAATAAAGGGTTTTCTTTCAGACAGCAAGTTAAATCTTCATCTTGGAACAATCGATAAAGACGACTATCCAAATGTACATCCTACTTGGTATCTTTATGACGAGTCGAAGGATGTAATTTTTATAGAAACTGGAAAAGAATCTAAAAAGACCAGTAATTTGAAACAAAATGACAAGATCTATTTTTGTATAGATGAGGGAAATCCTCCCTATAAGGGCATAAGGGGAAAAGGAGACGTTAAAATTTTGAGCGACCCTGATGCAAATCTTCCGATTGCACAGAGAATAATGGTAAAATATCTTGGCAGTACAGATCATCCAATGGCGAAATTATTACTTGAAAACGTAAGAAATGGAAATTCTGTGTTGCTGGAAATCAAGCCAAAATATTACTCTACATGGGATTATAGTAGAAATAACTAATTCACAGATCCATTGGATGTGTATATAGTATTGTAGTGCCGCAAAAAATAGTAGTAGCTTTTGAGAAGTTAAATCAATACTCAAAAAAGGTAACATGGGAATTGTCAATACTTACTGGTATGTCTGATTCATTTAATTTCACAATCCCCAAATTCATGATCCCCTTGCGAAATATCAAAATTAGTAATTCTATCATCTCCGGCACCACATCTAAAGTAGTCGCCGCCTTCACCTCCGCTTAGTGTATCATTACCTTGGCCTCCATATAGTCGATCGTCTCCCGGCCCTCCATCAAGATTGTCGTTATTGGAAGTACCATACAAAACATCATTTTCAGTACCGCCAATTAGTCTATCGAGATCATCTCCTCCGTGGAGCTCATCATTACCCATGCCTCCATCAAGAACATCAGTCCCATCACCGCCAGAAAGGTAATCATTCCCATCAGATCCATTCAGAATATCATTTCCTCCCTCACCTTGGATTTCATCACTACCTGATAATCCATTTAAAATATCATTACCTCTAAATCCCCTTATGTCATCGTCTGTAGCAGTTCCCAAGATATTGTCATTTCCAACAGTTCCCTTAATATCGACTGCCCAAACTATCGAAAAGCACGTCAAAAATACAGATATCATCAGCACACAAAGTAGAATTACTGAATGGGGTAGGTCCTTCATGTTGTTTTAGTAAAGTTAATCGTTAGATTATAAATATCTACACACCATGCAAGGTATCTCCTTGGGTGATTCGATATTGACCTGTACTAGTCAACGTTCACTATTTGTTTACGCCCGACTACATTAGATAAATAAATGGAATAATGCAAAATTAGGAAATGAAATTACCTGAGAAAACCATCATTTATTTCAATATTGAATTAGTAAAAGAATATGTTGATACTTCATATGGAACTTCAGTAAAAAATCATGGAAATCAAGAATCGAAAAGAGGATTTCAGACAGGATTAATCATATGAGCATTTATGATTTCAGTTTACTACAGTTGGTTTACATTAAGAATCATAGACTTTTCCAAAAAGTATAATTAAAATTCAAGTATATCTTTTTAGTATTGGAGCTCTTTATAGGATGTTCAGGCTGGAGCTATAGTTCATGGGAAGGTCCATTTTATCCCTCGAATTTGGACAATAAATTGATGTTACCATATTACTCGAAAATATTCAATTACGTAGAGATTGATTCGACATTCTATAATATTCCGTCCCAGCAAATGGTAAAAAATTGGAATAAAAGGACTCCTAGTACTTTCAGATTTACTGTAAAGTTTCCAAAAATTATAACACATGAAAAGAGATTCAAGAGTGTGGAAAATGAATTATCGATATTTTATGAAAACATGCAGCCTCTTAAGGATAAGATTCTAACATTACTTATTCAGCTGCCGCCCTCCTATGAGCTCAAGGAAGGATTGGACACTTTTAGAAACTATGATTTTTTCTTTGATGATACATTTAGGTACGCAATAGAGGTAAGGCATCCTTCTTGGTTTAATGAATTAGCCTATAATATGTTTAGAAATAGTAACATATCATTAGTATGGAGTCAGATGGATAGACTACAAACACCTCCCATCGTAACCACAGACTTTTTTTATTTGAGATTAATTGGCGACAGAAGTATAGATGAAAGTAACTTTGGCATATTACAACGAGATCGAAGTTCGGAAATGAAAGGATGGGTAGAGAAAATCAATCAGTTGGAGCAGGATGAAAAAAATCTCAAAATTGGCATAGTTGCCGCTAACAATCATTACGGAGGTTATGGACCAGGTACCGTCAATATGTTTAGGGAAATGATGAATCTAGAACCTAGTATCATAGATTCCATGAAGACAAAAGAGATTGTCAATCAGCTAGAGATAAATAAGAATTTTGATAATGGCTTGATCAAAAGTAAGAAAGACAAACAAACTACCATGTCGGATTTTGTATGATGTTTCTTTAGTATTTACTTGAGATCTCTAGAGGGAGAAACTGGAACTTTTTAACATAATTTAGATTCTAATCATTAATTAGTCGTCATATCTGTTATAACGGTAGACAATTGCATATGGATCACATGACAAATCCGGATTGGAAAATCATTTTTGTTTTATCTATAATCTTTGTAATATTAGTGTCGACTCCCATTAATCTATATCCAGATCTAAATATTCAGGTTTCTCAAGTCAATGGGCAGGAGTTTACACCTGAGGCTGCAAATAGCAACTCTTCTAATTCTGCTAGTGCTAATAATTCTGCAATTAATACTCAAACTGCGCTTCAAAGCTTTACAATTTCATGTACTGACTTTATGAAATTATTTGACGCAATTTCTGCATTGGATATTGGCGATCAAGTTTCAGAGAAGAAGGTAAATCAGACTACATTAGATGACATTGAGCAAATCTTTAATTCATACGCAGGAAATTGCTCTCAACTTGACGAATATGAATTTGAATAAGGATGCTTTTGGATATTTCATCTTTATATTCATAGGCAAAAAATGAATTCTATGTGATTTTTTTGCTTTTTTTCAATTTTTTTAATAGAATGAATGATACGACAGAACCTGCTGCAGCTACGATGGTGATTGGAACTGCCAAGTTGGCGACTTCTGCCGTAATAGGTTCTGAAACTCGAATTGGAAAATCAAATGTCACGAGCTTATTTGAATCATTAGAATCTCCTGCGAGAGGATTTTCTAGAATGTCAATACCGAGAAGAAACAATCCTGATTTATCGAATTTGTAGACGTATGAATGGTGACCATTTGTTAATAATATTGGTTGTGTTCTTACCAATTCTTCTCTTTCGTCAGATATTCTAATAATGATCGGGGTGTCTGTTATAGGATTGTTACTAACTGTAGTCATCATGATGTTTATGCGAGCGTCCTGTCCAGATATTGGAGTCATGGGCATCGTATTAATCCGGACATCATAGTCACCAATACGTTGCTGTAATGAATTACTTAACAAATCTGCCGAGACTGTTTGCAGAGATGATGCTTGGCTTATGATGAAGTTAACTATTAGGATAAAGAATACTAATTGCAAATCAATACATCCAAATTTTTTTTACTATTCAAGTCATCGTTCAAACATTCTTGATTTATCCTGAAGACTGTCTTTGAGATGATGACTATGCTATTGTTGATTTTCATAATACTCGCAGGTCTTACTTGCCCTGAAGTGAACATTTCCGCTATCTGAAACATAAATATTTCCAGATGAATCTATGGCAATATCATGAGGTATTAGGAACTGATCATCTCCACATCCGAGTGATCCCCATTTTGTAACAAAATCGCCATCGCTATTGAATTTCTGAATGCGTACATTTCTAGTATCGACGACGTATACATTTCCTTCTTTGTCAGTAACTATACCATGGTTTTCAACGAAGTGACTATTCCCATAACCATAACCTCCCCATTTCTTTGTAAAATTACCTTGGTCATTAAATTTCGCAATAAATGAATTGTTTCTACCGTCAGTAACATAAACTGAATCATGAGAATCTATGGTAATATCGTGTAAATGTACAAATAACATTCCTGGGGAATAAGAATTCCATTTAGTCAAGAACTTTCCATCATTGGTAAATTTTTGAACTTCAGGATTATCTTGGTCACTTGTATAAACATTATTACTAGAATCAACAGCAACCCCCCAAGGTTTTATGAATTGGCTATCGCCTCTTCCCTTGCTACCCCACATGCTAATGAAGTTACCCTCACTATCAAATTTCTGGATTTTCTGATTTGCGTAATCAGCTACAAAGATATCGCCTTTTGAATCCACTGCCATACTTTCAGGCTGCAGGAATTGTCCTGGTCCCTTGCCTTTAGTACCCCAAGCTTTAATGAAGTTACCCTCACTATCAAATTTTTGAATGTTACATTTTTCTGCATCACTGACGTATACATATCCATCGGCATCAACAGTAATTCCATGAGCATGTAAAAATTGTCCCGGTCCTGTCCCCTTGATACCCCACGCTGTTATCAATGTGCCATTGCTATCAAATTTTTTAACGTAATGGAATCCTGGAAGATCATTAGTAACCGGTCCAACTCCACTAATACTGTTTTGCAATGATACATTACTAACATATTGGGATTGATCTTTGTTGTCTTTACAATTAAGACTCTTTGGGTCTTCAGATGTTTGAGAATATGTTGACTGAGAACCTACGATGGACGCACTCGACAAAATAAGTGTTAACGATATCAGGATTATAACGAATTTTAAATTACTGTTCAAGTTGTTTAGTTTTGGTATTTTCATTTAACTGTTATCACCGTGCTAAGGCCTCAATAGAGGTCATCAATATGAGTCTCTAGTCACCAAATATAAATTTAAAACTAAAAAATTCAGAGTTGGAGCGACTTGAAAAAAATGTCGCAAAATAGGAGTTATTTCTGTTTGCTAAAATATTCCATTTCTACTCAAGAATTATTTTCACTTTCAGCATGTTCTTCTCCTCCTTCAGCATGTTCTCCTTCTTCTTCAGAAAGATTCAAACCATATACACTGTTGAGCAATGATGTTATTTTCTCATCGACAATTGTATCAATTTCATCAAATGGTGCCTTACTATCTATCTTTTCTTTTACTGAATTTAATGAATCTCCCAATTCGGTCGAATTTGTGTCAGAATCTTTCTTGATACCATCAAAGTTTTCAATTGCTTGTGTTATGATTGCCTGAGCTGTCTGGTAATCTGCTACATCAACTATGCTTGATGTCTCATTATCGCCACTTACATCTGAGTGTTCGGTAGATGTCGTATTTGCATCATGTTCACTTTCATGCTCTCCTTCTTCCATTCCTAGTGCCATACCATAATGTTCCAAAGTTTCACCCACTAAATCATTAATCACTAAGGCCTTCATAGTGGCATTTTCTTGCTGTTCTTGATCAATTCTAGAGTTAACTACATCTGCAAGAATGTCATTTATACTAGTAACCTTGTCTGAGATTTCTGTTTGTGAAGGAGATCCGGATTCAAAAGCGTTACTAAGATTACTTAATGCATTGTTGAGCTCAGTTGCAAGACGAGAATTTCTTTCTGAAATTTCTTTAGTATCATTTGAGTTCAACTGCTCGACTGCGTTTTTAGCGTGTTCCTTTGCTGCAGCTGGGTCGTTTGAAACTTGATCTAGTGCCAATTTCGATTCTATTTTTATCATTTCAACTTTGGTCAAAAAAGACGCGCTCTCATCTCCAGAAAATGCATGTCCGTATACAGATCTATTCACAGTCGGACCGAGCATAATAAGTAGTGCCAGTACAGGTATAGAATAATACAGTGCTTTTATCATCAAAGTAGTAGCAGTTGAAGATAATAATAGCGTTATGGTACAACAATCGAAATTCTTTTTTGGACGAAAATTAAATCACTTTTCAAAAATGTACTATAAACTATATTTCATCAAGGTTTCTAATTAAGATGAAGTTACATGAACCACAAAAAGATTATTGTTGCGTCCATTGTTGCTGCAATTATTTTGGCGATTTCATGTACCGCATCTTACTACAAGACATCAACAGATGAGCATCAATTAACATTAAAAAGAAATTCAATACTCGAATACCTTCACGAAAATAATAACACCAGTTTTTCTAAGGAATTAAGGAACGATACTAAGAAACCACACTGATAAACATGCCATTTAAAAAGACTAAGTGAGTCAATCGTCCAAGTCTATTCCAATGCGAGTTTGAATATTTTTTGTAGAGTAGGTTGTAATTGACCGTGAATTATTCCACTAATTTCGTTAATTGTACTTTTTTCATTCAACTTTGTCTTAAGATCAATAATAACCATATCTAAGAATTCGGCATCTTTGAGGTTAAGGTTTTCTTTTACGTCCGCATTGAACCTCTCAGTGGTTACATTCGCCAGGCTAAGAGCGCGATAGTACGATCGTATGTTATGCAATGTATTGTTATCTTTGTGAGTGCTTGTTAAATTCACTGTCGATGAAGTATTAAGAGAATGCATTTCTTTCATCATAGAATGTCCCGACATATTCATCTTGAAATCATCTGTGTCGTATGCTTTGGAATAATATTCAATAATTTTATTCAAATCCAATGAAATTGCAAGCGATTGTATTGTTGCATTTTCTAGATCTGATTTCTCTATCCTCGATGAAATGATATCATCAATAAGATCTTGAATCATGACTACCTCATCATCTCTGATTTCTCTACTTGCATTTCGTAGCTCAGTTATTGCGGAAGTCAGAGTAGTGCCTAGACGTTGATTTCTTTCATTAATTTCATTCATAGTTGAACTATTAAGTAGCATTGACGCATTGTTTGCATACTCTGTTACTAGTGTGGAATTTTCATTGCTCGATTCTATTAATAAGATAATGCTCTTTATGTCATCCATTAGCGAAAGGAATGACGCATCTTCATCGGACGTGAAGGTATGCCCATGAGCATAACCAAAGATGGAAAGTACTCCTACTGTAGACAAGAGTATTAATTTTAGGTATCGAGATGATTTCATAACTCTTGGAAAAAAGGGATCAGATTTTATTTTTGCGCTTCAAATATACTACAATAATAGCTATAGCCATCAATGCCGGTACCAAATAATATAAAATTAGTTCATTCGTGGGTATTATTTGATTTGGATCAGCAGCTGATATGTCGAAATCTGCAGATATTGGATTTTGTGAATTTGTGGGATCACCATTTATCTTTACCAATAAAGAAAGTTGGTAATCTCCAATTTTTTCAAAAGTATATGGAAATGTAATATCGCTAAATTCATAGAATTTGAATGGAATATCCTGAATTATTGAATCATTTTCCTTAGTTTTGACTACTAATGACGCAAAGATATTGTCTACATTTTGGTTTTCCTTATCTAGAATACTAAAGTTTAGTAAAGTTGAGTTATCACCTGCAAAAGGAAGTGGCGGGTATGGTGCGAATATTATTTGATAATTTCCAACATTCTTGGTTGTACCAAAGAAATGAGCAGAAGCGGATTGTGAACCAATATTAATGCTAAAAATTAGCAAAACAAGGAACATTAAAAGTTGTTTAAAACAGAATACCTTTTGTTCGGCCATTAACATTCTGTATTAAATGCATTATACGACCTTATTTTTAATTCATTCCCTTTAGTTTTAGCGTAATTATCTTTACTTGCCTTTTGCAATCAAAACAAACATTCTCAAAGCGTTGCTAGCGATACCTGCGGTCTCCCTCGAGTAATTTTTACCAATAACGATTAAGCGCACATCAAATCAGAAAGGGGGCGGCTGTCTCAAAGAGGTGGATATTAATAAATCTGGATGTACTACGATATTTGCGAACTTTCAAATTATTTTTGATAATGTATAATTACAGAGTTTCAAATTACTTCTACATACTTGCACATTAGATAACACAAAAGTGCAAAAATCGTGAATGTTTATGCATTAAACATGCTCAGATGAACTATCCTATTTGCTTGTACTTCCGACCATTCCCTTTCTAACTCTTAGTAAAGAATACAAATATCCTGCCATTACAATTCCCGCAATGCTGATGCCCAGGGTAGTCAATAATACCAAATACGAAATGCCTGAATTTGCTTGTAGCTTTTCAACAGATTGTTCAACATCAAGTACCTTATTTTGTGATATATTCAAATCATCTCTGCCTTTTTGAATATCATTTGAGAGTTTACTAATGCCATCTTGGACTTGCTGATTAATGTTATTAGTGCTGGCCGTATCTATGGAACTATCAGGAAAGGAGAAAATGGATTTTGATTCTACATCTTCTATCTTAAAGTCCCCGTCAACTTTTTGTCCCTTGACATCACCTTGAACTACCAAGCTGTATGGCCCTACCCTTGTTGGAAGTACCATACCCTCATATCCACCATCTGTCGTCGGAGAGGGCTGGAAATCTAATACTTTTGTGATAGTACCAGATTTTACGGAAAGTGTAAGATTTGCTAAGGCATTGGCCACAGGCGTTTGTTCACCACTTGCTTCCTTGTTAACTTGAAGTGTAATACTGTTCAAATCACCAGCAAGAGGAGGCTCTGATACCCAGCCAACCTCAATAGTTGTGTTGCCAAATGTCTTACTAATATGCGCAAACGAAGTTTGAGGAATAATAACAAATGTTACAGAGGACAACAGAAAAATTCCAATTACAAAAATAGTAATTTCTACCGTCTTCACAGCATAAATAAAGTCTTAATACGTGTTATATCCTTTATCCTCTTTTTTCGATTAGTGTACTAGAAAAAAAGGAATAATAAAATATTCAAATCAATAATATTTTCAATGTAACTATATTGATTCTACATTTTCCTTCCTATCCAATCTCATCATCTTTCAATAGGGATTTATCTCTAGTTTTGGTATTGTGCATGACTGGGCTCGCTAGTTTTGGCGCTGTACACACAGCTTATGGACATGCCTTTGTTACTGATAGTAATCCATCACAATCACAGTCAGTATCGGCATCTCCAAAACAAATAGATGTTTTCTTTAGTGAACCTGTTGATCTGCGTTACAGCAGTTTGAAAGTTTTGGACTCAACTGGAAAACAGGTTGATCTAGGCCAGGTTCATTATAAGGGAAGCGATGAGTCTTCGATGGAAGTTTCCGTTCCTGTGCTGGGGGATGGCACCTACACAGTATCAACAAATGTGTTATCTCAAATTGACGGTCATGTGACAGATAATGCTTTTGTATTTGGTGTTGGACAAGCGATATTACCCATTAATGTAACTAGTACAGCTTCTTCCTCTACACTCTATTTGCCAGAAGCGATAGCTAGATTTCCTACACTTTTAGCACAGGTAATGATAGTAGGAGCAGCATTTGCAAACCATTGGATCTGGAGACCATTGACAAATATCTCTGCTCTTACTGGATCACTCACTCAGGTAAGAAAGAATGTAAGCAAAAATCTGGCAATTTATTATGTTATTGCTTCAATTATACTTATTTCATCAAATTTTGCAATTTTGTATTTTCAGGCAATTTCAATTAACGCAAGTGTGATTGATGTACTTGGAACCAAATTTGGTAATGTATTGGTAGAAAGATCAATGATATCTTTCATATTATTTGGTGTATCCTTATACGAGTTCAGACAATTCAGGAAAAATGAATCTCACACATACTCAAAGCTAGAAAGCTTTGGTATTTTGATAATTGGTATGATATTATTGGCTACTACAAGTTTGATTGGACACGGTGCTTCAAGTCAACAAGTGGTCCCAATAATTATGGACTTTGTACACAATGTAATTGCCTCAATTTGGATTGGTGGGACGTTTTATCTTGCGTTTATTCTGATTCCAAAAATAAGAGCGTCTAGAGTTGATTGGTATTACAAATTGTCAACATTGTCCATAATGATACCTAGATATTCCTCTCTGGTAGTAACGTTATTAGGAATATTAGTCATTACGGGTCCATTCCTATTATACATTCTTGAGGATAATTTGACTCTGGTCATTGATTCTTTATACGGTACATTTTTGGTGATAAAGCTGTTCCTAGCGGGATTAATGGTAATCCTGGGTGGATATAGCAGCGTAGTTATTTATAATCGCGTTATCAGTTTATTGAAAGTTTCTCCGGTTGTCAATGGCAATAGTGGAAATGATAAGATACCAAATGAAGAATCGGAAATTGAAGTAAAAACAACACATACAATCGCTAATTTTAGAAAGGCTCTTGTAATTGAATCAATACTAGGAATTGCATTACTTGTTAGCGTTGGCCTTTTGGTAAATACTGGAATTCCTGCAAGTGAAGAACTACAGAATCAGGCTCAGTCAGGAAATGCGCAATCAAATCAAATTGAACCATATCAAACAACTAGATTCGTAGATAACAACTCGCAAATTGTCATGTCGATAAATCCATTTGAGGTTGGGAATAATAATTTCAAGATCACTTTCTTGGACATGAATGGTAAACCAATTGAGGTACAATCAGCAGGAATAAAATATCGACAACTTGAAAAATCAATTGGTCCAATTACAGCTGACCTTGAAAAACAATCAACAGGGGTGTTCTCAGCCAATGCATCGTTTGGTTTACCTGGTATCTGGGATATGGAAGTGCAGGGAATTCCTATAAAACAAAATATGTCTAGCATTGTGGCTTCGTTCAATAATCTTCTGGTAAAACCTAAGTTTGATGGGTTAAAATTTAATGTGACTAATTATCCGATTTCAAATACGACTATTCAGCCATTATATCCTGTCTATGACAAGAGTAGAAACTCTATTTGGTTTGGTGATACTATTATTGGAAGCGGTCGCATATTCGCATTTGACATAAACACCAAAAATTATGTTGAGCACAAAATTAATGGAACAAGTATTGTGACTTTGATGGTGTTGGATTCAAAGAATAGTTTGTGGTATGTTGATCCTCTTACAAAAACAATGGGGAACTATGATCCATCTACAAAGCTCAATAAGCAATTTGCAATTCCAAGCAATGTCACCCCATCCGGAATTACAATTGATTCTAGTGATAAGGTTTGGATAACTTCACCTACATCGGGAGAAGTCCTGGTCTTTGATCCTCAAATAGGGAATGTGACTCTAAAATTGCCTTTTAGCGAAAACAAGGGACTCCCATTTGCGATCGTCTCAGATCCCATAAACAACCTGGTATGGTTGACTGATGAGGCAGGAAAGTTAGTAAAAATTGATCCTGCCCATAACTATTCCATAACAGAGTACTCGCCTAGTGGTAATCAATCATTAGCAAGTCCTACTGCCTTGCTGATTGATAAATTAACAGGTGAAATATATATCTCACAGCATGACGGTCACAAAGTAACTTCATTTGATCCCTTGACAAGAACATTTACAGATTTGCCAATAATTAATGAATCAGGCTTGCCGTTCGGAATGGCATTTGATAAGTATGGTAATTTATGGGTAGCAGAACATACGATTAACAAGATAGCTGTGATAGACACTCAAAAATCAAAGATTAGAGAAATAACCCTAGAAAATTCCGCGCCTTTTGTACAGTGGCTTACTTCAGATTCAAGTGGAAACATATGGTTTGCAGAGCAGCGAGGTAATTCAATTGGGATGATTGAACCCAGCGCAGGACCTGCTACAGCGCAGCTGACGCCAGAATCATCTAGTGTTACTAATGAAGGTACTTCAACTAATGTCCAGTTAAGCATCAGTTACCAGAATTTCATTGCGCCGGCAATTCTCATTGTGATTGTATTAAGTGCGTACATGTATGTTAGGAGTATTTACCAACTTAAATATAATATCGCAAATTTAGTAGAGTAGAAATTTTTATCTTTTAATTGTAAATTTAGTAGAAAATGGCAGTATAATGACTCTAACGACCATTAGAAAAATTAGTTGTAACTACTTCTAAACGGATTAGGAGATGGATAAGCACATCCCTAATCCATTAATGAATCTCGGATTACTTTCGCAAGCCTTGGTTCATATACAACACATCAATTTATATCGTTTCTAGTACATTCGACGATTGTACTAACATTTTTTATTTGCAGAGAAATCACTTTATGATACAGAGCTTCTATAAGATCCTAAGTGATTTATTATCGCATATACAAGAAATAACAGAACAGAGTTATGCAAGCATTATAAACAATTAGAGCAATAAGATAAGAAGAATGACAAAGACTCTTTACCTATTGCAGGGACACAAATTCAGAAACGAGAACATTGAAGCAACCTTAGCATGTCCAAAATGCGAAGAGATTTTCAAAAAAGAATTCCCTTTAGATCTCGAAGGACCGATAACAGAATTCAAATGTCCCGTATGTAATTCGGCTAGCGAGGCCGATCTTCCTTCCAAGGGTATAGAACTGGCAAGATGGAGTTCGAATATTTCCCTATTTAGAAGGTCATTAAATTCTACGTAAAAGATGCTAAAGCGGGGGATTGTTTGCGAAAGTCTGCTGAAATACATCTTCAGGCTAATTCCCGAATCACTTAAGGAATTTTCAGCGTATCTAAGTCCTGAAAAAAGTTTAATTTGATTAGATTGTCTAACCGAAGCAAAGCATGAGCCTGATTTTAAGGTAAAGCATATGCTCCAACTATGTACCAATCAATTTAAATTTGGTAATGGCACTATTCTAGTCGTGCAATCGCATAAAAGATACAGTGTACTGGACAATAAGCTGAAAATCTTTGCACTCACTTCAATTATAGTTTCTTCCCTTATAATCCCCTTAATCATACCACATGTTTCTCACCAGTTTATGATATACCATATAATCATTCATATTATTAGCCTAAATATTGCAGTTTTTCTGGGACTGGTATCAATTTTTGCTTACTTGAAAAATAGCAACATTAGGCTGTTTCTTATGGCGTTAGGTTTTGTGAGTCTTGCCATTGTAGAGGGAATTATGCTACTATCTTCTACTGGTAATCTTGATAACGTAATATTACCGTCTGTAAATATAGAGTTACCACATATAATATTACTTGTGATGTTAACGTTATTTGGATTGGGGTTGTTAAAAGCAAATTGACCACCAGTTTAGATTCGCTTTATCACAATTCTTCAAGTTTGTATTTTTTTGACACTTTGCCCAAAGTTCAGCAAGAATTATTGAAATTCGTCGACGAAAATCCTGGTATCCGATATAGGGAACTATTAAGAATGACTAATTCTTCAAATGGAGTACTTTCGTATCATATTAATAGATTAGAAAAAATGGAACTTCTAAGTGTAGAAAGAAGATCCAGAATGACTAGATTGTTTCCACGAAATATCTCAAATGACATTACTGGGATTATGGGATTCTTGAGAAATCAAACTTCCTTTGAAATCATCAAACTTCTACATGATAGCGGTCCTGTCTCTCAACAGGAAATAATAAAACACACTAGGAAGGCAGCCTCTACAATCTCATGGCATATGAAAAAACTGATACAAGATAATATCGTGTGCATAAAGGATAAGAGTACCATTAATTACGAAGGTGTCAGTGTAGGCATCCAGATTCAACATAAGAAAGTAAATTTGTATGATTTGATAAACAGGAATATTGTAAACAGTCTAATTTACAAGACCAATAATTATATTGACATCAGCATAAATAATTATTCTGAAATAATGGATTCTTATTAACTAGTATACCAGTTTAATTCTGTTGCAAAGACAAATATGTATTGATGATATTATTAAATCATGGATCCTCTAACTGAGAAACCTGAAAGAATTGCATTTATTGCTTACAACATTGGAGTCTATGAATCAATACAAAAATTTGCTTCTTTGATTTTGAGTGGTAAGATAAATGAGAATCTTGACACAAATAGGATTGCTCAATTGCTATCTGAGACCTTAACATTTTATGACGCAGAGCTGATTTCGCAATTATGAATGCACTTTTAGCCAACAGTCAAAAATCAACTATAACTAGAATTGATACCAACGAAGTAAGTTATGTAATTAATCAACTGAAGGCTTGTGGAGTTTCTTTACCATAAATACTAATCGATATGCTTTTTCATATTTGTTAGTTTTTGGGTATACAAAAATAATTATATTATGCTCACTTACTAAAAGCACAAAAAAGTCATAATAAGTTATTCTTGATTGTACAATTGAATTATGAGCATTAGACTATCGACGAGTCATCATAACAAATTAGAATAATTCATAACCATAGCTTAGTCCGTCTTAAATATAATTTACAAACAATGTATGATATGGAATCTTTCGGAGTAATTGAAATGCTCGGATGGTATGTAGTTGGGTTTTCGACAACAATACTAACTCTTCAGATTGTATCAAAACTAAATCTTAGGCGTAGAAAAGAGAAGAAAATGGCAAATCTGGGATCGTTGTACGCAGTCCTTAGATGAGGATGGAAGATAGTAGCATCTAAATTCGATGTTGTAATATGGATGCATCCAAACGACTGACTGCATTATGCAGTAGAGAGAATGGAAAGATTACGCGATTTCCAGAAAAACTACGAATATTGGACAATGGCGTAGAACACTACTTTGTAGAAGTGACTTGCAATGATGGGATTCAATATGGATTACAAGCCTATGGAGAAGAAGCAGTGTCCCTATTCAAGGAAACAATGAAAACTCTTGGAAAGACTGCTTGACCTGGGGAACATATTGAATCCTTTATTTTTCTTCGTTTGCTGTGTTCTCTTTTGCTAGGTTCAATGAAATAGAATTAATACAATAGCGCTTATAAGTTGGGCGTGGACCGTCGTCAAAAACATGTCCAAGATGGGATCCGCATTTCTTACAATTAATCTCAACCCTCTCCATTCCAAAGCTATGGTCTGATAGATATTCTACATTTTCTTCTATCGGTTGATAAAAACTTGGCCAACCCGTCCCCGAATCAAACTTTGTATTTGACTTAAACAATTCAACTCCACAGCAGACACATTTGTACACTCCATTTTCCTTTGAATAATAATACTGCCCTGAAAAAGGCAGTTCCGTACCCTTCTCTCGACACACCTTGTATTGTTCTGGTGTGAGTTTATTTCTCCAATCTTCATCAGTCATATCTTCAATTTTCTTGTCATCTTTCTGCATGTTTATTATTAAATAACAAAGATATAAAAAATATAGCCTATTGATTCGATCAACTCGAGAAATTGCAATTTGTAAATATTTCTACGCTCATTTGCGTTAAGCGCCCCCGTGTTAGACAATCCAATTCAATTGAAATGACTGACTATGACATTTTATATCGGGGATAAGAACATGACCATGTGGGCTGGTAGTTCAGTGGTACGAACGTTTGCTTCGCAAGTAAAAGGTCGTGGGTTCAAATCCCACCCAGTCCAATAGACTCTTATTTTTAGAAACAACAACTTCTCAATCTAACCTGATACTTGAATAATGAATTTAATCAATTCATATCCAATTTAAAATATGCAAAGTATATTTCCCAAATAATGTTGTTTACAGGATGTTGTAAGATGATCTCGAGGCTTAGGCTCATGGACTGATTAATACTTTTTTTACATTGCTAAGGATCGCAAACTGAGTAATGCGATATGTACTAATATTATGATGAGTGATACATTAACAATGGATGTAACCTATGATTTTTCAAAAAAAGTTGTTTTTATCACGGGAGGAACCGGAGCTTTGGGAAGAATGTTAGTCAAAAAATTCATTGACTCTGGAGCAGTAACTATTTCGTCGTTTCACAATGAAAAGGAAGCAGAGAAACTGAAAATAGAAAATCCAAAAGTTAAATTGATTGAATTGGACATGCTAAAAGAAGAACAGTTACTAAAAACAATACCACAACTGGTAAGAGAGTTTGGTACTATAGACATATTAGTTAACGTATTAGGTGGTTATCTGGGAGGCAAAAGCATCATTGATCTAAATGAAACAGAGTGGGATTCAATGATGAATCTAAATTTAAAATCTGCATTTCTAATTAGCAAACATCTCATACCAGTGATGAAATCGGGAAATGGTGGTAATATAGTACATATATCATCAAGGACAGGAGTAAAATCAGAAGGAGGAGATTCTGCGTACGCTGCATCAAAAGCAGGATTGATACGTTTTGTAGAATCAGCGGCGCAAGAATTCAAGGAATTTAATATTAATATTAATTGCGTCTTGCCCACTATAATCGACACGGAGGCAAACCGTAAAGCCATGCCCAATGCAGATTTTAGCAAGTGGTTATCCACAGACGACCTTACGAATGTAATATTGTTTCTGTGTTCTTCTGGAGGACGCGTGATTAATGGATCGGCTATCCCAACTTACGGCCTATCATGAAAGACTAACTAAACTGTTGCCGTCTATACTTTTTTCTAATCCGCTAGTCTCGATTCATGATTGATTTGACAAAACTTGATCTAACCGGGGAAAAACTTGTACTGTCGAGCACTCTGAAGACTAGAGTACGAACCCATTATGGTTTTATTCTTTAGAATAATGATAAGACAAAGCCTCTAAACACATTCAGCTGGGAAGATGGAATCATGTCTTACAGTCTATCTCCCAGTTGAATCTTATCACAATGGATCAGAGATGGTGATTATGATCTCTAATTTTTGTTAATTGGAAATCGTGTTTAACTACTTATTTCTTTTTCAAAATAGCTTGTAAGTTCATCAAAATTCATGACCAATCCATAGTAATTACGAATATTATCAAGCGTCGAATTATAATGACCAAAGTTATTTGATGCTGTAGCATCTGAAATCATTACGATGTCATAGCCATGATTAAATGCATCCCGTAAAGAAGACTCTACACAAATGGAGGTATCAATTCCAGAAAAAATTAAGGCGTCTATTCCTAAACTCTGTAACCAGACTTCGAATTCTGTGTCCTGAAAAACAGAGTCCCTCCTCTTAATTACAACATGGTCATCTGTGCTAGGTTTCAATTCATCAACAATTTCGGCGTCCCAGCTACCTCTGATGCAAATCGGCCGTCTTTTGATCCTTTCTTCTCTGGATTTAGGGAGTATTCTATGAGATCTAGTCAATAGGTCAATTCCTGATTCTTCTCTGACCGCTTGTGAATAAAAAATTGGTATCTTGACTTTCCTACAAAAATCAATAAGACGTTTAAGGGTTGGAATTACCTCCGAGTACCTTGATATATTAATTCCCATCAAATCATAAGATCCACCTTTACTCACAAATCCGTTTTGCATATCGACAATCAATAAGGCTGGATGAATGTGGTGATTTCTAATTTTCACAACCTAGAATTCTCTAGGGGATTATAAAATTATTCGATTAGATCTTCTGAATGATTTGATTTTAGGGTGTCAATTTTTTAACTGTAACTTACAGCTGATTCCAAGCATCAATGAGGGTTTTTGACAAAATCGTGCCAGTGCTACATTGTTATCTGCAGCTTGACTGAAGATTCAGTAAGTTCAAATGTACTGTCCATGTCGAGCGTGTTTTTCAGCGTTGATTTCAAATACCCATGGAGAAACTGAGAACCTTTTTTTCCAAGTCGATGTCGAATAACTATGATTCGTTGTTCATTTTGGGTGGTTTCGTCATAAGTCCCAAGAAATCCATAACGACAGATGATTTTTTCAATATATTCTAATACCGTTTCGAAACTCAAAGTCTTTTTCCAGAAAAGAATGGTGTCACGAGGAATCAATTCGCCTGCTGTTACTCCCAAGCCATAAATGTCATCACTAGGGTAAGAATCAAAAAGTGATTTGAGTAATTCTCTATTTACAACGACCAAATCAATTTTAGATAGAAAACGAGTAAATTCTGAATATCTTTTAAGAATCATATTTACTAGTGCGTTAACAGACACACCCATCCTCTCAGATTCTTCGTCCAATACCTTGGATAGTTCAGTATCGACCCGAAATGACCTTGTAGTTGAATTGGGCACATCTTTGTTATGCGTATCTCGAAAATAAATGTGTTGGTATGTAACCAAATGTGTTACATCGTATTGCAATATTGAACATCTGTGTACTTACTTCTTAATAGCAATTTGATGAACCAATAGTTTATGAGTTTTTCATTAAATCAACTCCCGAAGGAAACGGAAACTGTGAATCAGGTAAATCAGAAATGTGAAAATTGCGAAACTGAAAGTGTCGTATTTGATCACAGCACTGGAGAAAAAATTTGCAGTGGATGTGGAGTTGTAATATCTGTGGAAAGAGAGCACATAGATCCATTATTAGATACCAATACTAACTTAGGTAACATGAATTTGGGAACACCATCTTCATTGGCACATCATGATAAGAACCTATCCACATTGATTTCTTACGCAAATGTAGATGCTGACGGTGTTGCAATAAGTGTCGATCAACGCTCGGCGATACAGAGAATGAGAAGATGGAACAAGATATCCAATAATAATCGTAGCTATCACAGAAATCTCAAAAATGCTTTCGCTATTCTTATACGAATTAAGGATAAACTTTCCTTAAGTGAAACTATTGTAGAAAAGTCAGCTTATTACTATAGAAAGATACTAGATCAAAATCTCATTAAGGGTAGATCCATAAAGGGATTCGTTGTAGCTTGTGTATACGTTTCATGTAGGGAGATGAATGTTCCAAGGACTATAGAGGAAATTGCTGAAATTTCAAATACGGACAAGATATTTGCAGGAAAGTGCTACAGACTATTAGTAAGGAGACTTAAGGTTCGACTTCCTTCGATAGATTCGACATCGCATTTGGCCAGGATTGCTAATAACGCAGCAATTAGTGAAAGGACACTCAGACATGCGGTCCAGATGATGGCAAAAGTAAAAGATGATCCTATTTCCTTTGGAAAAGATCCATGCGCAATTGCTGTAGCTGTATTGTATGGCGCATGTCTTGAGAAAGGCGAAAAAACTAGTCAATCTAGAATATCGCAGTCAGGAAACGTAAGTGTAGTAACGCTGAGGAAAAGATTTTTGGATATTAAGAAAATATTCCCGCAAATTCCAAATGGTCCAAACGACAAGCAATAAGTAACTTTTCTTAGACTTGGAGATATCAAAGTCGTATCTCTATACTCTAAATTCTATGTAGTTTAGAAAAAAGTTGTAAGTCGGATATCCCAAGTCCTCAAATCCGCGCCAATCAAATTTTACAAGTTTTTCATTTTTTGCCTTTATTCAGACATTAAAGTAATATTATGGGTACGACAAGAAACTTAGAGATGACCAAGAAGGAAAAAAAGCAGCTCAGCATTATGATTATCGAAGACGAACAAGATATACTGCTTCTCTACAAGGATTATCTCTTGAGCAAAGGTCATAAGGTACTTGCCACTTCTACTACTGCAAACGAAATAATGTCAGACTATGATAGAATCAAGCCAGATATTGCGATTATTGACTATAAACTACCTTCTGAAAAGAATGGTCTAGATGCAGCCACCCAGATTCTGAATAAATATCCCTCTGCTGCAATATTGATAGTTACTGCCTATGATACTGTAAAGAAGGAGATTGCAAAGAATTCTTTCTTTGACGACAAGCGTGTGGAGATACTGATAAAGCCTCTAAGACTTGCATTACTTGAAAGCTCTATTATCAACATTGTCAACAAGTAGAAATTGATCTAGTTTTTTTCTTATCCTACATGAGCCCGAAAGATTAATTGAACAACACTAAATTCTCTTGATTATCCTATTTGTTAACAGATATTCCTCGTCTGAAGTATCGATATGGTTCATCGATTTTCCAAAAACGGATTCAAA
>Ga0207643_10000324_pt1 | contig 32791 bp, 34 predicted proteins | sample KBSMisM62_FD_184313 | JGI IMG/M metagenome (GOLD analysis project Ga0207643, IMG submission 184313) | Miscanthus rhizosphere microbial communities from Kellogg Biological Station, Michigan, USA - KBS Miscanthus M6-2 (SPAdes) (version 2) | ecosystem: Host-associated > Plants > Roots >... | reverse complement strand
TCGAGGATCCCGTCCACCGCCACCTTGTCGCCCTGGACGACGTTGAACACGCCGTCGGGCAGCCCGGCGTCGGCGAACAGCTCCGCGAGCACGAGCGCCGCGCCCGGGTCCTTCTCGGAGGGCTTGAGGATGAAGGTGTTCCCGCAGGCCATCGCGTTGGCGCACATCCAGATCGGGACCATCGCGGGGAAGTTGAACGGGGTGATGCCCGCCACGACGCCGAGCGGCTGCCGGATCTCGAACACGTCGACGCCGGTCGAGACCTGTTCGGAGAAGCCACCCTTCAGCAAGTGCGGGATCGCCGTCGCGTACTCGACGTTCTCGAGCCCGCGCTGCACCTCGCCCATCGCGTCCGAGAGCACCTTGCCGTGCTGCGACGTGAGGACGGTCGCGACGTCGGTCTTGCGGGCGTCGAGCAGCTCGCGGATCCGGAACATGATCTCGGCCCGCTTGGACAGCGACGTCGCGCGCCAGGCCGGGAGCGCCTCCTTGGCGGCCTCGACCGCCTGGTTCAGCTCGGCGACGTCCGCGAAGTCCACCTCGTGCGTCTGCTCGCCGGTGGAGGGGTCGTACACGGGGCCTCGCCGCCCCGATTCGCCGGGCACGTGCTTGCCGCCGATGTAGTGACCGATGCGCTCCATGTGGGCTCCTTCCGGGACGAACGCAACCAACGCCTGGTCGATGGTACCCCCTTCGAAGATCGCCGCCGACGGGCTAGCATCGGCCCGTGAGCGACGCACATCTCGCGACGCCGTCGGGCAAGCCGCGCGCCCGAGCGCTGGGGATCCCTTTCGCCGGTGAGCCCGGTCCGTGGAACGCGATCACCGACGTCCCCGGCGTGGAGGTGGGTCTCGCGACGCTGATCTCGGGCGAGAGCGTCCGCACCGGCGTGACGGCGATCCATCCTCGCGGGCGCGCCGAACCCGGCGACCCCTACGCGGCCGGGTTCCACTCGCAGAACGGCAACGGCGAGATGACGGGCGTCTCGTGGATCGAGGAGTCGGGGACGGCCGCCGGCCCGATCGCGATCACCAACACCCACGCCGTCGGGATCGCGCACGCGGGGGTCGTTGCGTGGACCGTGAAGCACCACCCGGCTGTCGCCGATGCCTGGCTGCTGCCGGTGGCGGCCGAGACGTGGGACGGGTACCTGAACGACATCAACGGCGGCCACGTCACGGTCGAGGTGGCGGTGCGGGCGCTCGAGTCCGCGAGCACCGGCTCGGTTGAGGAGGGTTCGGTCGGCGGTGGCACCGGGATGAACTGCTACGCGTACAAGGGCGGCTCGGGGACGGCATCGCGGATGCTCGCCTACGGCGACGAGCGGCACGTCGTCGGGGTGTTCGTGCAGACGAACTTCGGCGTGCGTCGCGAGCTTACGATCGCCGGCGTGCCGATGGGCGAGGCGCTCGCGGACGACGACCCGATCGCCGAGCACTTCTCGGCGCCTCCGGGCGCCGGCTCCGTCATCGCAGTGGTCGCGACCGATGCGCCGCTGCTGCCGGACCAGTGTGACGCCCTCGCCCGCCGGGTGACGCTCGGCCTGGCGCGGACGGGAACCGCGGGCTCGCACTTCTCGGGGGACCTGTTCGTCGCGTTCTCGATCGGAAACCCCGGGGCGTTCAGCCGGGGCGCCGACACGCTGTTCGGGCAGGGATACGGCTCGTACGACGAGCTTCGGTTCGTGCCGTGGGGCCACCTCGATCCGTTCTTCGAGGCGGTCGTCCAGGCGACCGAGGAGGCCGTGCTGGACTCCCTCGTCGCGAACGAGGAGATGGTCGGTTTCCGCGGGCATCGTTCGCCCGCCCTGCCGCGCGACCGCGTGGTCGAGCTCCTGCGCGACCGGGGCACGGGGGCCCGACCGGACTAGACTGCCGGTCTCGACTTCGAGGGGGATCGGATGAGCGAGCTGACCGCCGACGAGATCGTCGACCTGTGTCTGAAGCACACCCTCTACGACTGGCAACAGCAGGGATCGACGCGTCCAATCGCGGTCGCCTCGGCCCGCGGCTGCGAGTTCCTCACCGTCGACGGGAAGCGGTACCTCGATTTCAACAGCCAGCTGATGGGCGTGAACATCGGACACGCCGATCCGCGGGTCGCCGACGCGATCGCCGAGCAGGCTCGCGTCCTGCCGTACATCAGCCCGTTCATGGCGACCGAGGTCCGGGCCGAGCTCGGGCGCAAACTCGCCGAGCTCATGCCGGGCGACCTCGACAAGGTCTTCTTCACGCTCGGAGGCGCGGAGGCCAACGAGAACGCGATCCGGATCGCGAAGTCGATGACCGGGCGGCAGAAGATCCTCGCGCGGTACCGGTCCTACCACGGTGCGACGTACGCGACGATCACGCTCACGGGCGACCCGCGGCGGTGGGCGAACGAACCCGGGATGCCGGGCGTCGTGCACGTGCTCGACCCGTACCACGGGACGCAGCGCGGGACCGACGACGCGCAGACCGCGCTGGCGTACCTCGAGGAGACGATCATGCTCGAGGGCCCCGAGACGGTCGCAGCGTTCATCCTGGAGCCCGTCACGGGCACGAACGGGATCCTGATCCCGCCCGACGGCTACCTGCAGGGCGTCCGCGAGCTCTGCGACCGGCACGGCATCCTGCTGATCGCCGACGAGGTGATGTCAGGGTTCGGGCGCACCGGCGAGTGGTTCGCGGTCAACCACTGGGGCGTGGTACCGGACATCATCACGATGGCCAAGGGCCTGACCTCCTCGGCGGTGCCGCTCGGCGCGGTCGGCCTGTCGCCGAAGATCTACCGCTACTTCGATGAGCACGTTTTCTACGGCGGCCTCACCTACAACTCGCACCCGCTCGGGCTGGCCGCGGCGCTCGCGACGATCCGCGTGTACGAGGAGGACGGCCTGATCGAGCACAGCGCGAAGATGGGCGAGGTGATGGCGCGTCACCACCAGGAGCTGGCCGACAAGCATCCCTCGGTCGGGCTGGTCCGCAACATCGGACTGTTCGGGATCGTGGAGCTCGTGCGCAATCGCGAGACGATGGAGCCGATGGCGCCCTTCAACGGCGCGAGCGACGAGATGAAGGCGATCGGCAAGCACCTGGACGAGCGCGGCCTGTTCACGATGGTCCGGTGGAACGGGATCATGACGAACCCGCCGCTCCCGATCACCGAGGAACAGCTCGCGGAGGGGTTCGGGATCATCGACGAGGCCCTCGAGATCGCCGATCGCGCCGTCGTCTAGCCGCGTGACCGAACGCGTCGGCTTCATCGGGCTCGGCGTGATGGGCGCGCCGATGGCACGGCACCTGCTCGCGGCCGGGTACCCGCTCACCGTGCATTCGCGTTCGGCGACGCCGGTGGACGCCCTCGTCGCCGAGGGTGCCACGCGAACCTCCACCCCTGCCGAGGTCGCATCCGCGTCCGACGTCGTCATCACGATGGTGCCCGACACGCCGGACGTCGAGCTCGTGCTGTTCGGAGACGCCGGGGTGGCCGAGGGCGCCACGGCGGGCTCGCTCGTGATCGACATGAGCACGATCGACCCGATCCGCACCCGAGCGTTCGCCGAGCGGCTCGCTGCGAACGAGATCGCGATGCTCGACGCCCCGGTCTCCGGCGGCCAGGTCGGCGCCGAGGCCGGGACCCTGTCGATCATGGTGGGCGGGCCCGACGAGGCGTCCGCGCGGGCGCGGCCGCTGTTCGAGGCGATGGGTTCGACGATCGTGCACGTCGGTCCGTCCGGCGCCGGACAGGTGACGAAGGCCTGCAACCAGCTCGTCATCGCGTCCGCGGTCGAGGCGGTGGGGGAGGCGTTCGTCCTGGCCGCCAAGGCCGGCGTCGACCCGGCGAAGGTGCGTCAGGCGCTCCTCGGCGGGTTCGCGAGCTCGAAGGTCCTGGACCTGCACGGTCAGCGGATGCTGGACCACGCGTTCGAGCCGGGGTTCCGCTCGGTGCTGATGGCCAAGGACGGCCGGATCGTGGTCTCGGCGGCCGACGGGCTCGAGGCTCCGATCCCCGGGTTCCGGGCCGTCGCCGAACGGCTCGAGGCGATGCTCCCCGCGGGCCGGGGCGACCTCGACTACGCGGCGCTCGTCACGCTCCTGGAGGACGAAGCAGGCCTCGACCTCCATGTAGGGCCGTGAACCGCCAGCTCCCCGATGGCTACGCGCTCGACGACGACCCGTCGCGGCTGGACCTCGACGCGATCTGGGCCTTCCTCTCGACCGAGGCCTACTGGGGGACCGACCGGTCGCGCGAGACGGTCGAGGGGCAGGTGCGCGCGGCCGCGCGCACGGTCGGTCTGTACCACCGGGGACGGCAGGTGGGATTCGCACGCATCGTGAGCGACGGCCGGATCGCGTACCTCGCCGACGTCTACGTACTGCAGGACCACCGCGGGCACGGCCTCGGTGTCGAGCTCGTCCGCGCCTGCGTCGACGAGGGCCCGCAGCGCGACCTGCGCTGGCTGCTCCACACCAAGGACGCCCACGGTCTGTACGAGCGGTTCGGGTTCGGACCGCCGAGCGACCGGGTGCTCGAGCGCCCGCCGGTAGGCGAGCGCGGGTGAGGCGGGGTCAGGCGGGCGCGACGGCGCCGGCGTACCGCTCGGCCCACTCGCCGATCGCGTCGATCGCCGTCCCGAGCCCGGCCCCGGCCTCGGTCAGCGAGTACTCGATCAGCACGGGCCGCCCCCCGTGCACGGTCCGGACCACGATGCCCTCGGCCTCGAGCTGCTTGAGGCGTTCGGAGAGCAGGTTGTCCGAGATCCCGGGGACCCGCTCCCGGAGCTCCCCGAACCGGGCGGGCCCGTACAAGAGCACGCGGATCACCTGCGGGTTCCACCGCCGGCCGAGCATCTCGGCCGCACGCTGAAAGTGCTCACAGACCTGCCCCTCGGTCTCGGTAGCGCCGGTCTCGTCCACGAGCGGTATCGTAGCGGTTGTCGCTCCGGAAACCTCGTTACCTACGGGAATAGGAGGAACTCTCATCTCGTTAGTTAGAACGATGTGCGGAAGCGGTCTCTTCCCAAGATGCGGAGGAGCCACGAGGAGGAGGGGGTTTTCATGGCAACGGAGACGCCTCAGATGATCGATCGGACGAAGCTGCCACCCGCGGGGACGTGGACCTTCGACAAGTTCCACACCCGGCTCGAGTTCGTCGCCCGGCACATGCTGTCCAAGGTGCGAGGACGGTTCATGGAGTTCGACGGGACCGTGACGATCGCCGAGCGGCCCGAGGACTCACACGTCGAGGTCGAGATGCAGACCGCGAGCATCACGACCGACACGGGGATGCGGGACGACCACCTGCGCAGCGACGACTTCCTGGAAGTCGACGAGTACCCGACGATGACGTTCCGGAGCAAGGAGCTGCGCCCGACCGGTGAAAACACCTTCCAGCTGGTGGGCGACCTGACGATCAAGGGCATCACGCGGGAGGTCATCCTCGACGCCGAGTTCAACGGCTGGGGCCCCGGCCCGAGCCCCGACCGTCCCCCGCTGGCCGCCTTCTCGGCGAAGACCGAGATCAACCGCGAGGACTGGGACATGACCTGGAACGTCGCGGTGGAGACCGGCGGTTTCCTCGTGAGCAAGAAGGTCCAGATCGAGATCGAGACCGAGCTCAACCCGAAGGAGTAGCCCGGCTGGGTTCGTGCGTCCGAGGACCGGCCCACGCCGGTCCTCGTTCGTTCCTGCGTAGGATGCCTTCCCGTGCGGCTCGCCCTGTGTCAAACCAATTCCGGCGACGACGTCGTCGCCAACGAACGGCAGGTCACCGACCTGCTCGAGCGTGCCGCCGAGGGCGGTGCGGACCTGGCGGCGCTGCCTGAAGTCTGGCCCCGGCAGGGCTCGGCCAAACAGATCCGCGAGAGCGCCGAGCCCGTCCCGGGCCCGCGGACCGAGCGGCTCGGCGAGATCGCGGCGCGGCACCGGATGTGGGTGCACGGCGGGAGCCTGCTCGAACGCGACGGCGAGCGCGTGTTCAACACGAGCGTGCTGTTCGATCGTGAGGGCAACCTCGTCGCCACGTACCGCAAGATCCATCTGTTCGACGCCGACCCTCCCGGCGCGGTCCCCAGCCGCGAGTCCTCCGTGTTCTCGGCGGGCGATCAGATCGTGACGTCCGAGACCGAGTTCGGCCGCGTCGGGATGTCGATCTGCTACGACGTCCGGTTCCCCGAGCTGTACCGCGCGCTCGCCGTGCAGGGGGCGACGATCCTGTTCGTGCCGGCCGCGTTCCGGTTCGAGACCGGCGTCGACCACTGGGAGCCGCTGCTGCGGGCCCGGGCTATCGAGGATCAGGCGTTCGTGGTGGCCGCCGCGCAGTGTGGGACCTGGGGGCCGCCCGGACGGGAGCGCCGGAACTACGGCCACAGCCTGGTCGCCGACCCCTGGGGGAACCTGGTGGCCCAGGCCCCCGACGAGGTCGGAATCACCTTCGCGGAGTTGGATCTCGCTCGGGTCGAGCAGGTCCGGCAGATCCTGCCGTCCCTTCGGCACCGGAGGCTGCAGCCTTCCTGTTAAAGGCCTCCCCCATAAGCCCGCCCACCGCGAAGCCCTTCCGCCCGCTAAGCCTTTCGGCCGATGGTCCGATGCCCGTGTAGGTCGTCATCCGGGTTAGCGCTTCCGGCTCGAACCACACGCCGACACTCAGTTGCCCTACCCCTCGCACCGATAACCCCCCCGAAGGGTTGGTCTCGACAACGGCAAACCACCGGGAACGGTGGGACGCAAAGCTCCGGGCCCCACCGCTCACAAGGAGCGCGGGCGGCCGAGCTGCCGAAGGACCGGGTCTCCATCCGGAGCCCGAGCCCGCGGGACCCTGACGAGGGAGGCGGCATGACGAAGTCGGTCAGGTGGAGCCGGCGCCAGGTGGCGCTCGTGTTCCTGCTCGCGGCCCTCCTCGTCTCGTCGGGGATCGCGATCACCCCTGCTCGCGCTGGCAGCAGGTTGCGCGCCGAGATGGCCCCACTCATCAACGACGACCGGGCGGACAAGGACCGCGCGGCGCTGGAGTTGGACCTCGACCTGTCCCGTTACGCCAAGAGGCACTCGCAGGACATGGTGGACGCGGGAGCGCTCTTCCACACGATCGATCTCGCGGCCAAGCTGAAGGGCAAGCACTGGTCCATCGGAGGCGAGAACGTCGGCGTGGCACCGAGCCTCCCGGACCTCGAAGACATGTTCATGGCTTCGACGCCGCACCGCCGGAACATCCTGAACAGGGAGTTCGACCACTTCGCGGTCGGCGTCGTCGAGTCAGACGGGAACTTCTGGGTGACCGTCATCTTCTACGGCTAGCCCCTCCCGACCTAGCTGTAGAGACGAGGCGCCCCGGCCGCAAAAGGCGGCCGGGGCGTCTCACTTCGTTCACACCTCAGGCCCGTTCGAGATCGGCCCGGCGGTCGACGTCGGGTGGGGCGTCCTCGTCGACGTCGAGCCAGCGCGAGCGGTCGGGTTCGGCCTCGATCAGGGCCCGGGCGCCGACGTCGCCGGTCAGCGCCATCGCCTCGTCCCAGACCGAGCGCGCGAGGATGGCCGGACCCGGGCCGTCGCGGAACCGGATCCGCAGGATCTCGGCGGGGTCGGTCTCGAAGGCGGTCACCAGCGACCGGACGTGGTGGGCGCGGATGCCCGGTTGGTCGGCGAGCAGGACGACCGCGCCCTCGGTCCGAGGGTCGAGTGCCCGGAGCCCGGCGGCGAGCGATGTCGACTGGCCGTCCGCGTACCGCTCGTTGACCACGAACCGCGCTCCCTCGGGCAGGTCGAGGGCGTCGCGGACGCGCAGGGCGTCGTGGCCGAGGACGACGACGATGTCGTCGACGCCGCCTCCGGAAGCGGCGTCGACCGCGTGCTGGACGAGCGGCTTGTCCCGGAGGATCTCGAGCTGCTTGGTGCCGCCGAACCGCGTGCCCTCGCCCGCGGCCAGGACCAGCGCCGAGATCACCCCTCGCGCTTCCCGCCGAACAGCTTGCGGAAGAAGTCCTTGATGCCGGCCCAGATGGCGGAGAGTCCGAGGCGGAACCCTCCGATCGGCTTGGCCCTGACCGGCGCCTGATCGGCTCTCGCCTCGTCGGCGACGTCGGCCGACTCGGTCGCGACCACCTCGGCCGCGCCCATGCTCCGCGCAAGGCAGTCGGCGAACTGCTGCGTGAGCTTGCGGCTCACCTCGGGGAGCAGGCCGCGGCTGAGCTGCGCGACGGTGCCGGTCAGATGGATGTCGGCCTGCATCTTCACGTGCGTCTCGCCCTGCCCGTCCTCCAGCCAGCTGGTGACGGAGGCGTTCGCGGCGCCCTTCCCTTTCTGCTCCATGCCCTTGGCGGCGAGCACGATCTTGTGGGCCACGTCGTCGCGGTCCTGCATCGTGACCGTGCCGGCGAACGACAGCGACACGGGGCCGAGCTTCATGTTCACCTTGCCCTTCCAAGTCGTATCGTCGACGACCTCGGTGAGCTCGGCGCCGGGCATACACGGGGCCACACGCTCGACGTCCAGGAGGTAGGCCCACACGTGGTCGATCGGCGCCGGCACCGTGAACTCGTTCTCGATCTCCATCTGCCCCTCCCGGTTTCCGCGAGCGTACCCCGGCGCACTCGCCCCCGCGCTACCGCCCGTGGCGCTCGTGGATCGGGCCAGGGCGGTCCTTGAGGAACCCGGCACCCCGACCGCGTTTGACGGCCACGATCTCGGCCACGATCGCGGCGGCGATCTCCTCCGCGCCCTCTGCGCCGAGGTCGAGCCCGGCGGGGCCTCGGATCCGCGCGCGGTCGGTCTCCGAGATGTCGACGCCCTCGTCGCGGAGCTCGGTCAGCAGTCGCTCGGTGCGCACGGCCGGCCCGAGCATCGCGATGAAGCGTGCCGGCGAGGTGAGCAGCGAGCGGACGTAGTCCTTGTCGCGCAGGAAGTTGTGGCTCATCACGACGACGTGCGTGCGCGCGTCGATCTGGGCGACCTCGGCCACCTTGTCGGGGCGTTCGACGAGCACGAAGTCCGCGGCGGCGGGGAAGCGCTCGCGGTTGAGGAACTCGGGCCGGTCATCGACGACGATCGGGTTCCACCCGAGGTTCGCCGCCGCCTCGACCAGGGGGGCGGCGTCGTGACCGGCGCCGCAGACCAGGAGCCGTAGCGGCGGTTCGAGGACTTCGACGAACGCTCGTGCCTCGCCCTGCGAGCCCGGGAGGGGGCGCACCTCGCTGCGTTCGGCCTCGAGGAGCTCGAGCGCCGCCTCGCGGGCGGCCCGGTCGAGGTCGCCGTCGCCGAGCGACCGTTCGGTGGCGCCGTCCGGCTTGACCAGCATCCGGTCGCCCTGTTCCACCCCGGGGACGTCGGCGTCGAGCACCGTCACCATCGAGATCGGCCGCTCTTCCTCCAGCGCCATCCGCAAGGCTCCAGCGACCTCGGCGGCCTTGTCGGCGGGCTCGACGAACAGCTCGAACGCCCCGTTGCACCCCAGTCCCCAACCCCACACGGCGTCGTCGTCGGCGGTCAGGTCGAACGACACGATGCGCGCGACCCCTTCGGTCATCACGATCCGCGCGACGTCGGCGACGTCGTTCTCCAGGCAACCGCCCGAGATGTTCCCGACGAGGTCGCCCTCCTCGGGGACGAGCAGCCGCGCTCCGGGGCGCCGGTAGGTCGAACCGCTCACGGCCACGATCGTCGCGAGCGCGAGCTTGCTCCCGCGCGCCGAGAGCGACTCGATCGCCGACAGGACGTCGGTGAGCTCGCTCATGGCTCCGATGGTAATCGCACCGGGCGGTTCGGACGTCGGCGCACGCTGTGGGTCACGGCGCCTCCCGGTCGAGGTCAGGCCGGCGCTCGATCGCGATCGTGCGGTACGCGGGGGCGGGTTCGGCAACGGGGCTGTGGCACGTGAGGAAGCTCGCAGGGCTCTCCTCGACCGCGACGGAGACCGTGACCCGGCCCGTGGGCGTGGCGAAGGTCGAGGTCGAGACGCCTGCGTGTGTCTCCGTGCGTTCGAGCTCGACGTCGTCGAGGCCCACGAGCCGCTCCTGGGTACGGAGGGCCAGCTCGGCCGCCTGGACGGGCATCGGGTAGCACGACCGACCCCGGAGGTGCTCGAGCGGGACCCACCCGTCCGCGTACGCGCGAGCTACCCGGGCCGCCTCGTGGGGCCGGACGCGACCGAGGTACAGCCCGTGCGGGAACGCGACGACGTTGCCCGCGAACCGGTCGCCGCCGACGTGGCTGCTCTCCCACGTCGGCTCCGGGAAGGCGGCGGCGAGCGCCTGAGCCAGGGGCCGGCCGCGTTCGGCGCAGCAGACGTCGCGACGCCCATGCGTGCACACGAGGAAGAGCGGCCCCTCGACCGACTCGAACCCCGGCCGCTCGCCCCGGCCGAGGGCGGACAGGTCGAGGTCGAGCGCCTCGGTGACGTTCGGCAGGCGCGTGCGCTCGATCCACGGCGGCTCGGGTCCGGAGCGGAGCGCGAAGCAGGTGAGTCCATGCCCGTCCGAGGGGTTCGACGACGTCCGGCGGATCAACAGCGGGCGGACCCCTGCGGCGGCGCACTGCCGTCGGAGCTCGAGGCCGACGCGTTCGGGCAGCCGCGCGTGGAGGAGCGCGTCGCGGCCCCAGGGCCCGGGGTCTTCGAGCAGGAGCCAGGAGCGGACCGTCGACGCGGTGCCCGCCATCGGCTCATCGCGCGCCTCGCTCGCCTGCGAACACCGTTCGGAACGCGTCAGCACCCGCTCAGGGTAGAGGCCTGAGGAGTCCCTCTCGCACGAGCCGGCGTACGAGCACCGCCCGGGCGTCGCGGTCGGGGAGGGCGTCGGCGAGATCGCCGAGCACGAACGTGGGCGTCGTCGCGATCCGGCGCATCGCGGGTTCGAGCCAGGTCGGCATCTCCAGGCGGCGGTCGCCGAGCAGCACGACGAGACGGTCACCGCGGGACCGGAGCTCGCAGATCGAACCGTCTCGCCGGCCGACCCGTGATCCGTCCGAGATCTGGTCGAGCGTCCCCCGGTCGAGGAGCGCGCCCCGGATCAGCGGCTGCCGCGTCGAGAGGAAGCGTTCGAGGCGCGCGTCGACGATCTCGCGCGGGTCGAGCGCGCCCAGCGACTCGCCCGCGCCCCAGAGCCGGTCGCGGAGCGAGCGTTCGAGCCCGTCGAGGTCGGCCGGCCACCCTGCTGGGATCGGCTCGTCGAGGGACGGATCCGAGACGACGCGCTCGAACGCGGCGCGCACGAGCTCGCGCCACGCCACGACGTGGACGCCCACCGTGAGGTGGCCCGAGACCGAACGCTGGGTCGATGCCGCGTGCGGCGTGCCGGTCGGCATGTAGATGCAGTCGCCCGAGGCTATCTGGGCCTCGATCGGTCCGCGTTCGTCCTCGGCCGGCGCGGCGTGGATCTCCCACGACTTGCGGCCGAACGTCTGCAGCACGAACACCTCGTGGGGGTCGTCGTGGAGCTCGAGGCCCTGCGCGCCCGCCGGCGTGACGTATGCGTTCACCTGGCAGGGATGGCCGAGCTCAACCTCGAGTTCGCGGCAGAACCGCGTGACGGGCTCGTGGTAGCGGTGGAGCCCCTGGAAGACGATCGTCGCCCCGCCCCCGAACAGCTCGAAGATCCGCGCCGGGTCGGCCATCCCCGCCACGGGTTTCGAACCCGTCGTGCCCGAACGCGTGTAGGCGGCCTCGGCGATCTGCTCGCCCGCTTTGACCAGGCGGAACGCCGGCGTTCGGAGCGAGGTCGTCGACAGGATCCGATCGACGTCGTCGAGCGTCAGCAGGTCGGCGAACCCGAGCGTGTCCTCACCCTCGTGGACCACGGGGCGTCGGCCCCACGTCTCGCGCAGGAAGCCGTCGGTGTCACCGATGCATCGGGCGAGCGGTCGCCGCGAGCCGCTCGCCCGTTCGAGCTCGGCGACCGAGGTCACGACGGGGTGTCGGTCCCGTCCGAGTCCTTCGAGTCCTTCGTGTCGGAATCGTGCTTATCCGTGCCGTCCGCGTCGTGCTGATCCTTGGCGTCGCCGTCCTGCTGGTCCGTCGCGTCGCCGTCGCGGCCGTCCGAATCCTGCGAGTCGGTGTCGTCCTTCTTCGGCTGCTCCGTCTCGGCCGCGATGGCAGCTGATGACACGGTCAGGATGTCGTCGTCGGACAGCGTTCGGCCGTCGGTCGTTGTCTCATCCATCGGTCGTCTCCCTCCTCCGGTCCGCTATCGCATCCACCCGGCGGGTGTCGCGCACCTCAGGTACCCAGCACGGCCGTCGCGAACCGCGCCGGATCCTCCTCGAACCGCGTCAGGCAGCTCGCGGAACAGAAGTAGTAGGTCGTGTCCTCGAAGGTCGACCGGTACACGGCCGACGCGACGTCCACCGTCATGCCGCACACCGGGTCGATCGCCTCGTGGATCGGGACTTCCGCCGGCGTCGCCGCGCCCAGGTTGCCGGCGGCCCGCTCCTGGACGAGCTCGGCGAGGATCGCGACGGCGATCTCCTCGTGCGCGATCTTGCCCAGGTCCACACCGGCCGGCGCGTGGACCCGGGCGAGCTGCGTATCGGACGCACCCCGGTCGCGCAGGTACCCCAGCACGGCGTCCGCCCGCTTTCGCGAGGCGACCAGGCCCACGTACGCGGCCGGGGTGGCGAGCGCGGCCTCGAGCGCAGCCTCGTCGTAGTGTCCCTGCGTGGCCACGACGATCACCGAGCGGTCGGTCACGTCGGCGTCGGCGAGCTCGAGCGAGGTGAGCACTCGATCCGCGCCCGGGTAGTCCTCGGCGAGCCCGCCCTCGTCCACCACGACCGTCCGCCACCCGAGGGCTCCGGCCATCGAGGCGAGCGTGCCGACGGCCGGAGAGCGGCCGATCACGACGAGGTGCGGCTGGGGCAGGACGGGTTCCACGTAGACCTCCAAGGCTCCCTCGCTCTGGCAGGCGATCGGCACGGTGACGACGCCCTCGCGCGCTCGAGCGGCGAGCTCCTCGGGGGGGCCGAGGAACAGCAGCCGCGGCGTGCCCTCCTCGAGCGCCCGGAGCGCCTCGCCGATCACGGTCGGTTCGGCGCAGGCGCCACCGAGCCAGCCGTGGACGCGGCGATCGGCCGTGATGAGCGCGGTCGACCCCTCCTTGCCCGAGGACGGAGCTCGGCGCCACACCACCGTCGCGAGGACGAACGGCCGTCCCCGGCGCGAGAGATCGTTCGCGAACGCGAGGACGTCGGCGTTCACGCGCTGGGCGCTCCCGTTTTCGCGGCCTGGATCGCGTCCCACACCTTCGCGCTGGTGAGCGGCATGTCGATGTTCCGCACGCCGAGCGGCCACAGCGCGTCGATCACGGCGTTCACGAACGCGGCGGGCGACCCCACCGTGGCCGACTCCCCGACGCCCTTGGCGCCGATCGGGTGGTGGGGCGAGGGCGTCACGGTCTCGCCAAGCTCGAACCGAGGCGTCTCCCACGCGGTCGGCAGCAGGTAGTCGAGGAAGTTGGCGCCGATGCAGTTCCCCTCCTCGTCGAACGTGATCTGCTCCATCGCGGCGATCCCGAATCCCTCGCACAGCCCGCCGTGGATCTGGCCCTCGACGATCATCGGATTGATGCGGACCCCGCAGTCGTCGACCGCGACCATCTTGTTGACCTTCCACACGCCTGTGTCCGCGTCGACCTCGACGACCACCGCGTACGTGCCGAACGGGAACGTGAGGTTGGGCGGGTCGTAGTAGGTGACACCCTCCAGACCCGCCTCCATGCCGTCGGGGAAGTTCGTGTAGGCCGCGAACGCCGCGTCCTGGATCGTCACCGCCTTGTCGGGCGCGCCCTTGACGGTGAACCGGCCCGCCTCGAACTCGACGTCGTCCTCGGAGACCTCGAGCAGGTGGGCCGCGAGCTTCCTCGCCTTGTCCAGCAGCTTGCGAGCCACCATCGCCGTGGCCGCCCCGACCGTCGGCGTCGAACGCGACGCGTAGGTCCCCAGGCCGTACGGCGTGTCGTCGGAGTCGCCGTGCGTGACCTTGATGTCCTCGGGCTGGATCCCGAGCTCGGAGGCCACGATCTGGGCGAAGGTCGTCTCGTGCCCCTGGCCCTGCGTCTGCGAGCTGATCTTCAGATGCGCCTTGCCGGTGGGGTGCACGCGGAGCTCGGCCCCGTCGTTCATCTTGATCCCGAGGATGTCGTAGTCCTTGTGCGGGCCGGCGCCCACGACCTCGGTGAAGCTCGCGAGCCCGATCCCGATCAGACGGCCCTGCTCGCGCGCCTCGGCCTGCTCTTTGCGCAGCTGCTCGTAGCCCACCTTCTCGAGCGCCAGGTCCATCGCGCCGTGGTAGTCGCCCGAGTCGTACTCGAACCCTGTCGCGCTCTTGTACGGGAACTGGTCCTTCTTGATGAAGTTCTTCCTGCGGAGCTCGGCCGGATCCATGCCGATCTCGTAGGCGGCGTTCTGCACGAGGCGCTCGATCATGTAAGAGGCCTCGGTCACGCGGAACGAGCACCGGTACGCGACGCCGCCCGGCGCCTTGTTGGTGTAGTAGCCGTCGGCGGTCACGTGCGCGGCTGGGAGGTCGTAGGACCCGCTCACGATGTGGAACAGCCCGACCTTGAACTTCGACGGCTGGGCGTCGGCGTGGAATGCGCCCTCGTCCGCGTCGAGTGAGACCCGGAGGCCGGTCATGGTGCCGTCGGCCTTGAGCGCCATCTCGCCGCGCATCCAGAAGTCGCGCGCGAACCCGGTGGAGATCAGGTTCTCGCTGCGCTCCTCGATCCACTTGACCGGATGCCCGAGCAGGAGCGAGGCGGCCGTCGCGACCACGTACCCCGGGTACACCGGCACCTTGTTGCCGAACCCGCCGCCGATGTCCGGCGAGACGATCCGGATCTTCTCCTCCGGGAGGCCGGCGACGAGCGCGAACACGGTTCGGATCAGTTGCGGGGCCTGGGAGGTCATGTAGATCGTGGCCTGGCCGGTGGCCGGGTTCACGTCGGCGATGCACCCGCAGGTCTCGAGCGGCGAGGGGTGCGAGCGCGGGTACCACGTGTCGAGCGAGACGATCTTGTCGGCCTGCGCGAACGCGGCGTCCGTCGCGTCCTGGTCGCCCGACTCCCAGTGGTAGATGTGGTTGTCGGTCTGCCCCTCCTTCTCGTCGCGGATCAGGGGCGCGCCGGCCGCCTTGGCTTGGTCCGGCGACACAACGACCCCGAGTGGCTCGTAGTCGACGTCGATCAGCTCGAGCGCGTCCTTGGCGATGTAGGGGTCGGTCGCGATCACCGCCGCGACCTCCTGGCCCTGGAACCGCACCTTGTCCGTGACGAGCACCGCCTCCGTGTCCCCCGAAAGCGTCGGCATCCACGCCAGGTTGTGCTGTGCCATCAGCTCGCCGGTGACGACCCCGATCACGCCCTCGAGCGCCTGGGCCGCCGAGGCGTCGATCCCGTTCAGCTTCGCGTGGGCGTACGGGCTGCGCAGGATCGCCATGTACAGCATCCCGGGCAGATGGATGTCGTCGATGTAGTTGCCGGCGCCGCGGATGAAACGGTCGTCCTCCACGCGCCGGACGCTGTGACCGATCCCTCGGATCTCCTCGACCTCGGATGCCATGTTTGAAATCCCCCTAGCTCGCCACGGACTCGTCCGCGGTTTCGGCGTCCGCGGTTTCGGCGTCCGCGGCCAGGTCGCGCCCGGCCGCCTGGATCGCCTTGACGATATTCATGTACCCGGTGCAGCGGCAGATGTTGCCCGAGATCGCCCACCGCACCTCGTCCTCGGACGGCGAGGGGTTCTCGGCGAGCAGCGCCGAGCCGGTCAGCATCATGCCCGGCGTGCAGAATCCGCACTGCAGCCCGTGCTCCTCCTTGAAGGCCGCCTGGATCGCGTGGAGCTGTCCGTCCTGGAACAGTCCCTCGACCGTCGTCACCTCGCGGCCGTCGGCCTGCACGCCGAACATCGTGCAGGACTTGATCGGCCGGCCGTCGAGCAGCACCGTGCACGCGCCGCAGCTGGTGGTGTCGCAGCCGACGTGCGTGCCCGTGAGCCCGAACTCCTCCCGGATCAGGTGTGCGAGGAGCATCCGAGGCTCGATGTCGGCACTGCGGTCGGCGCCGTTGACCTTGACCGTGATCTCCATCGTTCCCCTTTCGATGCCTAGGCCGCGCGAGCCTTCTCGAGCGCCGTGGCGAGTCCACGTCGCACGTACACGTCGACGATGTGGCGCTTGTACTCGGCGGAACCGCGCACGTCCGTAACGGGCGAGGATGCCTCAGCCGCCAGACGCCCCGCCTCGGCGAAGGCCGCCTCGGTCGGTTCGGCGCCGGCGAGGCTCGCTTCCGCGTCCGTCGCCTGCAGGTTCTTCGAGCCGACGGCGGTGAGGCCGATGCCCGCGCGCTCGATCGTGCCGTTCGACAGCGAGAGGTGGAGGGCCGCGGCGACGGTCGCGAAGTCGCCGACCTTGCGCTCCATCTTCAGGTAGGTACCTCCGGACGAGCCGGCCGGCTGCGGGACCCGGACCTCGGTCAGGATCTCGTCCGGCTCGAGCGCCGTCGTGAACGTGTCCTCGAGGAACTCGGAGATCGGCATCTCGCGTTCGCCGCGCCCGCTCCGGAGCACCACCGACGCCTGCAACGCGAGCATCACCGAACCCCAGTCGCCCGCCGGGTCCGCGTGACACAGCGAGCCGCCGATCGTCCCGAGGTTGCGCACGATCGGGTCGGAGATCTGCGGCGCGGCGGCGGCCATCACGGGGTAGCGGGCCTTGAGCAGGTCGGAGCGTTCGAGATCGCGGTGGCGAGCGAGTGCGCCGATCGCGAGGTGGCCGTCGGCCTCGTCGATCGAGTCCATGCCGAGCCGGCTGATGTCGATCAGGTGGGCGGGCGCCGCCAGCCGAAGCTTCATGACCGGGATCAGGCTCTGCCCGCCGGCCAGCACCTTCGCCTCGTCGCCGTGCTCCGCTAGCAGCTGGAGGGCCTCCTCGAGCGAATCCGGCCGGTGGTACTCGAACCTCGACGGCAGCATGGAGAACCTCCTCGCTCGGAGCCGGTGGCGCGCAACGTCATACGCCGCAACGACCGGTACGACGACTATCCCTCCGCGCTCGTCGAACGGTCAAGTCAATGTGCTGGGGTCTGGGTATCGTCCGGCCGTGTCCGGTTCCAACCGAGGTTTCTGGAAGGTGGTACTCCCGCTGATCGTCGGCGGGATCGTGCTCGTCGTGCTCGTCCTGGTGTTCCGGCCCGTCGCGCGGACGGGCGCGGTGGCCTACGCGCAGGCCAACCTCCGACGAGCGGCCGAGGCGGCGCAGCACCTGGCCACGGCCGGCTCGCTCGCGGACGCGGACCGGGAGACGTTGGCCGCCGAGGGCGGGGTGGACGACCTGCTGCTGATCGACCCGGACCAGAGCTCGAACGATCCCGAGGTGGTCAGCGTGCTCGCGACCGACTCGGCGTGGACCGGTTCGGCCCGGGCCGAGACGGGGGAGTGCTTCTGGATCCGCGTGGCCGCCGGTGCCGGGGGCTCCTTCGGGACCGTTCACGGCACCGGGACGGACTGCTCCGCCGATGAGGCGAGCCTCGCTCGACCGGGGAGCTGGCCCGAGCCCTAGGAGCGCCGACCGCGAGCCGAGGTTGCCCGGACACGGAATCGCGCGAACGAACGCCCAGGGCTAGCATCGGGGGTTCCACCCGAGGAAAAGGGGGACCCGTGGCACGCGTATCGGTCACCGTCAACGGGAACGCGCGCGAGGCGGAGGTCGAACCGCGCACGCTCCTCGTGTACTTCCTCCGGGAGACCCTCGGGCTCACCGGGACCAACGTCGGCTGCGACACCTCGTCGTGCGGTGCGTGCACGGTGCTGCTCGACGGCGAATCCGTGAAATCGTGCACGCTTCTCGCCGTCCAGGTGGAGGGTCGCGAGGTCACGACGATCGAAGGGCTGGCCACCGACGGGGAGATGCATCCGATCCAGGACGCGTTCCACCGCAACCACGGCCTCCAGTGCGGCTACTGCACACCGGGCATGATCATGGCGACCGCGAGCTTCCTGAAGGAGACCCCCGACCCGACCGACGAACAGGTACGCGAGTCGCTCGAGGGCAACCTCTGCCGCTGCACCGGCTACCAGAACATCGTGAAGTCGATCCTCGACGCCGCCGGGACGATGTCCGGCGCGAAGGCCTGAGGGGGTCGAGATGGCGATCACCGAGAAGTTCGTCGGACAGTCGGTCCTGCGCAAAGAGGACGCCTCGCTCCTGACGGGGCAGGGGAGCTTCGTCGACAACCTGACGCTCCCGGGCATGCTCTACCTGGCGGTTGTCCGGAGCCCGTTCGCGCACGCACGCATCGTGAAGGTCGACGTCTCCAAGGCGCGCGAGATGCCGGGCGTGGTCGGGGCCTGGAGCGGCGAGGAGCTCGCGGGCGAGTGGGCCGGCCCTCTGCCGATGGTCTGGCCGATCACCGAGGACATCAAGACCTCCGATCACTGGCCCATCACGAGGGACAAGGCGCGGTTCCAGGGCGACGGCGTGGCGGTCGTGGTGGCCGAGTCACGCGGGATCGCCGACGACGCGGCCGAGGTCGTCGCGGTCGAGTATGAGCAGCTCACCCCCGTGCTCGATCTCGAGGAAGGGGCCAAGGATGGTTCCCCTCTCGTGCACGACGAGCTCGGGACCAATGCCGTGGTGCACTGGAGCCACGGCGGCGGCGGCGACCAGGGTGTGTTCGACAACGCGCCCGTGCAGCTTCGGCTCCGCTACGAGGCGCCGAGGATCACGCCGAGCCCGATCGAGCCGCGGGGCGCGCTCGCCTCCGTGGTGCCCGCGATGGGCGAGTTCACCCTGTGGACCTCGACGCAGATCCCGCACATCGCCCGGGTCACCTTGTCGGGCACCACGGGGATCCCCGAGCACAAGCTCCGGATCGTCGCCCCCGACGTCGGTGGGGCGTTCGGCGCCAAGCTCAACGTCTACGCGGAGGAGGCGCTCTGCCTCGCGCTCGCCCGAAGGACCGGGCGAGCGATCAAGTGGATCGAGGATCGTTCGGTGAGCTACGCAGTCACGGCGCAGGGTCGCGGCGTGATCCACGACGTCGAGGTTGCGGCCACCGAAGAGGGGAAGCTCCTGGGGTTCCGGGTGAAGGAGCTGGCCGACATGGGGGCGTACTTCCAGCTCCTCACGCCGGGGATCCCCGAGCTCGGGGGCTGGGTCTACATGGGCCCCTACGACACGCAGGGCTACTGGTACGAGTTCACGGGCGTCATGACCAACAAGGCGCCGACCGACGCGGTCCGCGGGGCCGGACGTCCCGAGGCGACGTACGTCGTCGAGCGAGCCGTCGACGCGCTCGCGCGGCACGTTGGCAAGGATCCGGCCGAGGTCCGGCGCATCAGCTTCGCGCCGAGCCACGCCGAGGCGAAGCCGTCCCTGATGGGGCTGCAGATCGATTCGGCCGACTACCTGCCGGCGTTCGAGCGCGCGCTCGAACTCGCGGACTACGACCAGTATCGCAAGGAGCAGGGGGCCCGCCGCGAGAGCGGTGAGGTCAAGCAGATCGGGATCGGGCTCTCGAGCTACATCGAGATGTCCGGGCTGGCCCCCTCGAACATCCTGGGCGCGCTCCGGTACGCGGCCGGCGGCTGGGAGGCCGCGCAGGTCCGGTGCCAACCATCCGGCAAGGTGACGCTCAACATCGGGACCTCGCCGCACGGCCAGGGGCACGACACCGTCTGGTCGCAGATCGCCGCCGACGAGCTCGGCGTGCACCCCGACGATGTCGAGGTGCTGCACGGCGATACATCGATCTCGCCGCTCGGGATGGACACGTACGGGTCGCGCTCGATCTCGATCGGTGGCGCGGCCCTCGTGGTGGCGCTCCAAAAGATCAAGGACAGGGCGCGCACGCTCGCGGCGCACGAGCTCGAGGTGGCGGAGGACGATCTCGAGTTCCGCGACGGTGCCTTCCGCGTGCAGGGGGCGCCCGAGAAGGTCCGGACGATCCCCGAGCTGGCCGCGTCGGCCTGGACGGCGCACGATCTGCCCGACGGCTACGAGCCAGACCTCACCGCGATCGCGACCTGGGACCCGAAGAACTTCACCTGGCCGTTCGGCACCCACGTCTGCATCGCCGAGGTCGACACCGAGACGGGGGCGACCCATCTGCTCCGGTACGTCGCGGTCGACGACTGCGGGGTGGTGATGAACCCGGCGATCGTCGACGGGCAGGTGCACGGGGGCGTCGCGTTCGGGATCGCCGAGGCGCTGTACGAGGAGATCCTGTACGACGAAGCGGGCAACCTCGTGACGGGGACGCTGACCCAGTACCTCGTGCCCTCCGCCGTGGAGATGCCGGCGTTCGAGCTCGACCGGACCGTGACCCCGTCGCCGACGAACCCGCTCGGCGTCAAGGGGATCGGCGAGGCCGGGACGATCGCGGCGCCGCCGGCGGTGGTCAACGCGATCGTGGACGCGGTCTCGCATCTCGGCGTGACCGACGTCGGGAAGCCGGCCACGCCCGAACGCGTCTGGAACGCGATCCGAGAGGCTCGAGGGGGTGGCGCATGATCCCGGCGCCGTTCGAGTACAAGCGCGCCGACTCGGTGGACGAGGCGATCCAGGCGCTTTCCGGTGAGCCGGACGCGAAGCTCCTCGCGGGCGGGCACTCGCTGGTGCCGCTGATGAAGCTCCGCCTCGCGAGGCCGTCGCTGCTCGTGGACATCTCCCGGCTCTCGGACCAGAAGTACATCAAGGAGGACGGGGATGCGGTCGCGATCGGGGCGCTGACGCGACACCACGACGTCGCGAACAGCGAGGTCCTGCAAGAGCTGTGCCCGATCGTGTCCTACGCGGCGGGCGAGATCGGCGACCCGCAGGTCCGTCACGTCGGGACGATCGGCGGCTCGGTGGCGCACGCCGACCCGGCCTCCGACATGCCCACGGTCCTGGTCGCGCTCGGCGCCGAGATGGTGGTTCGGGGGCCGGGTGGCGTTCGCAACGTCGCCGCGGGCGAGTTCTTCAAGGGCCTGTTCGAACCCGATCTGGCGACCGACGAGGTCCTCACCGAGATCCGTGTCCCGAAGACTGCCGGTCGTGGCTGGAGCTACCTGAAGTTCCACCGCCGGGCGCAGGACTGGGCGCTCGTCGGCGTCGCCGCGCTCGCGCAGAATGGGAGCGGGCCGTCGGTCGCCCTCACGAACATGGCCGACCGGCCGGTCAGGGCGACGGGCGTCGAGGAGGAGCTCGCCGGCGGCGCCGACCCCGCCGCGGCGTCACAGCGTGCCGCCGAGGGCACGAGTCCGCCGACCGACGCGTTCGCGAGCGCCGGGTACCGGCAGGAGCTCGTGAAGGTGCTCGTTCGTCGCGCGCTCGAGGAGGCGCAGTCGAGGTAGCGATCGAGCGGGCGCACGGTCTTTGACGCCGCCTCGTGGGTCTGCCTAGATGGTGGGCATGCTGGCGTTCCTCGACGAAGGCACGTGGCTGCGGGACGTCGGGCTACCTATCCTGCTCACGGTCGTCGCCGCCATCGTCGCGACGGTGATCCTGCGGATCGTCGTCGGACGGTTCAAGCGCAAGCTCGAGCAGGCGCCGCACCTCTCGGAGGCGGGCAACCTGCAGCGCGCGGCGACCCTGGCGCACGCGCTCTCGGCCACGTTCGTGGTGGTCGTGTGGGTGGTCGCCGGGATGCTGATCCTCAACTACCTCGAGGTTCCACTCGCACCGTTCATCGCAAGCGCCGGGATCGTGGGGGTGGCGCTGGGATTCGGCGCGCAGAGCATCGTGAAGGACACGCTCACCGGGTTCTTCATCCTGCTCGAGAACCAGTTCGGCGTCGCCGACACCGTCGAGATCCGCACGCCGGCGAACCCGATCCTGGGGCGGGTCGAGTGGCTCACCTTGCGAGCGACCGCGCTCCGTGCGTACGACGGGACCCTGCACATCGTGCCGAACGGCAACATCGTGCTGGTGAGCAACAAGTCGCGAGGGTGGGCCAGGGCGATCGTCGACACGCACATCGCCTATGGCCAGGACCCGGAGGAGGTCCGCGGTGTCCTCGACGAGTTGTTCGACGAGTTCCGGGACGAACTGCGGAAGGATGCCGAGATGAACGCGTGGGTGATGGACGGGCCTTCCGTGCTCGGCGTCGAGACTACGAATGATCGCGATGTCGTGATCCGTGTCGTCGCCGAGACACGGCCGGCCAGGAAGATCGAGGTCGAACGCCTCCTGCGGGCCCGCATCACCCAGAGGCTGGCCGAACGCGGGATCAGGGCTCCCGTCCTGATCGCCCCGCCGCCGACCGCGCCGGAAGCGTGAGCCCCGCCTGACCGTCCTAGGGCCGGGCGGCCGGTAGGCTTTCGGCACGATGGGTCGGATGCCGTTCAGCCTGGTCGAGTCGCTCCAAGAGGGCCTCGCGCGCGAGCACTACCTCGCGGACCGGGGCCTGTCCACGGCGATCTTCCTCGCCGTTTCGCTCGACAAGCCGCTCCTGCTCGAGGGCGAGGCCGGCGTGGGCAAGACCGAGGTCGCGAAGGTGCTCGCGTCGCTCCTGGACCGCGAGCTGATCCGCCTCCAGTGCTACGAGGGCATCGATGCGAGCCAGGCGCTGTACGAGTGGAATTACTCCAAGCAGCTGATCGCGGTCCGCGCGATGCAGGACGTGACGGCCGAGGCCAGCGTCGAAGACCTTTTCGGCCCCGAGTACCTGGTCGAACGCCCGCTCCTCGCCGCGATCCGCGCCGGCTCGAAGGCCGTCCTGCTGGTCGACGAGCTCGACCGCGCCGACGACGAGTTCGAGGCGTTCCTGCTCGAGGTCCTGTCGGAGTTCGCGGTGACGATCCCCGAGATCGGCCGCGTGGCCGCGGAGGAGCCGCCGGTGGTCATCGTGACGTCGAACCGCACGCGCGAGCTCCACGACGCGCTCAAGCGGCGCTGCCTGTACCACTGGATCGACCATCCGGCGCTCGACCGCGAGATCGAGATCATCCGCGCCCGCGCGCCCGAGGTCCCCGAGGCGCTGGCGCGCGACGTCGCGACCGCGGTGAGTCGGCTGCGGGGTTTCGATATCGCCAAGCGCCCCGGCGTGGCCGAGACGATCGACTGGGCCAACGCGGTCTCGTTCCTTGGTGCCGAGCACCTGGACGAGGAGACCGCCGCGGCGACGCTCGGGACGGTGTTGAAGGATCACGACGATCAGCAGCTCGCGGTCGACCGGCTCGGCGAGGTCGTCGATGGTCGCAAACGCTCCTGAGCCCGAGGTCCTCGAGCGCCTGATCGGGTTCGGGCGCGACCTGCGCCGTCGGGGTCTGGCGGTCGGGACCGGGCGTATCGTCACCTTCTGCCGCGCGGCGGGGGCGCTCGGGCTCGTCGAACGCGACGACGTGTACTGGGCCGGCCGGTCCTCGTTGATCTCGCGTCCGGAGGACGTCGAGGCGTTCGACGAAGCGTTCGCCGCGTGGTTCGGGACCGGGTTCCGCCTGCAGCTGCCGATGCCCGGGTCGCCGCCGGAAGTCGACGCGACGGCCGAGGACGAGCGCGCGCTCGAGGGAGACGCGCTTGACGACCGCGTGCTGGCTCGCGAATGGCACGAGCTCGAGAAGGACGCGCTCACGGAGGGCGAGGCGTCGATCCGGATCGTGGCGAGCGCCGCCGAGATGCTGCGCGAGAAGTCGTTCGGCGATCTCACCGAGGAGGAGCGGGTGCGCGTGACGCACCTGATCCGAAAGCTCGCGCTCCAACTCCCGATGCGCCACACCCGCCGGTACCGCGCCGCGTCCTCGGGTCCCCGGTTCGACGTGCGCCGAACGCTCCGCCGCTCGCTCCGTACGCAGGGCGAACCGTTCCATCGCGCGTGGCGAGAACGCGGACGCCGCACACGACCGCTCGTGTTGATCCTGGATATCTCGGGCTCCATGGCGCCGTACTCGCGGGCGCTGATGCAGTTCGCGTTCGCGGCGATGGCTGCGGGCCGGCGCGTCGAGGTGTTCTGCTTCGGGACTCGCCTGACGCGCGTCACGCGAACGCTCCGCACGAAGGATCCCGACCGGGCGCTGCGCGAGATCGGCCACCTGGTCGAGGACTGGGAGGGCGGCACGCGGATCGGCGCCTCGCTCAAGGAGCTCGTGGACGGCTGGAGCCAACGGGCGTCGATCCGCGGCTCGGTCGCGGTGATCTGCTCGGACGGGCTCGAGCGCGGCGAGCCCGACGTGCTCCGAGAGCAGATGGCCAAGCTCCGGCGCCTTGTCCACAAGATCGTCTGGGTGAACCCGCTCAAGGGGAGCCCGCACTACGAGCCGCTCGCGCGCGGCATGGCGGCGGCGCTCCCCTCGATCGACGAGTTCCTGCCCGGCCACAACCTCGAGAGCCTGGAGGAGCTCGCCCGCGCCCTCGCCGACTAGGGCGAGGGCGCGAGCGCGGTGGCGAGCGCGTCCTCCCACGCTTGCGTCATGACCGCGTACCCGAACGTGGTCGGATGGAAGTCGTGGTCGAATCGCTCCATGCAGGCGAACGTCCACTGGCACACGCGCGCGACGTTGATCGGGACATCGCCGGCGCGCGTGTGCACGATCGTGCCGAAGTCCGTGGTCGAGAACGCCTGCTCGATGTCGGCCACGGGCACGTCGAGCGCCGCGTACGTCCGCTCGAGCGTGTCGTTGATCGAGGTCCACACGTCCGCGATGGCCATCACGACGTCGTGGCGAACGCCCGGGGCGGTCCACAGCGCGAGGAGCGGATCGGGGTAGTTCGAGCCCACGATCGGCACGTCGGGATCGGCCGCCCGCAACGTCTCGACGATGGTCGTCAGGCGGTCCGAGATCTTCGGGAGGAGCTCGTCGATGCACGCCTGATCGAATTTCAGGGCTCCGAACCGGAAGCATCGGAACGAGTCGTTCGAGCCGATCTGGAGCGTGACGAACGCGACGTCCCCGCTCTGGAGCACCGCGACCGCCTGGTCGAGCTGCGTGCCTTCGGGGTACGGACACAGGCGCCTCGGCCGGTCGATCGTGTTCGTCCGCTCGCCGGGACAGCCGAGCTTGACGAGTCGTAGATCCGGGATCTGCGCTTGCTCGAGCTGAGAGACCTGTTCCGCGTAGCCGTCGTGCGTGTCGCCCGTCGGCTGGAAGCTCGCCGCAAGCGAGTCTCCGAGGGCGAGGTACACCCGGTCGGGTGGCGACCCGGCGGTCGGTGATGCCTTCTCGCCGGCCGCCCGTGCGGGAAGGACAGCGCCGACGACTAGGAGCAGTGCTCCTAGGGCGGTGAGCGCACGCTGCGATCGAACGGACCTCGTTCCGGTACCCATGTCGAACCTCCTTCGCTCCGAATGACGAGCCGACCGTAGCGACGGGCCAGAGGCGGCGCATCGATGAAAGCCCGCGTTCCGGTGCAGGGATTTCCCTGATGACCCCCGACCCTGGAGGTGTCACCATGGGCCGCCGCCGCGACGCCGGGTGCGAGGCGGCCGGGAAGAGAGGACGTGATGGACAGGGCGTGGAGATTCGCGTTCGCGGTCGCCGTGCTGACGCTGCTCCTGGTGGTCGCGACGGCGGTGCTGTTCACGTTCGACGGCGCGATCGGTTCGGACCCGGTTTCGAACGTGCTCGTCCTCGTGGCGGTGGCGTGCTACGCGGTGGTCGGCGGTCTGATCGCGTCGCGGCTCCCGCGAAACGCCTGCGGGTGGCTGCTGCTGGTGATCGGTCTCGGCCTCGTGGTGACGACCGGCACCGATGTGGCAACGACGGTCGCCCTCCGAGAGGGTCGCACGGAGCTCGCGACCTGGACCCTGTGGCTGAACTCGTGGCTCCTGGTCGTGACGGTCTGGCCGGGGATCGTGATGTACCTGCTCGTGTTCCCCTCCGGACTCCTGCCGTCACGGCGGTGGCGGCCGTTCGTGATCGGGATGCTCGCCCTTTCGGTCCTGGGCGCCGTCGCGCACATGGCGCAGCCGTGGGAGGGCGAACCGATCACCAACCCCGTGTCGATCCCGGGCGTCTCGTCGGTCGCCGACACGTTGTTCGTGGCGATCTCGCTGGCCTTCGCCGCGGCCGCGATCGTCGTCGTCGTCTCGGTCGTCGTGCGGTTCCGGCGCGCCTCCTCGTCCGACCGGCAGGCTTTGCGGTGGCTGGCGGTCGTCGGCGTCCTGGCCGCCACGCTCCTCGTGGTCGCGATCGCCGCCGGCGCGCTCGGGTTCGACCGGATCGGTGATCCGTTCGGGGTCGCGTTCCTGCTCGTGGTGGTGCTCGGCCTCCCCTCCTCCGCGGCGGTCGCGCTGCTCGGGCATCACCTCCGCGGTATCGAGGTCGTGGCGAACCGCTCCCTCGTCTACGCGAGCCTCGCAGCTACGATCACGGCGATCTACGGGGTGGTCGTGGCGGGGGTCGGCGGCGTCGTGGGCGGTGGCGATCGAGCGAACGTGTTCGCTGCGGTGGCCGCGACGGCGGTGGCGGCGGTCGTGTTCCAGCCGGCCCGCCGGCGTGCTCACCGATTCGCCGACCGGCTGATCTACGGGGATCGTGCCTCGCCGTACCAACTCCTGGCGACGTTCACCGAACGCCTCGACGAGGCGTCGCTCCCGGAGGTTCTGCCGCGCATGACCGCCCTGGTCGCCGAGGGGACGGGTGCGGAGAGGGTCCTGATCTGGCTCCGCGCCGGCACCGAGCTGCGAGCCGCGGCTGCCTGGCCGTCCGGGACGGCGCTGCCGGTGGCGAAGCAGATCGCCGACGGCGAGCTGCCGAGCATGCACGACCCCGCGTTCGCGGTCCGCCACGGGGGAGAGCTGCTCGGCGCGATCACGGTGACGATGCCGCCGAGGGAACCGCTGACCCCGGCGACCGAGCGCCTGTTGGACGACCTGGCGTCACAGGCGGGGCTCGTGCTGCGCAATGTCGTGCTCGTCGAAGAGTTGCAACGGTCGCGCCAGCGTCTCGTCACCTCGCAGGACGAGACGCGACGGCGGCTCGAACGCGACCTGCACGACGGCGCGCAGCAGCGGTTGGTGACGCTGTCCCTGGACCTGCGGATGGCTCGCGCGCGCGCCGATGCGAGCGGCGACGTCGAGCTCACGACGAGGCTCGACGCGGCCGAGCAGGAGCTCGCGCGGTCGCTGGCCGAGCTCCGCGAGCTCGCGCGCGGGATCCACCCGGCGATCCTCACGCAGAACGGGTTGGGCGCCGCGCTCCGGTCGCTGGCGGAGCGGTCCGCCGTCCCCGTCGAGCTGCGGTCGGCCCCCGAACGACGCCTCCCACCCGAGATCGAGGCGACCGCCTACTTCTTCGTCTCCGAAGCGCTCGCCAACGTGACGAAGCACGCCGAGGCCTCGCGCGCATGGATCGCCGCGGAGGACGGTGGCGAACGGCTCACGATCGAGGTCCGCGACGACGGCGTCGGCGGCGCCGCCCTGAACGGCGGCTCCGGTCTACGGGGTCTCGCGGACCGCGTGGAAGCGGTCGGTGGTCGCGTCGACGTTCGGAGCGATCCCGGGGAGGGCACCGTCGTGCGCGCGGAGATCCCGTGCGCGTAGCAGTGGCCGACGACGCGGTGCTGTTCCGGGAGGGCGTCACGCGGTTGCTGACGGAGGCGGGGTTCGAGGTGGTCGGTCAGGCCGCCGACGCGGACGAACTCCTCGCGATCGTCCGCGAGGCGCCGCCGAGCCGGCTCCCCGAGGTGGCGGTCGTGGACATCCGGATGCCTCCCTCGCACACCACCGAAGGCCTCGTCGCCGCCAAGACGATCCGCGCCGAGCATCCGGAGATCGGTGTCCTCGTCCTATCCCAGTACCTCGAGACCGAGCACGCGATGGACCTCCTAGGGGACGGGACTGGCGGGACCGGGTACCTGCTGAAGGATCGCGTGTCGGACCTCGACGGGTTCCGCGATGCCGTTCGGCGCGTGGGGGAGGGCGGTTCCGCCGTCGATCCCGAGGTGATCGCGCAGCTCGTGCACCGTCGTCGCGCCGTCGATCCGATCGCCGAGCTCACCGAACGCGAACGCGAGGTCCTCGGGCTCATGGCGCAGGGCTGCTCCAACCGGGCGATCGGCGCCAACCTGTCGCTCAGCGAGAAAACCGTCGAGGCACACGTGCGCGGGATCTTCACGAAGCTCGGGCTCCTGCCGGCCCCAGACGAGAACCGTCGGGTCCTCGCCGTGCTGGCGTTCCTGCGTTCCGACTGAGGGGCGCATCTAGGATGAAGGCATGACCGAGCCGGCCGACGAACCGAAGGGACGCGTCCGGCGGATGGGTCGGCTGACCGAGCCGGCCGAGGAGGGTCTCCTCACCTACGGCGAGTACCTCGCCGTGCCCGAGCTGATCGGGCTCCAGCGGCTGCGTTCGGATCCGCCGGTGCACGACGAGCTCCTGTTCATCGTCGTCCATCAAGCGTACGAGCTGTGGTTCAAGCAATTGATCTTCGAGCTCGAGTCGGTCCGCGATCGGCTGTTCGAGGGCGACGCCGAACGCGCCCGTCACTACCTCACGCGGGTCCACGCGATCGAACGCATCCTGGTCGACCACATCCAGGTGCTCGAGACGATGAGCCCCCAGGACTTCCTCGAGTTCCGCTCGCTGCTCACGCCGGCCTCGGGGTTCCAGTCGGCCCAGTTCCGGGAGGTCGAGTTCCTCTCCGGCCTCAGGCAGCCCGGGTACCTCCGCGATCTCGCGGCCTCACCCGCCGAGCTCGAACGGCTCGCGCGCCGGCTCGACGAGCCGACGGTCTGGGACGGGTTCGTCGCCCTGCTCGAACGCCACGGGCTCCCGATGCCCGAGGACGACGAGGACGCGCGTCGCGAGAGCCTGCTGCGGATGGCCCGCGAGGCCGAGCACGCCTCGCTGTTCGCCGCGGCGGAACGGCTCGTCGATCACGACGAGGGGTTCGCGCAGTGGCGGTACCACCATGTGCTGATGGTCGAGCGAGAGATCGGCGCCAAGTCGGGCACCGGCGGTTCGTCCGGCGTGGAGTACCTGCGCTCGACGCTGAGCAAGCGCTTCTTCCCGGAGCTGTGGGGTCTGCGCTCGCACCTCTAGCCGTCTACCGCTCCCCTGGGCGAGGTCGGAGCGGCGGGACCCGCCGTCCCTGCGCCGAGTCCTCGATCAGCGTCTCGAGACGCCGCTCCCTGGTCTCGGGCTTCTTGGCGCTGGCCACCCAGTACACAGCGGTGGTCCGGTAGCCCTTCGGCTGCGTCTGGAACCACGCCCAGGCCTCCTTCTTGGTCCGGAACCTCCGCTCCTGGGCCGGGTCGAGCTTCGCCAGGTGGCGCTGCTCGTACGAGTAGGGCGCCGTCCCCTCGCGCCGCTCGCGGAACGCCTTCAGCCCGGCGGCGCGCATGCGTCGCCGTTTCGTCAGCTCCTCGACGCGGCGGATGTTCACCGCGCTCCAGTTGCTGGTCGGCTTCCTCGGCGTGAACCGGTTCATGTAGGTCTCCTCGTCGATGCGCTGCCGTATGCCGTCGATCCAGCCGAAGCACAGCGCCTCGTCGACCGCCTCCGGCCAGGTGATGCTCGGCCGGCCCGAGCCCTTCTTGTAGAGCCCCATCCACAGCTCGGTCGCCGTCGTGTGGTGCTCCTCGAGCCAGGTGCGGAACTCCTTCGCGGTCGCGAAGAAGACGGGCTTCACGTTCGGGCCCGGACGTAACCGTCGATCAGCTCGAGCAGTCGCGGCCGGCCGAACGAGTCGTCGTGCCCGCCGTGCACGATCCGAAGCGGGACCTCGCGCAACCGCTCCATGCTCCGGACGTAGTCGGCGATGTTCGACTCGGGGAGCTCGTCCAGCAGGATGCCGCTCTCGTAGACGCAGTCGCCGGAGAAGAGCGTCCGCGTCGCCTCCTCCCACAGGCCGATCTCGCCCGGCGTGTGACCCGGGAGGTGCAGGACCGTGATCCGCCGGTCGCCGAGATCGATCTCGTCGCCCTCGTCGACGATGCGCGTCGGCGCCACGGACGCGACGGCGTAGGCACCCAGATCGAACCCCTCGTGTGGGATCGAGTCGAGCAGCGACGCCGGTGGGTCGTAGCCCGAGAGCTCCTCGGGTGGGTAGTCCTCGATCCGGAGCGAGGCGAACCCGTCCGCGTTCGCGACCGCCTCCGCGTCGTCGCGGTGCACGACGACTTCCTCGAACTCGTGCAACCCGCCGGTGTGGTCGAAGTGCCGGTGCGTCGCCACGGCGACCACGGGGCGTTCGAACAGGTCGGCGAGCTCACGGCGAAGGGACCCGATCCCGAGTCCCGTGTCGACCAGGACGTCCCGGTCGCGTCCCCGGACCAGGAACAGGTTCGCCTGCAGGAAAGGGTCGACGTGCTTCTCGCGGATCCGCAGGACGCCGTCGTCGACGGTCTCGTGCTCGAACCATCGCTCGGCCACACGCACGCGCGCGATGCTAGCGGCTTGACGCGATGGTCCCTGCCGGGATACGACCGGTCCCCACCGACGGGAAGGAGGCTGGGATGGCGACGGATCTGTCGATCTCGCTCCCCGACGAGCCGGGCGGTCTCGCGAAGGCCGCGAAGGCGCTCGGGGAGGCCGGGGTGAACGTCGAGGGCATCGCGGGTCTGGGGGGCGGGGGCCACGGGCACGTCCACCTGCTGGTCGAGGACGGCGGTGCCGCTCGGAGCGCGCTCGAGGGCGCGGGGGTCACGATCGAGGGCGAGCGCGAGGCCGTGGTCGTCGACGTCTCGAACGAGGACCGGCCGGGCAAGCTGGGCGAGGTGACGCAGGCGATCGCGGACGCCGGGGTGAATCTCGCCGCCTGCTACGTGGCGTCGCGTTCGCGGGTGGTGTTCTCCTCGGACGACCCGGCGGCGCTTCGGTCGGCGCTCGGCGCCTGAGGCCGAGCACGCGTTTGACGCCGAGCGGCACTGAGCGTAGACCCTCCCTCACGGACCCCTTAAGGAGGCGCCGATGAAGGACCTCACCATCTCCCTCGAGGACCGGCCCGGGACCTTCGCCGATCTCGGCGAGGCGCTCGGCAAGGCCGGGATCAACATCGAGGGCATGTGCGCCGTCACGAGCGAGGGGCGCGGCATCATCCACCTGCTCGTGGCGGATGCGGACGGGGCGCGGAGCGCGCTCGAAGGCGCGGGAATCAAGGTCGAGGGGGAGGCCGAACCACTGGTCTCCGATCTCCCCATGGATCAGGTCGACCGGCCCGGCGCCGTGGGTGCCATGGCCCGGGCGATGGCCGATGCCGGCGTCAACGTGCAGGTCGCGTACCTGGCAACCAAGAACCGCGCGGTGCTGGTCACGAGCGACAACGCGAAGGCGCGTCAGGCGCTCGGCACCTGAGGTAGCCGGAGGGAGGCGGCCGGGGCCGCCTCCGACGGCTCGGCCGCGTACGCGAGGTCGAGGATCTCGACCGGGTGCAGCACCCGGATCGCCGACCCGAGCTCGCGGAGGCCGGCCGCCATCTGCATCGTGCAGCCGGTATTCGCGCTCGCCACGACCTCGGCGCCGGTCGACGCGACGGCCTCGGCTTTGCGGCGACGGAGCTCGGACGACATCTCCGGCTCGAGGACGTTGTAGAGGCCGGCTGCGCCGCAGCACATATCTCCGCCGGGCACGTCGAGCACCTCCACGCCCTCGATCGTGCGGAGCAGCGCGCGCGGCTGCTCCCGGAGGTGTTGGACGCGGAGCGCGTGACACGCGTCGTGGTACGCGACGCGCTCGAACCCGGGTCGGCCCCTCGGAGGGTCCGAGAGCCCTTCGTCGTGGAGGAGCTCCGTCACGTCGCGGACCTTCGTCGAGAGGGCGCGGGCCGCGTCGCTCGGGATCAGGTCGCCGAGCTGCTGCAGGTGCGCGCCGCAGCCCGCCGCGTTCGTCACCACGACGTCGACGCCGGCGAACGCGCGCAGGTTGGGTTCGGCGAGCTCGCGCGCGGTGTCGAGCCGCCCGTTGTGGGCGGCGAGGGCCCCGCAGCAGACCTGCGCTCGGGGGACCACCACGCGCCACCCGTTCCTCGCCAGCACCCGGATCGTCGCGAGGTTCACGCCGCGGAACCATCGATCCTGCACGCAGCCGCTCAGCAGCGCCACGGTCCCGCGCTCCTGGCCGGCGGGCGGCGTCTCGCGGGGGAGGCGGCGGAACAGCGCGGAACGTTTGGGGGTGAGCGCGCGGATGCGTTTCGGGAGCGCGAGGCGCGCGAGGGGCTGCACCGCCGCGGCGAGCCACAGCAGCTTCTTCCGAGGGAGCGCGATGTCGAGCCCCAGCCACCGGAGGAACCTCGATCGCCGCGACCTTAGCGGCTCCACCTGGACGCGCGCCCGCTCGACCATCCGTCCGAATGGCACGTGCGAGGGACAGACGTCCTCGCAGGCCCGGCACGCGAGGCACAGATCCATGAAGTGCGCGAACGTCTCGTCGGGTTCGGACCGGCCCTCGGCCACCGAGCGCATCGCCGTGATCCGGCCACGGGGCGACGCCGACTCCTCGCCGGTGACGCGGTAGGTGGGGCAGTGCGGCAGGCACAGCCCGCACGCCACGCAGGCCGCCAGGTCCGCGTCGGCCGGCGCGTCGAGCTGGAACCGCCACCTCGGTCCGAGGTCGGGCATCGGTCCGACGAACCGCACCCCGTCGGGCATCTCGCCGCCGAGCGGAACGCCGCCCTCCGCCCAATCACTCTCGGTGTGCACGCCACCGATGTTAGACCGCGGGTCCTCGAACTGAGCCACGACGGAGCTGAGGATCCGACCTGCGATCCTTGGTCGTGGGCGGAGAAGTGGCGCCATCCTCACCGCCTGGCCTCACGTCACGCTGACTGACTACCCGATCGCCGTGATCATGTCGGTCTGGATCTGCGTCTGGGTCAGGGCGGTGTTGTAGATGCGGATCTCGTCGATCGTGCCCGCGAAGTACTGGCCGAAGATGCTGTCGCCGCCGATCTGCAGGGGGCTGGCCGAAGTCGCG
>Ga0207643_10000323_pt1 | contig 32834 bp, 26 predicted proteins | sample KBSMisM62_FD_184313 | JGI IMG/M metagenome (GOLD analysis project Ga0207643, IMG submission 184313) | Miscanthus rhizosphere microbial communities from Kellogg Biological Station, Michigan, USA - KBS Miscanthus M6-2 (SPAdes) (version 2) | ecosystem: Host-associated > Plants > Roots >... | reverse complement strand
TGCCCGACGGGACGCCCTGACGATCCAGGCCGCGGAGTCGAACCAAACCCCGTCACCGGTGCGGTGCTGCGCCATCAGCTCCCGCAGCCGGCCGAGTGCATGCTCGGCGGCCGCCGGATCCAGTCGGCGCAGGGTGTTGTTCGTACTGACGAAGCCACGGACCCAGGCGAGGGCGGTGTCGACGTCCGGCCCGTAGTGGACCGGTCGCCGCACGCCGGCCAGGGTCACCTCGGCGAATCCGGCTGCGTCGAGGATCGCGGTCGTCGTGGTCGGATCGCCCAGCGAGAACGCGTCCGCGGAATCTCCGTCGGCACCGAGGATCCGCTCGATCTCGACCGCCCACTCGTTCTGCTCCTTGGCCTGCCAGACCAGCATGACCAGCCGCCCGTGCGGCCGCAGCGCCCGCCGGATGTTGCCGAACGCGGCGACGGGATCGGCGAAGAACATCGTCCCGAACCGGCTGATCGCCAGGTCGAACTCACCCACCGGGAACGGATGCACCTGAGCGTCACCGCACTCGAACGCGACATTCCGCACTCCCTCGTCCCGCGCCGCCTCCCGCGCCCGCGCAACGGCCGCCGCGGACACGTCAACCCCGAGCACGGAACCACCCACGGCCAGCCGGGCCGCCTCCCGGGTGGTCCACCCACCCCCACACCCGACGTCGACCACCCGGTCCCGCACCCCGACCTCCCACGCCGGCACGAGCACCCCGTCGTACCGCCGAAGCTCACCGTCGTAGTCCACCCGGACACCCTCCAGATCAACTGGTGGGCCGACCACCGGCCTGCGGTCGGCCTCGGGCCGACGGCCCCGGCGACCAGGATGGCCCCGCCACCCCTGCGCTGCGGACGAGTGCCCGTGGCCGGGCCGCGAGCAGTTCAGGGGATCCGGCGGGCCGCTGCCCGGCATGAGCGACGAATCCCGCCGCCGGCGTACCAACCAACGATCGGCGAACAGGGCGCCACCGAGAGCGGCGAACCCGCCCCCGGCGAACCGTTCGACGATCGGTGAGCACGGGCCGCCCCCGAGAGCGAGGCCGTCAACGTGCCCAGCGCCACCAGGCCCGAGAGCCGTTCCGGGGGTCCGGGGGCCGCTCCCCGGAGTGAATGACGAATCCGCCCCCGGCGAACCGATCGACGATCGGTGAGCAGGGGATGCCAAAGGATCGTGTCCGAGGGGGGACTTGAACCCCCACGCCCGTTAAAGGGCACTAGCACCTCAAGCTAGCGCGTCTGCCATTCCGCCACCCGGACATCCGTGCCCGACCACTTTACCGGCCCGGGGCATCGCGACCCAACCGGGTCCGAGTGGTAGGGATACGACATGACGAGCGCGCAGGATGAGGTCGTCGAGCTCTGCTCGGAGCTGATCCGCTTCGACACGTCGAACCCCACCGGTTCCGAGCGGGCGGCGGCCGAGTGGGTCGTCGGCAAGCTGGACGAGGTCGGCGTCGGGTCCCGCCTGTACGAGTCGGAGCCGGGCCGGGCCAGCGTGGTCACCAGGGTCGAGGGCGCGGACCGGTCCCGCCCGGCGCTGCTGCTGCACGGACACCTTGACGTGGTCCCCGCCGACCCGGGCGAGTGGTCGGTGCATCCGTTCTCCGGCGAGGAACGGGACGGCTTCATCTGGGGTCGCGGCGCGATCGACATGAAGGACATGGACGCGATGCTGCTGGCGATGGTCCGGCAGTGGGCGACCACCGGCGAGCGGCCGCCCCGCGACGTGGTGGTCGCGTTCGTCGCGGACGAGGAGGCCGGCGGGGTCAAGGGCGCCCGGTTCCTGGTCGACAACCACCCGGAGGAGTTCGAGGGCTGCACCGAGGCGGTCAGCGAGGTCGGCGGGTTCAGCGTCACGCTGCCCAACGACGTCCGGATGTATCCGATCCAGAGCGCCGAGAAGGGCATGGCCTGGCTGCGCCTGGTCGCCCGCGGCCGACCGGGCCACGGCTCGATGCGACACGAGGACAACGCGGTGACCAGGCTGGCCGAGGCGGTCGCCCGGATCGGCCGGTACGAGTTCCCGGTGGTCATGACGAAGACGGTGCGCCAGTTCCTGGAGGCGCTGGCCGAGCAGCTGGGCGTGGACATCGACGTGGACGCGGCCGAGCGGGCGGACATCGAGGCGCTGCTCGGCCGGCTCGGCGGCCTGGCCCGGATGATCGGCGCGACGCTCAGCAACACGGCGAACCCGACGATGCTCGAGGCCGGCTACAAGTCGAACGTGATCCCGGGCGCCGCGTCGGCGGTCATCGACGGCCGGTTCCTGCCCGGCCACGAGGAGGAGTTCGAGCGGCAGGTGGACGCGCTGATCGGTTCGGGCATCGTCCGCGAGTGGGTGCACCGGGACCAGGCGGTGGAGACCGACTTCGACGGGCCGCTGGTGGAGGCGATGGCGGCGGCGCTGCGGGCGGAGGACGGCGCGGCGCTGCCGGTGCCGTACACGATGTCCGGCGGTACGGACGCCAAGTCGTTCGAGCGGCTGGGCATGCGCTGTTTCGGCTTCTCGCCACTGCTGCTGCCGGCCGACCTCGACTTCGCGGCGATGTTCCACGGCATCGACGAGCGGGTGCCGACCGACGCGCTGCGGTTCGGCGTGCGGGTGCTGCAGCGCTTCGTGGCCGCGTCGTGACCGCCCCGGTTGCGCTGGTCACCGGCGGCGCCGGCGGTTTCGGCCGGGCGTTCAGCCGCCGGCTTGCCGCCCGCGGTTATGCGGTGGTCGTCGCCGACGTCGACGCGGACGGCGCGGCGGAGGTGGCGGCCGAGGTCGGCGGCACCCCGGTCCGCGCGGACGTGAGCCGGCCGGAGGACACGGTCGCCGCGGTCCGGGCGGCGGTGGACGCGCACGGCCGGCTGGACGTGGTCGCGCTCAACGCCGGGATCGGCTCCGGACTCGGCCCGACCGACCCGCTCGACCTGGCCGCGTACCGGCGGATCGTCGGGGTGAACCAGGACGCGGTCGTGTACGGGCTGGACGCCGCGGTCCCGCACCTGCGCGGGACCGGCGGGCGGGCGGTGGTGACCGCGTCGCTGGCCGGGCTGGTGCCGATGCCCGCGGACCCGCTCTACACGCTGACGAAGACGGCGGTGGTCGGCTACGTGCGGGCGGTGGCGCCGGCGCTGGCCGGGCAGGGCGTCACGGTGACCGCGCTGTGCCCGGGTTTCGCCGACACGGCGATCCTCGGTTCGATGCGGGACGAGCTGGTCGCCACGCTGCCGCTGCTGACCGCGGACGACGTCGGGGACGCCTTCCTGGCGCTGCTCGACGGGGGGAAGCCGGGCGAGGCCTGGTTCGTGCAGCCGGGCCGGGAACCGGGACCGTACGTCTTCCGCGGCGTGCCGGGACCGCGGTCGTGAAGGCCTGGCAGGTCCGCCGGCTCGGCTCGCCGGCGGAGGCGATGGAGCTGGTCGAGCTGCCGGACCCGGTCGCCGGGCCGGGCGAGCTGCTGGTGCGGGTCGAGGCGTGCGCGCTGAACTTCCCGGACGTGCTGCTGGCCGCCGGGCAGTACCAGGAGCGCCCGGAGCTGCCGTTCACGCCGGGCCTCGAGGTCTGCGGCACCGTGGTCGGTGACGGCCGCCGGGTGATCGGCGGGCCGCCGCTGCCCCGCGGCGGGCTGGCCGAGCTGACCGTGCTGCCCGAGCGGGCCGCGTTCGACGCGCCGGCCGGGATGCCGGCGGACGAGGCCGCCGCGCTGCTCATCACGTACCAGACCGCGTACGTGGGGCTGCACCGCCGGGCGGCGCTGCGGGCCGGGGAGTGGCTGCTGGTGCACGCCGGCGCCGGCGGCGTCGGCTCCGCCGCGATCCAGGTCGGGCTGGCGGCCGGCGCGCGGGTGGTGGCGACCGCGGGCGGCCCGGAGAAGGCCGCGGTCTGCCGGGAGCTCGGCGCGCACGAAGTGATCGACTACCGGTCCGAGGACATCGTGAGCAGGGTCAGGGAGGTGACCGGCGGGCACGGCGCGGACGTGGTGTGGGACCCGGTCGGCGGGGACGTGTTCGATGCGTCCCGGCGGTGCGTCGCGTTCGAGGGCCGGCTGGTCGTGGTCGGCTTCGCCTCGGGCCGGATCCCGTCGGTGCCGGCCGGGCACGTGCTGGTGAAGAACTACTCCGTGGTTGGCCTGCACTGGGGCCTCTACCGCACAGTGGACCCGCAGGTCGTCGCGGACGCGCACGAGCAGCTCGCGAGGCTGTACGCGGCCGGCAGCATCAGGCCGCTGGTCTCCGAGCGGGTGCCGATGGCCGAGGCGCCGGCGGCGCTGACCCGGCTGGCGTCCCGCGGGACGGTGGGGAAGGTGGTCGTGCTGCCCTGGAGCTAGAGCGCAGGGCGGGGGAGGGGGACCCTCCCGGTGGTCCGGCGCCGGCGCAACGTCACCTTGCGGGTGCCGTCGGCGTGCAGCCGGACGGTGGACAGCTCCCAGCCGCCGTACTCGGCGTGGAGGGAGAGCTGGACGGCGGCGCTGCCGCGGTCGGTGCCGGGCGGGATCCGCACCGGCACGTATTCGTAATCCGCGGTCGGCGCCGCGGTCGAAGGTGACATGCCGGCGATTCTGCCCCCGCGTCCACCGGAAGTCAGCCGCTGGACTCCTGAAGTTCGTCCGCGAGCAGTTCGCGCAGCCTGGTCCGCCGCGGCCGGGCACCGACGTCCCGCACGGCGCGGGCCAGCGCCGGACCCACCGCCGGCACCACGGACAGGTGCCGCTGCGCCCTGGTCAGTGCCGTGTAGACCAGCGGCCGGGACAGCATCCCGCCGGCCTCCGGTGGCAGCACGGCCACCACCGCGGGCCACTCCGAGCCCTGCGCGCGGTGCACGGTGACGGCCCAGCCGTGCCGCAGGTCGGCCAGCGCCCGCCCGGTCACGGCGGCCGGGCCGGAGGCGAACTCGACCGTCACGGTGCCGTCCTTGGCCTCGGTGACGACGCCGACCTCGCCGTTGGCGAACCCGGTCGGCTCGGCCTCGAGGTGGTTGGCGGTCGCCACCACCCGGTCGCCGGGGTCGAACCCGGAGACCGTGCCGCGGCCGGGGTTGAGCGCCGCCTTGAGGACCCGGTTGAGCTCGACCGTGCCGGCCGGCCCCTTGTGCACCGGCGTCACCACCTGCACCTCGCCGGCCGGGATGCCGAGCCGGCCCGGGATCGAGTCGGTGACCAGCTGAACCACCCGGTGCGCCGCCTCGGCCGAGCCGGTGGCCCGGACCAGGACGACCTCGCGGTCCGGTGCGTCGACCGGCGGCAGGTCGCCGGCCCGCACCGCGGTGGCCAGCCGGGCGATCGCGCCGCCGGCGGCCTGCCGGTAGAGCGTGGTCAGCTCGATCACCGGAACGGTCCCGGACTCGACCAGGTCGGCCAGCACCCGCCCGGGCCCGATCGAGGGCAGCTGGGCCGGGTCGCCGACCAGCAGCAGGTGGGTGCCGTCCGCGCAGGCCTCCAGCAGCGCGGCGGCCAGCTCGACGTCGAGCATGCTCGTCTCGTCGACGACCACGAGCTCGGCGTCCAGCGGCCACTCCTCGCCGCGGGCGAACCCGCCGGTGCGGCCCTGCGCGCCGAGCAGCCGGTGCAGGGTGGCCGCCGGCGCGTCGCCGAGCTCCTCCAGCCGCTTGGCCGCCCGGCCGGTGGGTGCGGCCAGCGCGACCGGGAGGCCCTGCTTCTCGGCCAGCCGGACGAGCGCGGCGACCGTGCGGCTCTTGCCGGTGCCGGGGCCGCCGGTGAGCACGCTGACCCCGTGCCGCAGCACGGTCTCGACCGCGCCGCGCTGGGTATCGTCCAGGTCGTCGAGCGCGTCGCCGGCGTCCTCGGGCTCGATCGGCTCGGCGGTGGCGGTCAGCCGCGCCACGGCCTCGGCGACCGCGCTCTCGGCCATCGCCAGCCGCTGCAGCGACAGCGCGCCGGCGGTCTCGTGCACGATGCCGGCCTCGATCGCGGCCACCACCGCGCCGGGCGGGTCGGCGACGCCCTCGGCGCCCAGCGCGGCCAGCACCAGCTCGACCGGCTGCACGGTGTGCCCGTCCCGGGCGGCCCGGTTCAGCGCGTGCGCGACCAGCGCCCGGCCGCGGCGCGGGTCGTCCCGCCGCACGCCGGGCAGCGCGGCGACCGCGACCCGGTCGGCCTCGACCACCCGGACGTCGGGCAGCTGGAGCAACAGCCACGGGTCGTCGCGCAGCCGGCGGGCGGCGTCGTCGCCGAACGCGTCCACGGCCCGGGCGGCGACCCGCGCCCGCAGCCCGGCCGGGACGACCAGTTGGGCCACCTCGTACACGTGCGCGGCGCCGATCCAGGCGGACAGCAGCCGGCCGGCGCGGATGGTGCCGACCTTGGGCAGCGCGGCAAGCTTCTCGGCGGTCACGTCGTCGGGGCCGGCGATCCCGGCGGCGGGCAGCGCCTCGGTAAGGGTGCGACCGAGCCCTGGCCAGAGCCCGTCCGCGCAGAAGGCCTCGAAGACCGGATCGCCCACCCGCCGGACCCTACGCCGCCGGGGTCCAGGGGCCGCGCAACGTCGCCCGGTCAGGTAAGCCAGGTGCGGCGGCGCCGGTCGTCCGGTGCCGCCGTGCTCACCGCTCCGGGTAGCCGGACGGGGGTGCGGAGACGTCGTCGAGGGCCTGCCGGATCTCGGCCGGCAGCACGGTCGCGTCGGCGGCCAGCGACCCGGCCAGCTGCCCGACCGTACGGGCGCCGAGGATCGACGAGCTGACCCCCGGCCGGTCCCGTACCCAGGCCAGCGACACCGCCAGCGGCGAGGTGCCCAGGCCCTCGGCCGCGGTCGCGACCGCCTCGACGATCCGCGCGGCCGCGTCGGTGAGGTGGTGGCTGACGAAGTCGCGCAGGTGCGGCGAGGCGGCCCGGGAGTCCGACGGCACGCCGTGCCGATACTTGCCGGTCAGCACCCCGCGCCCGAGCGGGGAATACGCCAGCACGCCGAGCCCGGCCCAGCCGCAGGCCGGCAACACCTCGCGCTCGACCCCGCGCTCCAGCAGCGAGTACTCGACCTGGGTCGCGGCCAGCGGCGCCCGCCCGGGCCAGGCCCGCTGCCAGGCCGCGGCGGCGGCGGTACGCCAGCCGGGCAGGTTGGACACCCCGGCGTAGCGGGCCCGGCCGCTGGAGATCGCCACGTCGACGGCGGAGAGCACCTCCTCCATCGGCACCCGCTGGTCCCAGCCGTGCAGCTGCCAGAGGTCGACCGAGTCCACCCCGAGCCGCAGCATCGAGTTGTCCAGCGCGGTGAGCAGCCCACCGCGGGACAGGCCGCGGGCGGCCGCGGCGGGGGCGATCGGGCCGCCCGACTTCACCGCCAGCACCAGCTCGTCGCGCGGCACCACGTCCTGCAGCAGCCGGCCGACCAGCGGCTCGGTCTGCTCGCACACGTACCAGGGGCCGATGTCCAGCAGCGTCCCGCCGGCCTCCCGGAACGCGACCAGCTGGGCGGCGGCGTCGTCCGGGTCGGTGTCCCGGCCCCAGGTCGCCGTGCCGAGCCCGAGCCGGGACACGACCAGGCCGCTGCTGCCGACCGGGCGCTGCTCCATGGCCGCGCAACCTAGTTCATCCCGGCGGGCGACCGGCGCCGGGGCGCGCGCCCCGCGGCCGCGGCAACCGCGAGTCGGCGGCGCGGCCGGGCCGCTAAGGTCGGCCGGTGCAACTCGGACTGAACCTCGGGTACTGGGGCGCCGGCAACGACGAGGCCAACCTGGCGATGGCCGAGGAGGCCGACCGGCTCGGGTACGCGGTGGTGTGGGCGGCCGAGGCCTGGGGCTCGGACGTCGTGTCGGTGCTCGGCTTCCTCGCCGCCCGGACGTCCCGGATCGACATCGGCAGCGCGATCATGCAGATCCCGGCACGGACCCCGGCGATGACCGCGATGACCGCCGCGACCCTGGACACGCTGTCCGGCGGTCGGTTCCGGCTCGGCCTCGGCGTGTCCGGGCCGCAGGTGTCCGAGGGCTGGCACGGGGTCCGGTTCGACAAGCCGCTCGGCCGGACCCGGGAGTACGTCGAGATCGTCCGGACCGCGCTGCGCCGAGAGACGCTCGCCTACCAGGGCGAGCACTACACGCTGCCGCTGCCCGACGGCCCGGGCAAGGCGCTGAAGATGATCATCCACCCGGTCCGCGAGAAGGTGCCGGTCTACCTGGCCGCGGTCGGGCCGCGCAACCTCGAGCTGGCCGGTGAGATCGCCGACGGCGCGCTGCCGCTGTTCCTGTCCGCCGAACGGGCCGGCGACTACCTCGACCCGCTGCGCGCCGGCCGGGCCAAGGCCGGGCTGAGCCTGGACGGCTTCGACGTGGCGGCCACCTTCCCGGTCTCGATCGGCCCCGACCCGCGTGCCTGCGCCGACCCGGTCCGGGCGTACGCGGCGCTCTACCTCGGCGGGATGGGCTCCCGGCAGCAGAACTTCTACAACAACATCGCCCGCCGGATGGGCTTCGAGGCCGAGGCCCGCCAGGTGCAGGACCTCTACCTCGACCGGAAGCAGCGGGAAGCGGCCGCCGCCGTGCCGTACGAGTTCATCGACCGCACCTCGCTGCTCGGGCCGCCGGAGCGGATCGCCGACCGGCTGGGTGAGCTGGCCGCGGCCGGGGTCACCACGGTCAACGTCTCCCCGTACGGAGCGACGGTCGAGGACCGGGTGGAGTCGCTGCGCGTCCTCGTCGGCGCCGTCGAGCGCGCCGGTCTCGCGTGAACCTGCTCACCGCCATCCTGTTCGGCGCCGTCGAGGGGCTCACCGAGTTCCTGCCGGTGTCCAGCACCGGGCACCTGACGATCCTGGAGCGGCTGCTCGGCTACCAGATCAATGCCGCCGACGTGACCGCGTTCACCGCGATCATCCAGACCGGCGCGGTGCTGGCGACGCTGATCTACCTGCGCGACGAGTTCCGCCGGATCGTGTTCGCGATCATCCGGGGGCTGTTCCGGGCCGGTTGGCGGGCCGACCCGGACTGGAAGTTCGGCTGGGCCGTGGTGCTCGGCTCGATCCCGATCGGCATCGTCGGGCTGCTGTTCCAGGACGCGATCGAGACCACCCTGCGCAGCCTCTGGTTCGTCGCCGGGGCGCTGGTGCTGTGGAGCCTGCCGATGCTCTACGCGGACCGCACCGCGACCCAGAAGCTCGGCGAGAGCGAGATCACCTGGCGGGACACGCTGATCATCGGCCTTGCCCAGTGCCTCGCGCTGGTGCCGGGGGTGTCCCGGTCCGGCGCGACGATGACCGCCGGGCTGCTGCTCGGGTTCGACCGGGTCGCGGTGACCAAGCTGTCGTTCATGCTGTCGGTGCCGGCGCTGACCGCGGCCGGCATCCTGCAGGCGTACACGGCGGCCGACGACATCTCCACCGGCGTCGGCTGGCCGGCGACGATCGTCGCGACCGTGGTGAGCTTCGTCGTCGCCTACTTCTCGGTGGCCTGGCTGCTGCGGTTCGTCGCCCGGCACACCTTCCTGGTGTTCATCGCCTACCGCATCGGCCTCGGGCTGCTGCTGCTCGTGCTGCTCGCCTCCGGCCTGGTCTCGGCGACCTGACGCCCGCCGCCGGAGGTGACGTCCAGGTAGACCTCGCGCACCTGCGGGAATTTCGCCCGCAGGCCCGCGGAGATCGCGTCCGTGGAGTCCTCCACCTCGGCCGCGCCGAGCGCGTCGTCCATGTCCAGCCGGGCGGCGACCAGCAGCGCCTCCGGGCCGAGCAGCATGGTCCGCACGTCGAGCACCCGGTCGACCTCGGCGTGGTCGGCCAGCTCGGCGCGGATGCCGTCGCGGACCGCCGCCGGCGCGGCCTCGCCGATGAGCATCTCCTTCGTGTCCCGGCCGAGCAGGTAGGCCACCACGGCCAGCAGCACGCCGATCGCGATCGCGGCCCCGGCGTCCCAGAACGCCTGCCCGGTCAGCTGGTGCAGCCCGAGCCCGAGCGCGGCCAGCACGAGGCCGACCAGCGCGGCAGTGTCCTCGGAGAAGACCGTCTTCACGGTCGGGTCGGAGGACAGCCGGACGTGCTCGATCATGCTCCGCCCGGTCTCGCGGGCCTCGGCGCGCAGCTGCCGGACCGCCTTCAGCCAGGAGGTGCCCTCGGCCAGGAACGAGATGAGCAGCACGCCGTACGAGAGCAGGTAGCCGCCCACCTCGGACTCGCCGGACACCAGCCCGTGCACGCCCTCGAAGATCGAGAACACCGCGCCGGAGACGAAGATCCCGACCGCGGCCAGCAGCGACCAGAAGAACCGCTCCTTGCCGTACCCGAACGGGTGGGTGTCGTCCGGCGCCTTCCGGGACAGCCGCAGCGAGGTGAGCAGGAAGACCTGGTTGGTGGTGTCGGCGACCGAGTGCGCGCCCTCGGCCAGCATCGCGCTCGACCCGCCGATCAGCCCCGCCGCGATCTTCGCGACCGCGATCGCCAGGTTCGCGGCCAGCGCCACGAGGACGGTGCCGGTGCTCTCCTCGTCTGCCACACCGGGTCCCGTACCCGGCCGGCGGCCGGTCCGCACTCTGGGCGGCCGGTCCGCACTCTAGAGTGAGCCGGTGGCGACGGTCCTGCTCGTCCGGCACGGGCTCACCGCGATGACCGGACCGGTGCTGGCGGGGCACACGCCGGGTGTGCATCTGGACGAGCGTGGCCGGGCGCAGGCGGAGGCGATGGCCGCACGGCTGGTGCCGGTGCCGCTGGCCGCGGCCGTGACCAGCCCGCTGGAGCGGTGCGTGGAGACCGCGCAGGCCGTCCTGGCCGGCCGTTCGCTGGTGTCGTCGATCGAGCCCCGGCTGGCGGAGGTCCGGTACGGCGACTGGACCGGCAAGCCGCTCAAGGACCTGGCCAAGCAGCCGCTGTGGAGGGTCGTGCAGGCCCACCCGTCCGCGGTGGTGTTCCCCGGCGCGGAGGGGGAGGCGCTGGCTGGCGCGCAGTCCAGGGCGGTGTCCGCGGTGCGCGAGTGGGACGCCCGGATCGCCGCGTCGGCCGGACCGGACGCCGTCTGGCTGGCCTGCAGCCACGGCGACATCATCAAGGCGATACTCGCCGACGCGCTCGGGCTGCACCTCGACCTGTTCCAGCGGATCGTGGTCGACCCGTGCTCGGTGTCGGTCGTCCGCTACACCGACACCAGGCCGTTCGTGCTGCGGGTCAACGACACGGGCGGTGACGTCGCCGCGCTGCTGCCGCCCAAGCGGCGCCGGCGGCGGAAGCCGGCCGCGGACGCCGCCGTGGGCGGGGGCGCCGGACCCGGCTGATCATCCACGCTGGCACACCCGGAGTAGGCTGGGGAGCCGATGTCTCGACAGGTACACCTCTTCGACCGGCCCGCCCGTTTCATTGCTGGGACGGTGGGTCAGCCTGGCGACCGCACGTTCTTCCTGCAGGCGAGCGGCGCGGGCCGCACCGTCAGCGTGTCGCTGGAGAAGGTCCAGGTCTCGCTGCTCGCCGACCGGCTGGAGGAGCTGCTCGGCGAGGTGCAGCGGCGGCTCGGCGTGCCGGTGGCCGAGGGCCCGCCGGCCGACGACGACAACGAACCGCTGGACACCCCGGTCGACGAGGAGTTCCGGGTCGGCGCGATGGGCCTGGCCTGGGACGGCGACGCCGAGCTCGTCGTGGTGGAGGCGCAGGCCGCCGGCGACGAGCCGGCCGACGAGTCGACGATCCTCGAGGACGTCGAGGACGGGCCGGACGTGCTGCGGGTGCGGATCACCTCGGCCGAAGCGCGCGCGTTCGTCGAGCGGGCCCGCCGGGTGGTCTCGGCCGGGCGCCCGCCCTGCCCGCTGTGCGGGCTGCCGCTGGACGCCGCCGGGCACATCTGCCCGCGGCAGAACGGCTACCGCCGCGCGTCCGCGGCCTGACCAGCCGCATCCGGCGCGGTGCCTGCACGGGAAACACGGACGGGTCAGACTGGGAGCGTGGACGAGCAGCCGGTGACCCTCGACCTGTCCGAGGCTCTGGAGTTGCTTCGCACCGGCACGATGCGCATCGAGGGTCGGCTCGTCGACGCCAGCAACACCACGCTCTACTGCGAGCTCACCGGCGACGGCGTCACCGCCGGCTGCGTCTACAAGCCGGTGCGCGGCGAGCGGCCGCTGTGGGACTTCCCGGACGGGACGCTGGCCGAGCGGGAGTTCGCGGCGTACGTGGTCTCGCAGGCGCTGGGCTGGAACGTGGTGCCGCCGACCGTGCTGCGGGACGGGCCGCTCGGCGAGGGCATGGTCCAGCTCTGGATGGACGGCGATGACACCGTCGACCTGGCCCGGCTGATCCGCGACGACCTCCCCCCGCTGCGCCGGATGGTGCTGTTCGACGCGATCGTCAACAACGCCGACCGGAAGGGCGGGCACCTCATCCCGATGGTCGGCGGCCACGTGTACGGGGTGGACCACGGGGTGTCGTTCCACCAGCAGGACAAGCTGCGGACCGTGCTGTGGTCGTGGGCCGGCGACCCGCTCCCGGACGACGCGGTGGACGTGCTGTCGGAGTTCCGCGCGCGGCTCGAGGGCGACCTGGACGACGCGTTGTCGGCGCTGCTGACCCGGCGGGAGGTGGCCGCGGTGCGCCGCCGGGTCGACCGGCTGCTGACCGAGCGCCATTACCCGGAGCCGTCCGGCGACCGGCCGGCCATCCCCTGGCCGCCGTTCTGAGCCGCGCCGGATCCCCGCCCGACCATCGACCTGCCGGCGGGCGGCGTGGCCGGGCGCGGGTGCGGGCGGGGTGAGCCGGGCGGACCTGCTGGCGACGATCGCCGCCCGGGTGCCGGCCGGCCGGCGGGCGCTGGTCGGTGTGGACGGGCGCGGCGGGGCCGGCAAGACGGTCTTCGCCGACGAGCTCGCCGCGGTGCTGACCGCGGCCGGGCGCGGCGTGCTCCGCGCGTCGGTGGACGGCTTCCACCGGCCGCGGGCGGACCGCTACCGGCGCGGCCGGGACTCGCCGGTCGGCTACTGGCTCGACGCGTACGACTACGACCGGATGGTCGGCACCCTGCTCGACCCGTTCGGCCGCGGCGAGCCGGTGCGCACCGCGGTGCACGACGTGCGCACCGACGCCGCGCTGGACCTGCCACCGGAGCCGGTCGGCCGCGACGACGTCCTGATCGTCGACGGCGTGTTCGTGCACCGGGACGAGCTTGCCCGACACTGGGACTTCTCCATTTACCTTCATGTCGACTTAGAGGTCTCGCTGGTGCGGATGTCGGTCCGCGACGACCTGCCGATCGAGACGACCCGCCGCTACACCGGCGCTCACCGGCTCTACCTCGACGCCTGCGACCCGCTGCGGCGGGCCGGCGTTGTGGTCGACAACACCGATCTCGGCACCCCTCGGATGATCAAACCCGCTGGGTAGGCTGGCTGCATGAAGTCCTGGCCCGGACCGCGGGTCCCGCGGCTGCCCGGCCGGGGACGGCCGCTGCGCCTGTACGACAGCGCGACCGGGGAGGTCCGGCCCACCGCGCCCGGCACCACCGCCCGGATGTACGTCTGCGGCATCACGCCCTACGACGCGACCCACCTCGGCCACGCGGCGACCTACCTCGCCTTCGACCTCGTGCAGCGGGTCTGGCGGGACGCCGGCCACGGCGTGCTGTACGTGCAGAACGTCACCGATGTCGACGACCCGCTGCTGGAGCGGGCCGAGCGCGACGGCGAGGACTGGCGGGATCTGGCCGACCGCGAGACCGACCTGTTCCGGGCCGACATGACCGCGCTGCGGGTGCTACCGCCGGACCACTACGTCGGCGCGGTCGAGGCGATCCCGGAGATCGTGCCGATGATCCGGCGGCTGCTCGACCAGGGCGCGGCATACCACGTCGAGGACGACGTCTACTTCTCCGTCGGCGCCGCGCCGCGGTTCGGCTACGAGTCGCGGCTGGACGTGGCCACCATGCGGGCGCTGTCGGCCGAGCGCGGCGGCGACCCGGACCGGCCGGGCAAGAAGGACCAGCTCGACCCGGTGCTGTGGCGGGCGGCGCGGCCGGGTGAGCCGTCCTGGGACTCCGAGCTCGGACCCGGGCGACCGGGCTGGCATGTCGAGTGCGCGGCGATCGCGGTCGACCGGCTCGGGCCGGCGTTCGACCTGCAGGGCGGCGGCAGCGACCTGCTCTTCCCGCACCACGAGATGTCCGCGGCGCACGCCGAGGTCGCGACGGGGGAGTGGCCGTTCGCCCGGTCGTACGTGCACGCCGGGATGATCGGGCTCGACGGCGAGAAGATGTCCAAGTCGCGCGGCAACCTGGTGCTGGTGTCCCGGCTGCGAGAGACCGGCACCGATCCGATGGCCGTACGGCTGGGGCTGCTCGCCGGGCACTACCGGCACGACCGGGAGTGGTTTCCCGCCACGCTGGCCGAAGCGGAGGCACGGCTCGCGCGATGGCGGCAGGCGGTCGCGCTGGACAGCGGTCCGGCGGCTGAGCCGGTGCTGGACCGCGTGCGCGAGCGGCTGGCCTCCGATCTGGACACACCAGCGGCGCTGGCCGCAGTGGACCGGTGGGCGGCCGAGGCGCTCACCCGCGGCGGCCGGGACGCGGCGGCCCCGCGGCTGGTCCGCGACCTGGTCGACGCGTTGCTCGGCGTCGAGCTGTGACCGGGTCGGTCCCGTTCGACCGGGTCGCCGCGACGTACGACGCGACCCGGGGCGGGATGGAACGCGGCCGGCGGCTCGCGGCGGTCATCGCCGGCGTGCTGCCGTCGCGCGGTCCGTTGCTGGAGGTCGGCGTGGGCACCGGGACCGTGTCGGCCGGGCTGGCCGAGCTCGGCCGGGACATGGTCGGCGTCGACCTCTCGCTCCCGATGCTGGCGGTCGCTCGGGAGCGGCTGCCCGGCCGGATCGCCGCGGCCGACGCGCTCCGCCTGCCGGTGCGCACCGGCTCGGTCACCGGCGCCTGCCTCGTCCACGTGCTGCACCTGGTCGGCGACATCCCGCGCACGCTGGCCGAGGTGGCCCGGGTGCTGCGTCCGCGCGGCACGCTGGTCGCGACCGGGCTGTCGGGCCAGCCGGGGCAGGGCGACCTCGCCGAGGAGTTCGGCCGCATGCAGGAGCGACTCGGCGACACCCGCCGCGACGACGACCCGGACCTGATCATCCGGCTGGCCGCCGACGCCGGCTTCGACCTGGTCGACCGCCGCGAGGAGCCGGACCGGCCGGTGAGCCCGCGGGCCGCGGCGGACATGACCGAGGCGCGGTCGATGGCGTGGACCTGGTCGGTCGACGCCGAGACGTGGGCGGCCGTGGTCGAGCCGGCGCTGGCCCGCGTCCGCGCGCTCCCGGACCAGGACCGGCCCCGCCCCGGCCGCGGCCCCACCCTGCTCACCTTCCACCGCCCCTGACCGCCGCGCCGCACGGGCGGGGGGCCGGCCGGGATGCTCGTGGTGCGGGACGCTCAGCCCCCGGTGCCGCCGGACCGCGGCGGCTGCCGCCGGCGCAGGTAACGCTCGAAGTCCTTGGCGATCGCCTCGCCGCTGGCCTGCGGCATCGTGGTCTCGCCTTCTCGCTCCTCGAGCGAGCGCACGTACTCGGTGACGTCGTCGTCCTCGTTGGCCATCTCGTCGACGAGCTTCTGCCACTCGTCGGCCTGCTCGGGCAGGTTGGCCAGCGGCACCTCGACGTCGAGCACCTCCTCGACCCGGTGCAGCAGCGCGAGCGTCGCCTTCGGGTTCGGGGGCTGGGACACGTAGTGCGGGATCGCGGCCCAGAACGAGATCGCCGGGATGCCGGCCCGCACGCATGCGTCCTGCAGGATGCCGAGGATCCCGGTCGGCCCCTCGTACCGGCTGTTTTCCAGGCCCCACCGCTCCGCCGAGGCCACGTCGTAGGACGAGCCGGTGACCGGCGTGGGCCTGGTGTGCGGGGTGTCGGACAGCAGCGCACCGAGCAGCACGACGGTCTGCACGCCGAGCTCGCGGATCACGTCGAGGATCTCCTCGGTGAACCCGCGCCAGCGCATGTTGGGCTCGACCCCGCGCATGAGCACCACGTCGTTGGCCGCGCCAGGCGGCCGGCACACCGAGAACCGGGTGGTCGGCCACTCGATCCGCCGGGACACGCCGTCGACCAGCGAGACCGTCGGCCGGTTGACCTGGAAGTCGTAGTAGTCGTCCGGGTCGATCGCCGCCAGCGGCTTGGCGTCCCAGATCAGCTCGAGGTGCTCCACGGCGGAGGTGGCCCCGTCGCCGGCGTCGTTCCACCCCTCGAAGGCGCCGACCAGCACGGGGGCAGTCAGCTCCGGCCAGTCCTCGAACTCGTCCACGGGCCAAGCCTACGACCGGCCCGGTGCGGGTCGGTGGCTGCCGCTCGATCTGTGGACACCCGGCCTGCCTGTGGATGACGAACGCGAGGGCTCCCCGCGCACCGGTACCCTTTCCCACCATGTCCGTGAGCGTGGAGTCGAGCTTCCTGACCACCCTCCGCCGGCGCCCGGTGGTCGCCGACGGGGCGATGGGGACCATGCTCCAGGCCGCCGAGCTCAGCCTGGACGACTTCGAGGGGCTCGAAGGCTGCAACGAGATCCTCAACGTCACCCGCCCCGACGTGGTCCGCGGCATCCACGACGCCTACCTCGCGGTGGGCTGCGACGCGGTCGAGACCAACACGTTCGGGGCCAACTTCGCCAACCTGACCGAATACGGCATCGCCGACCGGATCAGCGAGCTGGCCGAGGCCGGTGCCCGGCTGGCCCGCGAGGTCGCCGACGGATACTCGACGGCCGACCGGCCGCGCTGGGTGATCGGTTCGGTGGGCCCGGGCACCAAGCTGCCCACCCTCGGCCACGCGCCGTACGCGACGCTTCGCGACGCGTACCAGGAAGAGGTCACCGGCCTGCTCGCCGGCGGTGCCGACGTGGTGCTGGTGGAGACCTCGCAGGACCTGCTGCAGACCAAGTCGGCGGTCATAGGCGCCCGCCGTGCGATGACCGCGGCCGGCCGCCAGGTGCCGCTGATCGCCCAGGTCACCGTCGAGACGACCGGCACGATGCTGCTCGGCTCGGAGATCGGCGCCGCGCTGACCGCGCTGGAGCCGCTCGGCATCGACCTGATCGGGCTCAACTGCGCGACCGGGCCGACCGAGATGAGCGAGCACCTGCGCTTCCTGTCCCGGCACGCCCGCATCCCGCTGTCGGTGATGCCCAACGCCGGCCTGCCCGAGCTCGGCCCCACCGGCGCGACCTACCCGTTGACCCCGCAGGAACTGGCCGCCGCGCTGTCCTCGTTCGTCCGGGAATACGGCACGCGGCTGGTCGGCGGCTGCTGCGGCACCACGCCGGAACACCTGCGCCAGGTCGTCGAGGCGGTCCGCGACGTCGAGCCGGTCCACCGCAAGGTGCGCACCGAGGCCGCCGCCTCCTCGCTCTACCAGTCGGTCCCGTTCCGGCAGGACGCCGGCGTGCTGATGATCGGCGAGCGGACCAACGCCAACGGCTCCAAGGCGTTCCGCGAGGCGATGCTGGAGGGCCGCTGGGACGACTGCGTGGCGATCGCCCGCAGCCAGATCCGCGACGGCTCGCACATGCTCGACGTCTGCATCGACTACGTCGGCCGGGACGGCACCGGCGACATGCGCGAGACCGCCGGCCGGTTCGCCACCGCCTCGACCCTGCCGCTCATGCTCGACTCGACCGAGCCACCGGTGATCGAGGCCGGGCTGGAGATGCTCGGCGGCCGCTGCGTGGTCAACTCGGTCAACTACGAGGACGGCGACGGCCCCGACTCCCGGTTCGCCCGGGCGATGCCGATCATCAAGGAGCACGGCGCCGCGGTCGTCGTCATGTGCATCGACGAGGAGGGCCAGGCCCGCACCGCCGACTGGAAGGTCCGCGTCGCCGACCGGACCATCCGCGACCTGGCCGAGAAGTGGGACATGCGGGTCGAGGACATCATCGTCGACTGCCTGACGTTCCCGATCGGCACCGGTCAGGAGGAGACCAGGCGCGACGCCATCGAGACGATCGACGCGATCCGCGAGCTCAAGCGGCGCTACCCCCAGGTGCAGACGACGCTCGGCGTGTCCAACGTCTCGTTCGGGCTCAACCCGGCCGCCCGCCAGGTGCTCAACTCGGTGTTCCTGCACGAGTGCGTCAACGCCGGGCTCGACTCGGCGATCGTGCACGCCTCGAAGATCCTGCCGATGTCGAAGATCGAGGACGAGCAGCGCGAGGTCGCGCTCGACCTCGTCTACGACCGCCGGCGCGACGGCTACGACCCGCTGCAGCGGTTCCTGGAGCTGTTCGAGGGCGTCAGCGCCTCCTCCTCGCGGGAGTCCCGGGCCGAGGAGCTGGCCGCGCTGCCGCTGTCCGAGCGGCTGGAGCGGCGGATCGTCGACGGCGAGCGCGACGGGCTGGAGGCCGACCTCGACGCGGCGATGGAGACCCGTCCGCCGCTGGAGATCATCAACGACACGCTGCTGGCCGGCATGAAGACTGTCGGTGACCTGTTCGGGTCCGGCGAGATGCAGCTGCCGTTCGTGCTGCAGTCGGCCGAGGTGATGAAGACCGCCGTGGCCCACCTCGAGCCGTACATGGAGAAGTCCGGCTCCGGCGGGAAGGGCCGCATCCTGCTCGCCACGGTCAAGGGCGACGTGCACGACATCGGCAAGAACCTTGTCGACATCATCCTGTCCAACAACGGCTACACCGTCGTCAACCTGGGCATCAAGCAGCCGATCTCGGCGATCCTCGACGCCGCGGAGCAGCACGACGCCGACGTGATCGGCATGTCCGGGCTGCTGGTGAAGTCCACCGTGGTGATGAAGGAAAACCTCGAGGAGATGAACCAGCGTGGCGTGGCCGACAAATACCCGGTGCTGCTGGGCGGGGCCGCGCTGACCCGGGCGTACGTCGAGCACGACTTGTCCGAGGTCTACGCCGGCGACGTGCGCTACGCGCGGGACGCGTTCGAGGGCCTGCGGCTGATGGACGCGCTGATGGCGGCCCGGCGGGGGAGCGTGCCGGCGGCCGCCACCCCGGACGGCTCGGCCGAGCCCAACCTGGCCGGCGCGGTCGGCACCGCCGACGAGGACCGCAAGCGGGCCGAGCGCAAGGCCCGCCGGGAGCGGTCGCTGCGGATCGCCGCCCAGCGCCGGGCCGCCGAGGAGGCGGAGGAGTCGACCCTGCCGGCCCACTCCGACGTCGCCACCGACAACCCGGTGCCGACGCCGCCGTTCTGGGGCAGCCGGGTGGTCAAGGGCATCCAGACCGCCGACTACGCCTCGCTGCTCGACGAGCGGGCGACCTTCCTCGGCCAGTGGGGGCTACGCGGCGCCCGCGGCGGCAAGGGGCCCTCGTACGAGGAGCTGGTGGAGACCGAGGGGCGGCCGCGGCTGCGCTACTGGCTGGACCGGTTCCAGACCGAGGGCATCCTCGAGGCGGCCGTCGTCTACGGCTACTTCCCGGCCGTCAGCAAGGGCGACGACCTGATCGTGCTGCACGACGACGGCACCGAGCGGGTCCGGTTCACCTTCCCCCGGCAGCGCCGGGACCGGCGGCTGTGCCTGGCCGACTTCTTCCGCGGGCAGGACTCCGGCGAGACCGACGTGGTCGCCTTCCAGGTGGCCACCATGGGCCAGCGGATCAGCCAGTTCACCGCCGAGCTGTTCGCGGCCAACGCCTACCGCGACTACCTGGAGGTGCACGGGCTGTCCGTGCAGCTGACCGAGGCGCTGGCCGAGCACTGGCACGCCCGGGTGCGGGAGGAGCTCGGCTTCAGCGGCGAGGACCCCGACGACGTCGAGGAGTTCTTCAAGCTCGGCTACCGCGGCGCGCGCTACTCGTTCGGCTACCCGGCCTGCCCCGACCTGGAGAACCAGCAGCAGGTGCGCGAGCTGCTCGACTTCGGCCGGATCGGCGTCGAGCTGTCCGAGGAGTTCCAGCTGCACCCGGAGCAGTCGACGTCGGCGATCGTCGTCCACCACCCCGAGGCGAAATACTTCGCCACGTGAGCCGATGCCTGGCCGCCGTGCTGTTCGACATGGACGGCACGCTGACCGACTCCGAGCCGGTCTGGGACGAAGCGCTGCGCGAGCTGGCGCGCTGGCTCGGTGGATCGCTGTCCGACGCGGCGCGCCGGGCGACGATCGGCACCAACGTCCCGGTGTCGGTCGACATCGTGCACCGCGACGTCGGCCGGCCGGACGCCGACCCGGTCGCCAGCGGGGAGAAGCTGATCGCCGAGGCGGCCGCGCGGTTCGCCCGCGGGCTGGTCTGGCGGCCCGGGGCGCGCGAGCTGGTCGACGCGGTACGGGCGGCCGGGATCCCCAGCGCGCTGGTCACCAACACCGAGCGGGCGCTGACCAGCCTCGCGCTCGGCCCGCTGCTCGACGAGCTGTTCGACGTGTCGGTCTGCGGCGACGAGGTCGCGCACAGCAAGCCGGCCCCCGACCCGTACCAGAAGGCGGCCGCGCTGCTCGGCGTCGCCCCGGCCGCCGCGGTCGCGATCGAGGACTCGCCGACCGGCGTCGCGTCGGCGACCGCGGCCGGCTGCCCGGTGCTCGTCGTCCCGGGCGCCGACGTGCGGGTGCCACCCGGCCCGGGCCGGACCTTCGTCGACTCGCTGGCCGGCGTCACCGTGGCCGACCTCACCGCCCTCGTCGCCCGCGCCGCCTGAGACCCCCGTCGCGCCGCGCCGGCGGGTCAGTGGCGGATGCGGTAGCGGAGGTGCAGCACGTCCGGTCCGGCCAGCGAGCGCAGCAGCTCGAGCTCGTGGTGGTCGGGCGGCAGGTCGTCGAACAGCCGGCGACCCCGACCGAGCAGCACCGGCACCAGCTGCAGCTCCAGCTCGTCGAGCAGCCCGGCCCGGAGCAGCGCCTGCGCCGTCGACGCGCCGTGCACCATGACGTCCCGGCCGCCGGCCGCGGCCTTGGCCCGGGCAACGGCCGACTCCACGTCGGTGACGTAGCTCGCGTGTCCCGGCGGCGGCGCCGGCGGCGCCGCATGGCTCAGCACGAAGATCGGCACGCCGTCGTGGTGGTCGCCGCCCCACTCGCCGGCGAACTCGAACGTGCGGCGGCCGACGATCACCGCCCCGGTCGCCAACATCTCGTCGAACACCACCGCGTTCGGACCGCCCGCCGGCCGGTACGAGCGGGGCTCGACGCCGCCCTCGGTCAACCAGGCGTGCAGCCGCTCCCCACCGGCGCCGAGCCCGTGCTCGGCGTCGTCGCCCGGGCCGGCGATGAACCCGTCCACCGACATCGACATGTAGAGCCGGACGTTGCTCACGCACTGCCTCCTCCGACGCGGCCGGACCCGAGGGCGGCCAACCTACTGTCCGCGGGGCGCACTCAAGGCACGGACACCGCGGCGCCGGGTGGGTCGTGACCCGCCCGGCGCCGCGTACCCCCGATGGTCAGTCGGCGGCGACCGCCTGCAGGACGTTGAGCTTCGAGGCCCGCCGAGCCGGCAGCCACGCCGCCAGCACCCCGGCCACCGCGGCCAGCAGCAGGTAGAGCGCCAGCTGGGGGATCGGGAACGACAGCTCCGTCACACCCTGGCTGACCAGCGCCCGCTGCAGCGCCGCGCCGAAGATCACGCCCACCGCCAGGCCGAGCAGTCCGCCGAAGACCGCGACCAGCACCGACTCGACCCGGACCATCCGCTTGACCTGCCGCCGGCTCATCCCGACCGCCCGCAGCAACCCGAGCTCCCGGGTCCGCTCCAGCACCGACAGCGCCAGCGTGTTGACGATGCCGAGGATCGCGATGCCGACCGACAGCGCCAGCAGCAGCTGGAAGAACTGCACCAGCTGGTCGATCTGCTTGGTCGCGTCGCCGACGAACTCGGACTCGTTCTGCACCTGCAGGTTCGGGTACGAGGCCAGCGCCTGGTCCAGCGGCCCGCGCAGCGCCCCGGCGTCGGTGCCGTCCGCGGCCTTGACCAGCGCCGCGAAGTAGAGCTGCTGCTTGAAGTGGACCGCGGCCGAGTCGTCGACCAGGTAGTTGCCGATCAGCTGGTTCGACAGGTAGACCCCGGCCACCTTCAGCGTGCCCTTCTGGCCGTCCTCCCAGGTCACCGGCACCGTCGACCCGACCGACAGGTGCTTGTCGTCGGCCACGTCGTCGGAGATCAGCGCGCTGCCCGGGCCGAGGTCGGCGGCCTTGCCCGACTTCATCGACAGGTCGACGGTGGTGCCCAGCGCCGCCCGGTTCAGCGACGTCGGGAACTCGTCGGCCCCGGCGATGGTCGCGTCGCCGCCGCGCAGCCCGGTCACCTCACCGACGCCCGGGGTGTCCTGCACGGCCTTGAACGCGGCCTGGTCCATGCCGACCGCGGTCGGGCTGACGATGTAGTCGGCGCCGATCGCGTCCGAGGCGATCTTGCGGACGCTGTCCTTCAGCGACGAGCCGAGCACGCCGACCGCCGCCACCAGCGCCAGCCCGATCATCAGCGCCGCCGCGGTGGCCGCGGTGCGCCGCGGGTTGCGCAGCGAGTTCTGCCGACCGAGCCGGCCGGGCAGCCGGCGCTGGAACAGCAGCCCCACGGCGCCGGTCACCGGCCGGCTCACCAGCGGCGAGAGCAGCGCCACGCCGAGGAACGCCAGCACCGTGCCGATCCCGAGGATCGCCAGCCCGCTGCCGGTCAGCCCGAAGGTCATCGCGACCGCGCCGGCGACCGCGAGGGTCGCGCCGGCGATGGTCTGCTTGACCAGCGGCCGGTCCGCGGTGGCCGCGTCCCGCATCGCCGCCACCGGCGGCACCTTGGCCGCCCGCCGCGCCGGCATCAGCGCCGCCACCGCGGTGATGATGATGCCGACCGCGAACGCGGCGATCACCGTGCGCAGCTCGATCACCGGGCTCGCCGACGGCAGCCCGGCACCGAACGCGCCGAACAGCGCCTGCAGCCCGATCGCCACGCCGACACCGGCACCGAGGCCGATGGCCGACGCGATCCCGCCGACCACCACGGCCTCCAGCAGCACCGACCGGGTCACCTGCCCCTTGGAGGCGCCGAGCGCCCGCATCAGGGCGAGCTCCCTGGTCCGCTGGGCGACCAGGATCGAGAACGTGTTGAAGATGATGAACGCCCCGACGAACAGCGCGACCGCGGCGAACACCAGCAGGAACGTGTTGAGGAAGCTGAGCCCCTGCTGGATGTCGCTGGCCTGCTCGTCGGCCAGCTGCTTGCCGGTGATCGCCTCGGTGCTGCTGGGCAGCGCGCTCGCGATCCGGCTGCGCAGCTGGTCCTGGGACACGCCGTCGTTCGCGGCGACGAGCAGGTCGGAGTAGCCGTCGACGTGCAGCAGCTTCTGCGCCGCCGCGGTGGTGAAGTAGACGTACGACTCGCCGCCGAGGCTGTCCTTGCCGTCCGCGTACTCGACCAGGCCGACGACCTTGACCCGCTGCTGCCCGGTCGGCAGGAACACGGTGGTCGAGTCGCCGACGCTCACGCCCGCCTTCTCGGCCAGCCGGCCGTCGAGCACGACCTCGGTGGGTCCGCGCGGTGCGGTGCCGTCGACCACCCGCTGCTGGTTGAGCTTGGCGGAGTCGATCCAGTTGCCGGCGATGATCGGCGCGCCGTTGGTGGTCAGCGCCTTGCCGTCCTTGCCGAGCACGCTGACCTGGTTGAACTGGGCGTTGGCGACGTTGCCCTGCACCTCGGCGACGCCGTCGACGCCCTGCACGGTCGCGATCGTGCTGGCCGGCACGTCGTGCCGGCCGCCCCCGTCGGAGTTGCCCGAGCCCGGGGTGATCTCGGTGCCCCGGACGTCGACGGCGATGTTCTTGTTCACCGACGAGAACAGGTCGGTGAACGTACGCCCGAGCGAGTCGGTGAGCACGAACGCCCCGACCACGAAGGCGACGCCCAGCACGACCGCGAGCGCGGACATCATCAGCCGCAGCTTGCGGGCCGTGAGGGCCTTCACGGTGGCTCGGAACATGTCAGGCACCCACCGGCTGGTACATCGTCTCCTGGCCCGGCTCCAGACCCTTCATCCGGTCGAGCACCGAGTCCGCGGTCGGCGCGCGCATCTCGTCGACGATCCGGCCGTCGGCGAGGAACAGCACCCGGTCCGCGTACGCGGCGGCGGACGGCTCGTGGGTGACCATGACGATCGTCTGGCCGAGCTCGGTGACCGAGCTGCGCAGGAAGCCGAGCACCTCGGCCGAGCTGCGCGAGTCGAGGTTGCCGGTCGGCTCGTCGGCGAAGATGACCGCGGGCCGGGTGATCAGCGCCCGGGCGCAGGCCACCCGCTGCTGCTGGCCGCCGGACAGCTCCGTCGGCCGGTGCTTGAGCCGGTCGCGCAGGTTCACCGCGGTGACCACCTGGTCGAACCAGGCCTTGTCCGGCTTGCGGCCGGCGATCAGCAGCGGCAGCGTGATGTTCTCCTCGGCGGTCAGCGTCGGCAGCAGGTTGAACTGCTGGAAGACGAAGCCGACCTTGTCCCGGCGCAGCGTGGTCAGCCGCTTGTCCGACATCCCGGCCAGCCGGTCGCCGCCGATGATCACCTCGCCGGAGGTGGGCTGGTCGAGGCCGGCCAGGCAGTGCATGAACGTGGACTTGCCGGACCCGGACGGGCCCATGATCGCGGTGAACTCGGCGACCGGGAAGGTGGCGGTCACGCCGTCCAGCGCCGTGACCTCGGTGTGCCCGGTGCCGTACACCTTCCGCAGCTCGATGGCCTGCGCGGCGGGCGCGCCGGCCAGGGTTGCCCGGTGCCGGGGCTGGGTGCCTGGCGCGGGACTGCTCACGTGGTGGTCTCCCCTCTGGGAGGCCGCCCGGCGGGGCCGGGGGCCTTAGGTCTCTGGTCTCGTCGGAAACGCTAGGTGTGACGGCACGAACAGGGCATTGGGGTTTCCCCCCGACTTCCTCAGGGGTTGCCCCGAGCATCGGGTGCCCGTCAGTGCAGCTCAGCCGGTTTTCAGCCGGCCCTCAGGACGCTACGGACCGCGAGCGGCCGGCACATCGGGCCGCGGTTGGACATCCGCCTCCACCTCTCGGTGGATGCGGCCTCACCCACCCGTACGGCATCGGGCGGGGGTTCAGAGCTGTTCGGACGCGTCCGCGGCCGGCTCCACCGGCTCCGGATAGGGGGGCAGGGTGCCGCCGTGCGGCGGGCACAGCGCCTGGTAGTCGCACCAGTCGCAAAGGCGGCTGGGGTTGGCCCTGAAGTCACGCCGGGTGACCGCCCGCTCGATCGCCCGCCAGACCGCGACCAGCGTCCGCTCGAACCGTTCCAGCTCCGCCGCGTCCGGCCGGTAGGTCAGCGTGTCGCGATCCGCCAGGTACATCAGCTTGAGCTGGTGCGGCACCGTGCCCTGGGTCCGCCAGAGCACCAGCGCGTAGAACTTCAGCTGGAACAGCGCCTTCGCCTCGTATGCCTCCCGCGGTATGGCGCCGGTCTTGTAGTCGACGACCCTGACCTCGCCGGTGGGCGCGACGTCGAGGCGGTCGACGTAGCCGCGCAGGCCGAGCGGCGCGGCGTCGCCGATGTCGAGCACGGCCTCGACCAGCTGCTCGCGGGCGGCCGGCTCCAGCCGGCTCGGGTCCTCCAGCGCGAAGTAGCCGGCGATCATCCGGCGGGCCGAGTCGAGCCACTCCGCCAGCCCGCCCTCGGCGAACAGCGCGGCGGTCTCCGGCTCGGCCTCGGCCAGCCTGGCCCACTCGGGCTCGACCAGCGCGGCCGCCCGGTCGTAGGTCCGCTCGGCACCGGGCAGGTCGAACAACCGGTCGAGGACGGCGTGCACCAGCGTGCCGCGGGCCTTGTCCGGCGTCGGCCGCTGCGGCAGCTTGTCGACCGAGCGGAACCGGTAGACCAGCGGGCAGGCCTTGAAGTCGGCGGCGCGGGACGGCGAGAGCGTGCCGGCCAGCAGCAGCTCGGTCTTCTCGGCCACCTCGGTCACGGCGCCGACACTAGCCCGCGGGTGCGACAGAACCGCGCCGCCGCGCCCGGCCCGGCCTCAGAGCCAGGACAGCCGGTCGAACGGCCAGGCGATCACGAACGCCCGGCCCACCACGAGCTGCTCGTCGATCGGGCCGAAGACCCTGCTGTCGCTGGAGTTGCAGCGGTTGTCGCCCATCACCCACAGCTTCCCGGCCGGCACGGTGACCTTGGCGAAGTCGCCGGTGCCGTGGCAGAGCGGCTCCACGTACGGCTCGTCCAGCGGGGCGCCGTTGACGTACACCTTCCCGCCGCGGCCCTCGACGGTCTCGCCCGGCAGCGCGACCACCCGCTTGATCAGGTCGTCCTCGCTGACGTTGAGGTTCGCCGGCTTGGCGAAGACGACCACGTCGCCGCGGTGGATGTCGTGCAGGTGGTAGCCGACCTTGTTGACCAGCACCCGGTCGCCTTCGATGAGGGTCTCGTGCATCGAGGCGGACGGGATGTAGAAGGTCTGGACGACGTACTGCCGGATGAGGAACGCGGACACCACCGCGAACACGATGAGGAACGGCCACTCGAGGGCCTTGCGCCGGGCCCGGCGGCGGCGGACGACCGCCCGAGGCGGGTGCGCCGGCTTGGCCGGCTTGCCGGCGGTGTCCGGCTTGCCCGCGGTGGCCGGCTTGCCCGCGGCGGCGGGCTTGTCGGCCACGGCCGGCTTCGGGGACGGCCGGTCCAGCACCTCGGTCGGCTCGTCGTTCAGCGGCACCACCGCGATCTGCGGGTCCGGCGCGCGGTCCAGTTCGATCTGGTGGAAGCGGTTCGCCGGCCAGGACGCGGCGTCCCGCTCGGCGGCGTCGAGGCCGTGGCCGTTGACCGGGTATGCGGCCGGCGCCGGCGGGGGAGCGGAGTAGGGGAAGCCGGTGACGGGAGCGACCGGCTCGTCCAGCCGGTAGCCGTTCACCGCCGGTGGGGCCGGGGAGTCCAGGTGGTAGCCGTTGGTCTCCGGCCACGGGTGCTGGGCACCCGCGGCGCCGCCGTAGCGGTGGGCGCCCGGCTCCGGTCGGTGGTACGCGACCCCGTTGGGGCCGGCACCGCCCGTCTCCGGCTCGGCCCGCCGGTGCCCGCCGCCGTTCGGGAGGTGGTAGCCGATCGGGCCGGGTGCCGGCTCGTCCGGGCTCCACTGCGCCTGCCCGGGGCCGGCGCCTTCCCGCCCTGGCGCCGGTCGGTGCCGCCCGGGGACGGCCCCGGGCGGTGCGTAGCCGTTCGGCCTCCGCGCGCCTCCGTAGCCGCTCCGGTTCGCGTCCCCGTACCGGTCGTCGTCCGGCCGGGCGCCGATCCGGTCCGCGGCCCCGTAGCCGTCGTCGTCCGGCCGAGCGCCGATCCCGTTTGCGGGCCCGTACCGGTCGTCGTCCGGCCGGGCGCCCATCCCGTTCGGCGTCGGCTCGGGCCGATGCCGCCCCGGGTGCCCCCGCGCGTAGGCCGCCGGACCGGGACCGACGCCGTTCCGACCCGGGTAGCCGTCCGGACCGGGACCGACACCGTTCCGACCCGGGTAGCCGTCCGGACCGGGACCGACACCGTTCCGACCGCGGTAGCGGTCCGGATCAGGCCCGACGCCGTTCGGCCGCGGCTCCGGCCGCCGCCGCCCGAGGTCTTCGGGCGCATAGCCATTCGGACCCGGGTGAGCGGCCGGACCGGGCCCGACACCGTTCCCGCGCCGGTGGCCGTCCGGACCCGGGTGGCCGGTCGGACCCGGGTAAGCGGCCGGACCGGGCCCGACACCGTTCCCGCCCCGGTGGCCGTCCGGACCCGGGTGGCCGGTCGGACCCGGCCTGCCGGCGGTCCGGTCCGGGTAGCCGGTCTGGCGCGGCCCCGGCTCGACGTCGGGCTCCGGGCCGTAGGTCACCCCGCTGGCCCTGGGGCCAGGGTGACCGTTGGCGCCCAGGTCGGATGCGTACGGGTCGGGCCGCTGGTAGCGGATGCTGGTGCCGAGCGACGGGCGGTGGTAGAGGACGCCGTTGGGCAGCTCGTCGGGGGCGGCGTGCCGGCGGCGCGGCGGCGGGTCGGAGTAGCCGTCCCGGTCCGGAGCCGCATGCCGCCGCCCGGGCAGGTCGGGGGCGGCGTGCCGGCCGGCCGGCCCACCCTCGTCGGGGCGCGCGTCATCGTCCGGGGCAGCGTGCCGCCCCCGCGGCGGGGGCGGCCCCGGACGGGTCATGGGATCACGGTAGGTCAGAACTGCCCAGCTGAGCGACCGCGGACCGGCCGGCACAGCAAAGGCAAAGGGTCGGCCCGTACCATGAGTTACATGGCCGAGCCAGCGTCCGGGCCGCGCCAGAACCCGGTCCGGACCCAGTCTGCCGGCCTCCCGGTGGGCCGGTTCTTCGGCGTGCCGGTGTATCTGTCGCCGTCCTGGGTGTTCATCGCCCTGCTGATCACGATCACCTACTCCGAGCTGGTCGAGCGGTCCGTCAACGGCATCAGCACCACCGGGGCCTACGCGGTGGCCTTCGCCTTCGCGGTGCTGCTCGCGGTCTCCCTGCTCGCCCACGAGCTCGGCCACACGGCGGTCAGCCTGGCCTTCGGCCTGCCGGTCAAGCGGGTGGTGATCTTCCTGCTCGGCGGCGTGTCGGAGATCGAGAAGGAGCCCGACAACCCGGCCCAGGAATACCTGGTCGCGGTGGCCGGACCGCTGGTCAGCCTGGTGCTCGCGGCCGGGTCGGCCTGCCTGCTGCCGATCGTCGACGGCGGCACGATCCCGCGGGTCGTCATCTTCCTGCTGGTCTGGAGCAACCTCGCGGTGGCGGTGTTCAACCTGCTGCCCGGGCTGCCGCTGGACGGCGGCCGGCTGATCCGGGCCGGCGCCTGGAAGATCACCGGCGACAAGCTGGCCGGCACCCGGGTCGCGGCCTGGGGCGGCCGGGTGGTGGCGGTGCTGGTGCTCGTCGGCGCCGTGGTCTCGGTGCCCACCGACGGCGCGCTGGGCATCGGCAACGTGCTGCTGGCCGGCCTGCTGGCGGCGTTCATCTGGGTCGGCGCGACCCAGTCGCTGTCCACCGCGACGGTGACGGCCCGGCTGCCGGCGCTGGAGATCGGCGCGCTGGTCCGCCCGACGATCTCGGTGCCGCCCGACCTGCCGATCGCCGAGGCGCTGCGCCGGGCCTGGGACGCACACGTTCGTGGCTTGGTCGTGGTCGACGCGACCGGGGTGCCGCGGGCGCTGGTGAGCGAGTCGCACGTGATGGCGGTGCCGGAGGCGCGCCGGCCGTGGACGACGGTGGCCGACGTGGCCCGCCCGCTGGAGCCGGGGCTGGTGCTGGCCGACTCGCTGTCCGGCGCCGAGGTGGTCGAGGCGTTCCGGAAGACGCCGGCCAGCGAATACCTGGTGGTGGGCCGGGACGGCCGAGCGGTGGGCGTGCTCGCCGCGGTGGACGTGGCCCGGGTCCTGCAGGGGCGACCGGCCCCGGCAGGATCCACTCCATGACCCGAAGGTCCACCGGCCCGTTCCGGGAGGGCGACTCCGTGCAGCTGACCGACCCCAAGGGCCGGCTGCACACGGTCGTGCTGGCGCCGGGCAAGGCGTTCCACACCCATCGCGGCGCGGTCGCGCACGACGACCTCATCGGCGCGCCGGAGGGGATCGTCGTGCAGGCCACACCGTCCGGCACGCAATACCTGGCGCTGCGGCCGCTGCTGTCCGACTTCGTGCTGTCGATGCCGCGCGGCGCCGCCGTGGTCTACCCGAAGGACGCGGCCCAGATCGTGGCCATGGGCGACGTGTTCCCGGGTGCCCGGGTGATCGAGGCCGGCGCCGGCTCGGGCGCGCTGACCTGCTCGCTGCTGCGCGCCGTCGGCGACGGCGGCCGGGTCGTCAGCTATGAGCGCCGGCCGGAGTTCGCCGAGGTGGCCCGGCGGAACGTGGAGCGGTTCTTCGCCGGCCCGCACCCGGCCTGGGAGCTGCGCCACGGCGACCTCGCCGGCCACCCGGCGGACCAGCCGGCCGATCGGGTCGTGCTCGACATGCTCGCGCCCTGGGAGGTGCTGCCCACCGTCGCCGCGGCGCTGGTGCCCGGCGGCGTGCTGGTGGCGTACGTGGCGACGACGACGCAGCTGTCCCGGGTCGTCGAGGCGCTGCGAGAGCACGGCGGGTTCACCGAGCCGGCGGCGTGGGAGAGCCTGGTCCGGCCCTGGCACGTGGTCGGGCTGGCGGTCCGGCCGGAGCACCGGATGGTCGGGCACACCGCGTTCCTCGTCTCGGCGCGCCGGCTCGCGCCCGGCGTGACCGCGCCGGCCCGGCAGCGCCGGCCGGCCAAGGCGGCGGCCGACGAGCCGGCTGTCCCGTGACGATTGTCGCGACATTCCCGCAACAGCCCGGGGTCGCCGGGCTGGCGGGCCCCATGACGCCTGCCGATCCCGGCCGGACCGCGGCTCCCGGTCCGGTCTGTGCCCCCCGTACCCGCTCTGACGTGGTCGGATCGGTCCCGATCGACCCGCTTCGCCCGCCTGTGCAGACGGGTCCGGCCGGCGCTGTTCGGGGACCGCGCGACCCGGCCCGGCGGAGACCGACAACCCTTACGGCGCAAGGACACGCGCAGCCGGCGACGGGGGACGAGCGGATCGGGTGCGGACAGGCCTAGTGTCGGTCCCGCTGTGTAGGGTGACTTTTGACCGCAGGTTGCCGCAGGAGGTGGTGATCGTGGCCAGCGACTCCGACGACCAGGAGACCAGAGCCTCGAGGAACGAGAAGGACGTTCACGAGCTCACCACGCAGGTCTCCTTCCTCGAGGAGGAGGTGTCCATGCTCCGTCGCCGGCTGACGGAGTCCCCCCGGCACCTTCGGGTGCTCGAGGAGCGGCTCGCCGAAGCCCAGAGCCGAGTTGCGACGCTGACCGAGCGCAACGAGAAGTTGACGTCCACCCTCCGGGAGGCGCGCGACCAGGTCGTCGCGCTCAAGGAGGAGGTCGACCGGCTGGCCCAGCCGCCGAGCGGCTACGGCGTGTTCCTGCAGACCTACGACGACGGCACCGTCGACGTGTTCACCGGGGGGCGCAAGCTGCGGGTGGCGGTCTCGCCCTCGGTCGACGTCGCGAGCCTGCGGGTCGGCCAGGAGGTCATGCTCAACGAGGCACTCAACGTCGTGCTCGCCCGGGAGTTCGAGCGCGCCGGCGACGTGGTCATGCTCAAGGAGGTGCTGGACGGCGGCGACCGCGCGCTCGTCATCGGCCACACCGACGAGGAGCGGATCGTGCACATCGCCGACACGCTGCTGAGCGAGCGGCTGCGCGCCGGCGACTCGCTGCTGCTCGAGCCGCGCTCCGGCTACGTCTACGAGAAGATCCCGAAGTCCGAGGTCGAGGAGCTGATCCTGGAAGAGGTCCCGGACATCGACTACACGGACATCGGCGGCCTCTCCACCCAGATCGAGCAGATCCGCGACGCGGTCGAGCTGCCGTTCCTGCACGCCGACCTGTTCCGGGAGCACGAGCTCCGCCCGCCCAAGGGTGTCCTGCTCTACGGGCCGCCCGGCTGTGGCAAGACCCTCATCGCCAAGGCCGTGGCCAACTCGCTGTCCAAGAAGGTGGCCGAGGTCCGCGGCGAGGACGCCGGCCGGTCATACTTCCTGAACATCAAGGGTCCCGAGCTGCTCAACAAGTACGTCGGGGAGACCGAGCGGCACATCCGGCTGGTCTTCCAGCGGGCCCGGGAGAAGGCCAGCGAGGGCACGCCGGTCATCGTGTTCTTCGACGAGATGGACTCCATCTTCCGCACCCGGGGCTCGGGCGTGTCCTCCGACGTGGAGAACACGATCGTGCCGCAGCTGCTGTCCGAGATCGACGGCGTGGAAGGCCTGGAGAACGTCATCGTCATCGGCGCCTCCAACCGTGAGGACATGATCGACCCGGCGATCCTGCGGCCGGGCCGGCTCGACGTGAAGATCAAGATCGAGCGGCCGGACGCCGAAGCGGCGCGGGACATCTTCTCGAAGTACGTAACCGAGACGCTGCCGATCCATGACGACGACATCGCCGAGCACGGCGGCAACCGGCAGGCGACGGTCGCGGCGATGATCCAGCGGGCGGTCGAGCGGATGTACACCGAGAGCGAGGACAACCGCTTCCTCGAGGTGACGTACGCGAACGGCGACAAGGAAGTCCTCTACTTCAAGGACTTCAACTCCGGCGCGATGATCCAGAACATCGTCGACCGGGCGAAGAAGATGGCGATCAAGGACTTCCTGGAGCAGGGCTCGAAGGGGCTGCGCCTGCAGCACCTGGTCACCGCCTGCCTGGACGAGTTCCGGGAGAACGAGGACCTGCCCAACACGACCAACCCGGACGACTGGGCCCGCATCTCCGGCAAGAAGGGCGAGCGGATCGTCTACATCCGCACGCTGGTCACCGGCAAGGGCGCCGACTCCGGTCGCGCCATCGACACGATCTCCAACACCGGCCAATACCTGTAGGTCGCCGTTCCGGAGGCGCCGACCGCACCGCGGCCGGCGCCTCTGACGTCGCGGGGAATCGGCGGACGTCGCGGGGAATCGGCGGACGTCGCGGGGAATCGGCGGACGTCGCGGGGAATCGGCGGACGTCGCGGGGACCGGGTGCCGACCGCTCTTCGCCGGGCGCCCGTGACACAGTGCCCTGCCGCTGCACACCCTGTCCCGGGGCGGGGAAGCCCCGGCCTGACCGCGCGGCGGGCCGGCGGGCCGGCGGTCCGGCCGTGGCCCGCGGGCGCCGGCTGGGCGGTGGCGGCGTCGCGTACTTGATCCGTCACGGTGCGGGGCGGGTGGGGGAGGGGTGGCGCGCCGGGCGGCGAACCCGACGTAGGGTGCCCGGCGTGAACCGAGTCCTGCGGGCGGCCGCGACCGCGACGGTCGCGCTGGCGGTGGCCGGCTGCGGCGGTGGCCAGATCCCCGGCCACGGCACGCCGGCGGCGAACGCGACCACCCAGGCCGGTGGCGCGCCCAAGCCGTCGGCCGGCGCCGGGAGCACCCCGGCCCCGGGCGGCAGCGGCACCACGGTCTCCGGCGAGTCCGCCACCGTCGGCAAGGCCACGATCCCTCTCGCCGGCGTCACCCAGGCCAGCAAGG
>Ga0207643_10000321_pt1 | contig 32960 bp, 29 predicted proteins | sample KBSMisM62_FD_184313 | JGI IMG/M metagenome (GOLD analysis project Ga0207643, IMG submission 184313) | Miscanthus rhizosphere microbial communities from Kellogg Biological Station, Michigan, USA - KBS Miscanthus M6-2 (SPAdes) (version 2) | ecosystem: Host-associated > Plants > Roots >... | reverse complement strand
GACCGCAAACCGGTGAATGGGCTCAGGCGGCGAGTTCCGGGAGCGCAGCCATCATCGCCTCCGGAACGCGCTGCACGCGGGTGAAACCGGGAAGCGCCTGCGCGTCCAGTTGCGACTGCAGCTCGGCATCGGCTGCGGCGGCCTCCTGCGACAGTTGCGCGTCGTATGCCTTCCGCGTCTCGGGATCCGAAAGCACGGCGTAAGCCGCGTGGATCATGCGTACGAGTCCCGACAGGTCCTGTCCGGCATCGGTCATGCCGTACTGGAATCGCTCGAGCAACGCGGCGTACGCGGCCTCGATGCGATTCGACGTTGCGCCAGGTGCGAGTTCCAGATAATCGTAGTGCGTGTAGTTCACCTTCATCTCCTGTCCGGGTCGGCGTCTTGGTTAGCGCCGGCTGCAACCTCTTGAGCAGCAACCGTGCCACGCGCGAAACCCGTTGATCGGGACGCGATAAGTCGTTGACGCGACAGGAACCGTGCGCGTTGCGCACGCTGAAAATGACAGCTAGTGCACTACGAAATCGCGATCCTTCGCCGCTTCCGGTCGGCCGCGGCGGGTCAAATCACGGCAAGTCGCGACGCCCGAACCGGCGGCGGAAAGGCCGCGTCGATCGCATCGATCGTTGCGGAGGAAAGGGTGATCGCAGTCGCCGCGCGATTCTCGTGCACGTGTGCGACATCGCTGGTTTGCGGAATGCTGATGACGTGCTCGCGTCGCAGCAGCCACGCGAGCGCGAGCTGGGCCACCGAAATGCCTGCGGCGCCAGCGATGCGGAGCAACGCTGCATTGCGCAGCAGCGCGCCCTCGCCGACCGGCGCATAGGCCATGACGGCAATCGAGCGCTTGCGGCACAGCGGCAGCAGCGAAAACTCGATGCCCCGCTCGCCGACGTGATAAAGCACCTGGTTGACAGCGCACTGCGCGCCGTCGGGTAACGCGAGCAATTCATCCATGTCGGCGGTGTCGAAGTTCGAGACGCCCCAGCGCATGATCTTGCCATCGCGCCGCAGGCGCTCGAAGGCGCCGACAGTTTCGGCAAGCGGGATCCGACCGCGCCAGTGCAGCAGGTAGAGGTCCAGCCGATCCGTCCGCAGGCGCTGCAGGCTGCGCTCGCAGGCCGCAATCGCACTGCGCGCGCCTGCATTGTGCGGATAGACCTTGCTGACGACGAACACGTCGTCGCGGCGCCCGTCGATCGCCTCCGCGAGCACTTCTTCGGCGCCACCGTCGCCGTACATTTCGGCGGTGTCGAAGAGCGTCATGCCCACGTCAATGCCGGCGCGAAGCGCGGCCACCTCGCGCTTGCGCGTGCGGGCCGATTCGCCCATCCGCCACGTGCCCAATCCGAGCGCCGGCACGTTCGTCCCGTCGGTGAGGCGCACCGTCGGCATGGTGTTGTCGCGCACTGCCATCATCGAAGGATAGCGCTGCCGCACGGCCGCTGTCATCGCGATCGTGCGGTGCCACTCGACGTACAATAGGACTGCGATGGTTCCGCTCGACAGCCCCGAAACCTCCACGCGACGCGTCGTGCGTGCCGCGTGCCCGCACGACTGCCCCGACACGTGCGCGATGCTCGTCACCGTCGAGAACGGTCGCGCGATCGAGATCAAGGGTGCGCCCGACCATCCGACGACCGGCGGCACGCTGTGCACGAAGGTCGCGCGTTATCTCGACCGCACGTATTCACCCGACCGGCTTCGGTATCCGATGCGACGCATCGGCGCGAAAGGCGAAGGCCGCTTTGCCCGCATCTCGTGGGACGAGGCGCTCGACGAGATCGCGACGCGTTTCAAGGCGATTGCCGAGTCGACCGACGGACCCCAGGCGATCCTGCCGTACAGCTATGCAGGCACGATGGGGTTGCTGCAAGGCTCGTCGATGGACCGGCGATTCTTCCATCGCCTCGGCGCATCGCTGCTCGACCGGACGATCTGCGCAGCCGCAGGCAAGGCCGGCTGGGCGGCCGTTGTCGGCGCGTCGATGGGCATGGACGTCGAGGCGTACGTCGACAGCCGGCTGATCCTGATCTGGGGCAGCAATCCGATCACGTCGAACCTGCATTTCTGGACGCGCGCGCAGGAGGCGAAGCGGCGCGGCGCGCGACTGGTCGCCATCGACCCGTACCGCAGCGCCACCGCTGACAAGTGCCACGAGCACATCGCGTTGCTGCCGGGCACCGACGCGGCGCTCGCATTCGGCATCATGCATCTGCTGATCGACAGCGGATGGATCGATCGCGACTACGTCGACCGCTATACGATCGGCTTCGACGCGCTCGCCGAGCGCGTGCGCGAGTGGACGCCCGATCGCGTCGCATCGACCTGCGGCATCCCGCGCGAGCAACTGGTCAGGCTCGCGCACGACTACGGCACGACCAAGCCTGCCGCGATCCGTCTCAATTACGGCATGCAGCGGATTCGCGGCGGCGGGAACGCCGTGCGGGCGGTGGCGTGCCTGCCCGCGCTCGTCGGTGCGTGGCGCGATCCGGCCGGCGGTGCGTTGCTGTCGTCGTCGGGGACTTTCCCGGTCGATTCGGCGGCCCTCGAGCGGCCGGACCTCATTCATGGCGCGCCGCGGACGATCAACATGTCGGCGATCGGCGATGCGTTGCTCGATGCGCGCGATCCGCCCGTTCGCGCGATTTACGTCTACAACTCGAATCCAGTGGCCGTCGCGCCCGATTCGTCGCGCGTCGTCGCCGGATTTTCACGCGACGACCTGTTCTGCGTCGTTCACGAGATCTTCAAGACCGACACCGCGGACTTCGCCGACATTCTGCTTCCTGCGACCACCCAGCTCGAGCAGACCGACGTCCACAATTCGTACGGCCATCTGTACGCGCTCGCCAACAACCCGGCCATAGCGCCCATTGCCGAAGCGTTGCCGAACACCGAGGTCTTTCGCCGCCTCGCCGCGCGGATGGGCTACACCGATCCGTGCTTCAGCGAAAGCGACGACACGCTCGCACGCGCCGCGTTCCGCAAGAACGACGTGCGCGCGCAAGGCATCGAGTGGGATACGCTGAAGCAGAGCGGTTGGCAGCGGTTGAACGTGCCCCGCCCCTACGCGCCGTTCGCAAATGGCGGTTTCCCGACGCGGTCGGGCAAGTGCGAGTTCTGGTCCGATACGCTCGCGGCGCAAGGACAGGATCCGCTGCCCGCCTATCTGCCCCCGCGGGAGTCGGCGGCGTCCAATCCGGCGCTCGCCGAACGCTATCCGCTTGGATTCCTTTCACCGCCGGCCCGCAACTTCCTGAATTCGTCGTTTGCGAACCTGCCGGAATTCCTGGCCGAGGAAAGGACGCCGCATCTCGACATCCACCCCGACGATGCCGGTGCACGCGGCATCGGCGCCGGCGATCCGGTTCGCGTCTTCAACGACCGCGGCAGTCTGCTCGCGACTGCGCGGGTAACGGATCGTGCGCGACCCGGCGTCGTCGTTGCCCCCTCGGTCTGGTGGCGCAAGCTCGCACCCGGCGGCGAGAACGCCAACGCGGTGACGAGCCAGGCGCTGACCGATCTCGGTCGCGCCGCGACGTTCTACGATTGCCTGGTGGAAGTGCGCCCGGCGTAGCGGTACGGCCGGACGCCTGCGCGTGCGCCGCGCCACGCCGCCGCTAGATCTTGCGGACCAGCCCCACCATCACGCCGAAGATCTCGAGCGCACCCTCGGCACGGATGACCGGATACGCCTTGTTTTCCGGCCTCAGGATGAACGCACCGTTCTCGATATCCAGGCGCTTCAACGTAAACTGGTTGTCGACGATCGCCACGACGATGTCGCCCTTTTGCGCGGCGGCGCGCTTCTCGACGACAACGAGATCGCCTTCGAAGATTCCCGCGTCCATCATCGAATCGCCCCTGACGCGAACGAGCACCGTCTGCGACGGCCGTTCGATCAGGTAGTCGTCGAGCGTGACGGCATCAGGCTCGTCGTCGGCGATGGCTTCCGGCAGGCCGGCGCGCACGAAGCCCGATGCGACCGGCCGCGCGAAAAACCGCTTCGTGGGTGCGAGACGACGATCGGGCGTCGATTCGAGCAAGCCGGCAAGCTTCATCCGCGCCACCAGCGCCGCCACCGACGATTTCGATCGCAAGCCGAGCAGGCTGCCGATCGACGCGTACGACGGCAACGCGCGGTGGCGCGCGTAGTAATCCTGCAGCGCGCCTAAATATGAACGATCGTTCGACATTACGGTAGAATAACGAACGAACGTTCGCGCGTCAAGCCCTCCGGGAATGTCGCGCTGGACGTGCCCACCGCCACGCTCCAATGCTGCCTGTTTCCAGCTTCGCCTTCGTCGATCTCGAAACCACCGGCACACGTGCCGACGCGGACCGGATCACCGAAATCGGCATCGTCCGCGTCGATCTCGACGGCGAAGGGCTGCCGCAGGTGGCCGAATGGAGCACGCTCGTCGATCCCGAGGTCCCGATCCCGCCCGCGATCCAGGTGCTGACCGGCATCACCGATTCGATGGTCGCCTCGGCGCCGACGTTCTCGACGATCGCCGGCGATGTGGCGCAGATGCTCGGCGGCCGCGTGTTCGTCGCGCACAACGCGCGCTTCGACTACGGATTCCTGAAGCATGCGTTCGCGCGCCTCGAGCGACCATTCGCTGCTCGCGTGTTGTGTACGGTGCGCTTGTCGCGGCGGCTGTTTCCCGAGGTCGACGGGCACGGACTCGATGCGCTGATCGCGCGCCATTCGCTGGCCGTTTCCGATCGGCATCGCGCCCTCGGCGACGCGCGAGCGATCTGGTCGTTCGTCCAGTTGCTCTATCGCGAACGGCAGCGCGAGGACGTCGATGGCGCCATCCGGCGAATCCTGCGACTGCCGAGCCTGCCGCCGCAGCTCGCGCCGGACGCGATCGACGTGCTGCCCGAATCGTCCGGCGTGTATCTGTTCTATGGCGACAACCCGCTTCCGCTCTACGTCGGCAAGAGCATCAACCTGCGCGAGCGCGTCGGTGCGCACTTTTCGCAGGACTGGCGCAGCGAGACCGACCTGCGGCTGTCGCAGGAGATCCGCCGGATCGAGTTCGAGGAAACCGCCGGCGAGCTCGGCGCCCTGTTGCGCGAAAGCGTGCTGATCAAGTCGCGGCTGCCCGCGTACAACCGCGCGTTGCGCCGCAAGCTCGAGGCCGGCGTGCTCGAAATCGTCGATGGCGTGCCGCGGTTCGTCGCCGCCGCCGGCATCGATGGCGCGAAGCTGTCGGGCAGCTACGGTCCGTTCGCATCGCGCGCATCGGCGCGCGCGGCGTTGCGCCAACTCGCGTCCGACCACCGGTTGTGTGCGCTGCGGCTGCGACTCGAGCGGCGCGCCGGTGGCCCGTGCTTTGCGCGTCAGCTCGCTCGATGCGATGGCGCCTGCGTCGGTGCCGAGTCACCGGCGTCGCACGATCAGCGGCTCGTCGACGCGATGGCACCGCTGATGATCCCGCGCTGGCCGGCGGCGGGCCTGGCGCTCGTGCGCGAATGCGGGTCGGGCGAACGCACCGACGTTCACCTGTTTCGCGACTGGTGTTGGCTCGGCACTGCGCGCGACGACGGCGAGCTTGAGGACCTGGTCGAGGCGCCGCAGTCCGCCGCGCTCGATCTCGACGTCGTGAAGCTGCTCGTGCGGCGGCATCGTGCGGGTACCCTGCGCCTCATCGCGGCGCACGCCGGCGACGCAGAACACCACGAAGCGCCGGAATACGCCTAGAACACGTCTAGTCCGCCCTCGCGTGCGCCGCGACGACGTGCGCCACGCAAACGGTGAGCCGCTTCGCATACGCGATGTCGAGGAATTCGTTCGGTCCATGCGCATTCGACTTCGGACCGAGCACGCCGGTGATCAGGAACTGCGCTTGGGGGAAGCGCTCGCCGAGCATCGCCATGAACGGGATTGTCCCGCCCTCGCCCATCGCGGCCACCGGCTTGCCATAGACGGCGCGCGACGCATCGTCGAGCGCCATCCCAAGCCAGGGCCGCGTCGCCGGCGCGTTCCAGCCGGTCGCGCCCTGCGCAGCTTCGAACGTCACCTTCGCACCGTGGGGCGGATCCGATTCGAGCAGCGATTTCATCGTCACGGTCGCCGTGTGGCCGTCGACGAGCGGTGGCAGCCGCAGCGACAGTTCCAGCGCCGTCTTCGGACGCAGCACGTTGCCCGCGTTGGCAATCGCCGGCAGGCCGTCGGCGCCGATGATCGACAGCGCGGGCCGCCACGTTCGATTCAGCAGTGCTTCCGCCGCGTCGTCGATCATCGGCAGCGTACCGGCGCTGAACGGATACTTGCGAAACACGATGTCGCCGAGGATCGATGCAGCAGCACCCGCCTGCGCCACGCGCTCGGGTGGAATATGAACATGGAAGGCCGACGGCAAGATCCAGCCGTTCCCCGCGTCCTCGAGACGGTCGAGCAGCTTGCGCGCAATGCGAAATGACGACGGCACGACACCGCTCGCATCCCCGGAGTGCACGCCCTCGGTCAACACCTCGACGGTCAGCGTGCCGGACGCGAGGCCGCGCAGCGACGTGGTCATCCACAGGCGTTCGTAGTCGCCGCAACCGGAATCGAGACCGATGACGAGATCGACGTTGCCAAGCCGCGGTTGCAGCGCATCGAGATAGGCCGGCAGGTCGTAGCTGCCGCTCTCCTCGCACGTCTCGATCAGGCCGACACAGCGCGCGTGGCGCACGCCCTGCGCCGACAGCGCACCCAGCGCGGACAGCGCCGAAAAGATCGCGTAGCCGTCATCCGCGCCACCGCGCCCGAAGAGCCTGCCGTTCTCGATGATCGGCGTCCACGGTCCGCCGTCGTCGCGCCAGCCAACCATCTCGGGCTGCTTATCGAGGTGCCCGTAGAGCAGGACGGTCCTGTCGTCGTCACCGGGCACTTCGAACAGCAGCACAGGGGTTCGTCCCGGCAGCCGGACGATCTCCACCGTCAGGCCCGGAATGGACTGCGCGCGCGCCCACTTTTCCGCGAGCCGGATCACCCGCTCGATATGTCCGTGCGTCTCCCAATCGGGATCGAAATGCGGCGACTTTGCCGGAATGCGGATGTAATCGACGAGGCGGGGAACGATGTCGTCGTCCCACTGGCGAGCGATGCGCTCGGTGGCGGCGGGGATCTGCATGAGCGAGGGAATTCGTCGACGCGAAGGGTTGAACAATAGCAAATCGATCGAACGCTTCGTATCGGCCAACGTGGCGGCCAGTGCTTCGCGCGACGACTCGCCGCGAGGGACATGCAGCAGCCACGTAGAATCGCAGCATGTCGCAATCGGTTTGCAAGTGAATGGACACGACCGCCCCGCCCTACGCAGGACTCACCGCCGAGTGCGTGCTCGACGCGCTCGACAGCGTCGGCGTCCGCGGCGATGGGCGGATGATCGCGCTCAACAGCTACGAGAACCGCGTCTACCAGCTCTGGCGCGACGACGCGCAGCCGGTCGTTGCAAAGTTCTATCGACCCTCGCGGTGGAGCGACGACGCGATCCTGGAAGAGCATGCGCTGATCGGGGAGCTCGATGCACACGAGGTTCCCGCCGTACCGCCGATGGCCATCGACGGGCGCACACTCCATCGTTTCGGCGATTTCCGGTTTTCGATCTTCGCGCGGCATGGTGGCCGCGCCCCGGAGCTCGAACAGCGCGCAACGCTCGAGCACCTCGGCCGGTTCATCGCCCGGATGCACACCGTCGGCGGAGCGCGGCCGTTCGCGCATCGTCCCGCGCTGACGATCGAATCGTTCGGCGACGAGTCGCGCGCATTCCTGCTCGAGCACGAGTTCGTTCCCGCCGATATTCGTGCCGCCTGGACGAGCATCGTCGACCAGGCGCTGCAGGCCGTTCGCCACGCCTACGCCGATCGAGCGGTGGGGATGATCCGGTTGCACGGCGATTGTCATGGGGGCAACGTGCTGTGGACCGACGACGGTCCGCACTTCGTCGACTTCGACGATTCGCGCAGCGGTCCCGCCGTGCAGGACCTATGGATGCTGCTGTCGGGCGATCGCGCGGCGATGGAAGGGCAGCTGCGGATACTCGTCGGTGCGTACGAATCGTTTCGCGACTTCGACCGGCGTGAGCTGGCGCTGATCGAGCCGCTGCGAACGTTGCGGCTGCTTCACTATTCAGCATGGATCGCGCGGCGCTGGAACGACCCGGCCTTTCCTGCCGCCTTCCCGTGGTTCAACACGCAGCGGTACTGGCAGGACCGGATCCTGGAGTTGCGTGAGCAGGTGGCGTTGATGGACGAGGCGCCGCTCGAGGTGTAACCCGCCCGTCGACAGGCTCCCAAGGATGGCGAGCGTCCCTCCAGGTGTCGGACGCGGCCTACGGCTGTTTCGGTGCCTCCGGCGTTTCGCAGCACCGATCTGCTATCGACAATGGGAAACTCGGGATGCTGGCGGCCCCGTCACGCGCTCGCACGACTGCGCTGCACGGTCGTTTTTTGCGCACCGACCCAGACGTTAGAATCGCCATCGCTTTCGTCGCATCGCTGCGACGACGATGGCGGAGATCCGGATGGCGCTCGAACTCTATCGAAAAAAGCGCAACTTCAAGACGACACCCGAGCCTGCAGGGCGCGTGGGCGAACGTCGCGCTCACGCGTTGTCGTTCGTCATCCAGAAACACAAGGCGTCGCACCTGCACTACGACTTTCGCCTCGAGCTTAACGGTGTGCTGCTGAGCTGGGCGGTTCCCAAGGGACCGAGCCTCGATCCGGCCGACAAGCGTCTGGCGATGCACGTCGAGGATCATCCGCTCGAGTACGGCGACTTCGAAGGGGTCATTCCGCCCAAGCAGTACGGGTCGGGGACCGTTCTGCTATGGGACCGCGGGCAATGGGAACCGGTGGGCGATGCGGAGGCGGGTTATCGGCAGGGCAAGCTCAAGTTCGCGCTACACGGCGAGAAGCTCCACGGCGGGTGGATGCTCGTCAAGAGTCACGGCGGCAAGTATGGCGGCGACAAGAGCTGGCTGCTGATCAAGGAGCGGGACGAGTTTGCGCGGACCGGCGCCGATGCGCACATCGTCGAGACGGAGCCGCAGAGCGTCGCGTCAGGTCGCGACCTCGATGCGATCGCCGCAGATCCCGATCGTGTGTGGCATTCGAACAAGAGCGTCGCGGAAAACGTGAAGACCGGCCGTGTCGCGCGCAAGAAAGTCGACGCGGCGCCCGGCAAGATCACCGGCGCGCGCAAGACGGCGCTGCCGAAAGCCATGGCGCCCCAGCTTGCACTGCTCGTCGACACAGCACCGGACGGCGACGGCTGGCTGCACGAGATCAAGTTCGACGGGTACCGGATGCTGTGCCGCATTGCCGACGGAAAGTGCCAGATGTTCTCCCGCACCGGCAAGGACTGGACCGGCTCGTTTGCCGATATCGCCACCGCCGCCGCACGGCTTCCCGTCGATTCGGCGTGGATCGATGGCGAGGTGATCGTCAACGACGACAACGGACGCTCGAGTTTCCAGTCGCTGCAGAACGTCCTTGCGGAAGAATCGACGGCCAAGACGATGTACTACGCATTCGACCTGCCCTATCTCAACGGTTACGACCTGCGCGACGCTCCGCTCGCCGCGCGCAAGGAAGCACTGCGCGCAATTGCGGGCAACGACGGCCCGATCCGCTACAGCGACCACGTCGAGGGCAACGGGGGCGGATTTTTCGAGCAGGCCTGCAAGATGGGGCTCGAAGGCATCATCTCGAAGCGCGCCGATTCGCCTTACCAGGCCACGCGCGGCCGTAGCTGGCAGAAGGTCAAGTGCAACTTGCGGCAGGAGTTCGTCATCGGGGGCTACACCGACCCGCAGGGCGCGCGATCGGGTTTCGGCGCGCTGCTGCTCGGCGTCTACGATGGCGAGGAGCTGCGCTACTGCGGCAAGGTCGGAACCGGCTTCAACGATGCGCTGCTGATGTCGCTCGTCGGCAAGCTGCGCAAGCTCGCGACGGATGCGCCGCCGTTCGTCAATCCGCCGACGGGCGCCGAAGGACGCCGGGCGCGCTGGGTGAAGCCCGAACTGGTGGGCGAAGTGACGTTCACCGAATGGACCCGCGACGGCACGCTGCGCCATCCGGCGTTCGAAGGCCTGCGCGAGGACAAGCGCGCGCGTGACGTCGTCCGCGAGATGCCAGCTAACGATGCGACGAGCGATGCATCGAAGGACAAGCCAGCCGCCACAACGCGGCGCTCACCGGCCGAGCGTGCGCCGAAAGCAGAGGCACCTGCTGCGAAAGCCGCGCCGGCATCGTCGAAGGCCCCGACGCGCCGCGCATCGACCATGGGTGCAGACACCGTCGAAGGCGTGGTCATCAGCAACGGCGACAAGCTGCTGTATGCGGAAGCCGGGGTGACGAAACGCGATCTCGCCGAATACTATGCGGCGGTCGGCGACTGGATCGTGCCGCAGCTCGCGGGCCGGCCGCTGACGCTCGTCCGGTGTCCGAACGGCTGGGACAAGCCGTGCTTTTTCCAGAAGCACGCCAACCAGTCGATTTCCGAGTTCATCGACACGATCGACATCCGCGAAGGTGGCGGCGAGCAGCCCTACATGATCGCGAATAACGTCAGTGCGGTCGTGGCATTGCTGCAGATGGGCGTGCTGGAGCTGCATCCGTGGGGCTCGCGCGCGCCGAAGCTGTCGCATCCCGACCGGCTGATATTCGACTTCGACCCGGACGAGAAGCTCGGCTGGGACAGCATCGTCGACGGCGTCAACGTGCTTCGCAAGCTGCTCGACACGCTGGGCCTGATCTCATTCGTGAAGACGACCGGCGGCAAGGGTCTGCACGTCGTGGTCCCCATCGACCCCACGCGGGCATGGGACCAGGCGAAGGAATTCTGCAAGACGATCGCCGAACTGCTCGTGCGGACGTTTCCGGATCGGTTCACGTCGAAGATGACGAAGTCGACGCGCGAGGGACGCATCTTCGTCGACTACCTGCGCAATGCAGAAAATGCGACGGCCATCGCGGCGTATTCGGCGCGCGCGAAGGCGAACGCCCCGGTGGCAATGCCGATCGCATGGGAACAGTTGAAGAGCGACCTGCGTTATGCGCATTTCAACGTGAAAAACGTTCCTGGCCTGCTGCGGCGGCGGCGCAACGATCCATGGGCGGAGCTCGCCAACGTGCACCAGCAGCTGACCGATGCGATGCTGCGTCAGGTCGGCATGCTCCAGTGAACACAGGAGAACGACAATGGCACGACCCATCTGGAAAGGCATGATCAGTTTCGGCCTCGTGAGCGTCCCCGTCTCGCTCTATCCCGCCGAACAGTCGCATCAGCTCGCGTTCTCGATGCTCGACCAGCGCGATTTCAGTCCCGTCGGTTACAAGCGGTACAACAAGACGACCGGGAAGGAAGTGCCGTGGAAGGACATCGTCAAGGGTTACGAATACGAAAAGGACGAATACGTCGTGTTGAGCGACGAGGATTTCCGCCGTGCGAACGTGCAGCAGGCGAAGTCGGTCGACATTGCGACGTTCGTCGATGCCGGCGCCATCCCGCCCGAGTACTTCGAGACGCCCTACTATCTCGTTCCCGACGAGCGCGGCAAAAAGGTCTATGCGCTGCTGCGCGAGACGATGCGCGCCGCCGGCAAGGTCGGCGTTGGCCAGGTCACCATCCGCACGACCCATCACCTGGCGGCGGTCGTGCCGTCCGGCGAAGTGCTGTTGATGATCACGATGCGCTACGTCAACCAGATTCGCGAGCATTCCGAGTTCGAATTTCCGTCGACGTCCGCCAAGTCAACAGGCGTAACAGCGAAGGAGATGGAACTCGCCCGCAAGCTGATCGACGACATGGCCGGCCCGTGGAAGCCCGAGGCGTTCGAGGACACGTACAACGACGACCTGATGCGACGGATCAAGGAGAAGGTGAAGGCGGGTGAAACCAAGGTGCTGACGAAGCCGGAGAGCGAGAAGGGCGAGCCGCGCGGCGCGAAGGTCATCGACCTGATGGAACTGCTGAAGCAGAGCATCGGCAAAGCCGACGGGCGTGGCCGCAAGACCGGCAACGGCGCCGGCAAGCGAGACGCGTCGGTCACGAAGGTCACCGATGCGCCGAAGGCCCGTGCGCGCAAGGCGCTCACCGCGCACAAAGCTGCCGAAGCCAAGCCGGCAGCGCGCCGCAAGCGCGCCTAGCCAACGGCATCGCGATTCGTAACACTCGCCGATGCCCGAGCAGAAGTGGCCCGACGCGCTGTGGATCGTTCGCCATGGCCAGAGTGCCGGCAACGTTGCCCGCGAGGAAGCCGAGCGCGCGGCGGTGCCGCTGATCGACATCGCGACGCGCGACATGGATACGCCGCTGTCGCCGCTCGGCAAGCAGCAGGCCGCGGTACTGGGGCGCTGGTTCGGCGCGCTGGCCGCATCGAAACTGCCGACCGTCGTCCTCTCGTCGCCTTACGTGCGGGCGGTCGAAACGACGCGGCTGCTGCTCGATGCGGCCGATGGCGATACGCGAGCGCTGCCAATCCAGCGCGACGAACGCTTGCGCGAGAAGGAATTCGGCGCGCTCGACCGGCTCACCAAATTCGGCATCCGGCAGAAATATCCGGATCTTGCCGAGCAGCGCGCCCACGTCGGCAAGTTCTATTTCCGCCCACCGGGCGGCGAAAGCTGGTGCGACGTGATCCTGCGGTTGCGTAGCGTGCTCGACACGATCACTCGCGAGCATCGGCGCGAGCGCGTACTGATCGTCGGCCATCAGGTGACAGTCAATTGCCTGCGCTATCTGTTCGAGCGCATGTCGGAAGACGAGATCCTCGACGTTGACCGGCGCGCCGACGTGCCGAACTGTTCGGTGACTTCGTACACGTTCGACCCCAAAGCCGGACGCAACGGCAAGCTCGTGCTCGACCTCGTCAACTTCGTCGCGCCGCTGACCGACGCGGGCACGCCGGTGACCAGCGCTCCCGACGTTCCCGCGGCGCCGAAGTCGTGAGCTGTTGCGTGGCGTAGGAGTTGGACTACACGATACCGTCGCATGCGCTGATGGCGGCGCAAGCATCCAGTCCCAACAATGCCGTGTCGCCAAGAGCGACCCTCGTCCGCATTACTTGCCCAGGAGAATTCCGATGCAATACCTCCGCGTGCTCTTCGCAGCACTTGCCACCGCTGCGCTGTGCGCGTTCGCCGCGCCGTCGACCGCCTCGCTCGGTACCAATTTCAGCGATCAATGGTGGAACCCCAACGAATCCGGCTGGGGGGCGTCGGTTCTGCAGCAATACGACACGTTGTTCATCGACCTCTTCGTCTACGCTACCGACGGCCGCCCGCAGTGGTACACCGCCGCCGTGTACTACCAGCCGCAAAGCGGCCGGTCCCTGTTCAGCGGCGACCTCTACGCGACCACGGGCCCGTGGTTCGGCTCGTTCTTCAACCCCGCGGCCGTTTCGGTGCGGCGCGTCGGCACACTGCAGTTCGATGCCAGCAACACCGATTTCGCAACGCTCACGTACTCCGTGGACGGCGTCCTCGTGGCCAAGTCGATCCAGCGGCAATTGTTCGCGTACGAGGATTTCACCGGCAGCTACTTCGGAGGATTCGTCTACGACCAGAGCAACTGCGCGAATCCGGCGAACAACGGGCACGTCGAGGAGCTGGGCTCGATCCAGATCAACCATCCCGCCAACAATACGTTCACACTCACGCTGCAGTCGAATTTCGGCACGTGTACGATCGCGGGCAACTACAGTCAACTCGGTCACATGGGTACGGTCGACTCCAATTATTCATGTACGTACGGCGTCAACGGCACGATGACGCTCTACGAGCTCGAACGGACGGGAACCGGCATGACGGGCCGGTTGGTCGCCGAGAGCAATACGTGCAGCGTCGCAGGACGTCTTGGCGGCGTCCAGCGATAGCGCCGGTCAGCCCGGCTTCGTCAACGATGAGATGTTCCGGCTTCTCGTCGAGAATGTTCGCGACTACGGCATCTTCCTGCTCGATCCGCAGGGCATCGTCACGACGTGGAATGTGGGCGCCCAGAACATCAAGGGGTACACGAAGGATGAGATCGTCGGGCGCCACTTCTCGGTGTTCTATACGCCCGACGCGATTGCGCGCCACTGGCCACAACAAGAGCTGAAGCTCGCCGTCGAGCATGGCCGGTTCGAAGATGAGGGTTGGCGGCTGCGCAAGGGCAAAGTCGCCTTTTGGGCCAATGTGGTCATCACGCCGATCTTCGATGGCGAGCGGCGGCTGCGCGGCTTTGCGAAGATCACGCGCGACCTGACGGCGCGCCGGAAGGTCGAGGAACTGCAGCGCGGCGAGCGCCATACAAACGAGTTCCTGGCGATGCTCGCCCACGAGCTTCGCAATCCGTTGTCGCCGATCCAGAGCGCGCTCGATGTCGCGAAGCTCAAGCCCGACGACCTTGACACGGCGAAGTGGGCGCAGGACATCATCGCGCGGCAGACGCGTCAGCTGTCGCGCCTCGTCGACGATCTGCTCGATGTCAGCCGGGTCACACGCAGCAAGATATCGCTGAAGCGCGAACTGCTCGACCTGCGCGACAGCGTCGACGGGGTGATCCAGTCGCTGCGACCGGCCATCGATGCGCGCCGTCTTTCGGTTGCGGTCGCGCTGCCCGAGGAGCCGGTCATCGTGAACGTCGATCCGACCCGAATGGCGCAGGTGCTGTCCAACATCCTCGGCAACGCGATCAAGTACACGCCCGCCGGCGGCAATATCTCAGTGCGCGCTTCCGCGTCGGACGGTCTGGCTTCGCTCGCCATCGCCGATGACGGCGTCGGCATGGCTGCGGACCTCGTGCCGCGTGTATTCGACCTGTTCGTCCAGGGCGACCGCGCGCTCGACCGCCGCGAGGGGGGCCTGGGTGTCGGGCTGACGATCGCGAAACGATTGATCGACCTGCAGGGTGGCACGCTCACGGCGGCCAGCGATGGGCCAGGAACCGGCAGCAGTTTCACGATCGGCCTCCCGCTAGCGGCGGAATCGACCGGCGCGGAACTGACTGCGGCGCCTCAAGCCTCGTCGACGTTGCGGCGCGTCTTCATCGTGGACGACAACCACGATGCGGCCGAAGCGCTCGCGGCGCTGATCGGGGCACTCGGCCACGACGTTCGGGTGGCTGACAACGGCCACGACGCGCTCAGCGTGGCGACGACATGGCGTCCCGACGTGATGTTGCTCGACATCGGACTGCCCGACATGGACGGCTACGAGGTCGCACGCCGGATGCGCGAGATTCGCGCTCTGGACCATGTCCAGATCGTTGCCTGCACCGGCTATGGGGGCGACGACGACCTTCGGCGGATGGCGGAGGCCGGGTTCGACAGGCATCTGATCAAACCCGTCGGCATCACGGAACTCGACACGCTCTTCAGCGCGTAGCGCCTCGCGGATGGTAAAGTACCGTATACATATGCGGTACCATGATGCGGTTTGCGATACGCCTGTTACGTTATCGAGGTCGCGTCATTCCATGGCGCGACGTCGTCAACCGCTCGCCGAAAATCGGCGACATCCGGATCGAGGAGCTCCGCGACGAAGACCTCCGACGCTACGTCCGCACGGCGAAGCTCTTCCCCGACGATGGCACCGTCGTCTTCGGCGCTCCTCTACCGGAACTGCACGACGTCCGGGTAATCGGCATGAGTCAGCAGGCTTTCACGCTGGCGGGCCTCGAGCGGATCGACGGCATCGACTACGCGCAGTCCTGGCTGATCTCGGCGCTCTAGGGCTTCTTAGCAGGCCCTAGTCTAAAACGCCCGGATGTCGGCACGCCTTACGGCCGGGGTGGTTGCGCTACCGCCGCGGATCGCTAACTCGCTGATTCGGGACGTCATCCGGCGGATGTCACGATTTTTGCATGCCGGGGTGCCCAAAGTCGGACGATGTCGGCGCAACGCGCGGCGGCACGCAACGAACTGAAGGGGGCTCCGTGGCGCACACGCTTACCAATGAGGCTTGGCTGTCGGCCTGCCTGGAGCGCCGCCTTGCCGGCGACGACGATCCACTCGACGCGCTGCGCGGGATCACGCTGGGCGCGTTGCTCTCCACGCTGATGTTCTGGATGCCGCTCGCGATCGCGCTGACGCGCCTAATGCAATAGCGGAGCCCGATCCGCGCCCGCTAGGCGCGAAAATGCAGCCTGCGATCGATGGCGAGCAACGCGCCGTTGACGGTCGCCGCGAACACGACCAGCAGAAACGTCACGGACATGATGACGTCGACGTTGTAGAGCCCGATCGCGTTCATCAGCAGGTATCCGAGCCCGTGCTGCGCGGCGAACATCTCGCCCAGCACCGTGCCGATCAGCGTCAGCGAGAAGCCCACGCGCAGCCCAGTGAAAATCTCGGGCACCGCGGCAGGAAACAGGATCGACCGGACCATCGCCGATGCGTCGAGTTTCAGCACGCGTCCGGTTTTCAGCAGGATTGGCTTGATTCCCCGCACCGCGTTCAGCGTGAACAGCGCGACCGGGATGATGCCGTGGATCGCGCCAAACGCGACCTTCGCCGACATGCCGAGGCCGAACGCGAGGAGCAGGATCGGATAGAGCGTGATCTTGGGGATCGAGTACAACGCGACCAGCATCGGCTCCATCGCGTCGGCCGATAGGCGGTGCATCCCAAGACCGAAGCCGATCGCGAGCCCAAGCGCCACGGCGATCGCGAGCGCCGCGGCGAACGCCTGCAGCGTGTTCGCGAGGTGCAGCCAGAACAGGTGCGTCTGGGTGAGCTCGACGGTGAATCGCAGCGTCTGCCACGGCGAGCGCAAGGCGACGTCGCCGACGATCCAGTAGGCGATCTGCCAGCAGGCGAACACGCCGGCGACGAGCGCGACCGCGTTGCGCAACGGCCGGCGGCCGCCATCCTTCACTGCTGTCCCCGCCGGGCGAGCAGCACCTTCTCCCAGTACGACAGCACTCCGTTCATCACGACTGACAGCAGGAGGATCAGCAGTATCAGCGGGTACATCGTCGCGTTGTCGAAATTGGTGTATGCGAAACCGATTTCGTAACCCATGCCGCTTCGCGCCATGATGAACTCGGAGCCGATGACGCCGATGAACGCATAGGCCAGCGCGAGCTTCGCGGCTGTCAGCAGGTACGGCGCACAAAACGGCAGCGTCACCTGCAGCGCGGTCTGCAACGGCGTCAGCCGCGCGATGAGCGCCGTCTTGCGCAGCACGGTCGGCACCCGGTCGAGGCCGTTCAGCGTCGTGACGATCACCGCGACCACGCCGAGCAGGACGCCGATCAGCACCTGCGGCCCGTCGCCCAGTCCGAAGATGACGATGAACAGCGGATAAAACGCGAACACCGGAATCGCGTAGTACGTCGCGAACAGCGGATCGAGCGTGTCGCGCAGCGTCCGGTAGCCATGCAACGCCGTGCCGGTGACGATGCCGAGCACGTAGGCCAGCACGAAAGCCACCAGCACATTGCCCATGCTCTTGCCGATCTCGGGATACATCGCCTTCGACGTCAGGAGCTTCACGAAGTCGACGGCGATCCGATGCGGCGGCGGCATCGTCACCTTGTCGATGACGCCGCCGACGCAAAGAGCCTCCAGCAGCAGCACGAAGCCGCCGATCACGGCAACCTGGTAAAGCCTGACGCGGCTCATGCGGAAGTGGTCATTCGTCCCATCGTCTTCATCGACTCGTCGCGCAGCGTCTTCCACAGGCGGCTGGTGATCGCGCCGAACTGCTCGCGCTCGACGATCCGGCTGTCCCGCTCGCGTGGCCAATCGGTCCGGACGACGTCGATCATCTTGCCGGGCCGCGCGGACATCACGCCGATGCGGTCGGCGAGCATCGCCGCCTCGTCGAGTGCATGCGTGATCAGGAACACGGTGGCGCCCGTTTCGCGCCAGACACGCAGCACCTCGTCTCCCATCAGGAGCCGCGTCTGCTGGTCGAGCGCACCGAACGGCTCATCGAGCAGGATCAGCCGCGGCTGCGCAACCAGCGTGCGCGCTATGCACACGCGCTGCCGCATTCCGCCCGACAGTTGCGCCGGATAGCTGCCCGCGAACTCGCGCAGTCCCATCATCGCAATCGCACCGTCGACCCGGCTCGCGCGCTCGCCCGCGGCAAGTACCGTCTCCCGGAGGCCGAATCCGACGTTGTCGCGCACGGTCAGCCACGGAAAGCACGCGTCCTCCTGGAACACGACACCGATGCCGTCAGGAATCTCGCGCGCAATCGCGCGTCCTTCGAAGTCGATCTCGCCGTCGGTTGCCTGCACGAGTCCGGCGATCAATTCGAGCAGCGTCGATTTGCCGCAGCCCGACGGCCCGACGATCGCGAAGAACTCGCCCTTGTCAATCGAAAGGTCGATCGGTCCGAGCGCATGCACTGGCTGCCCGCCGGGCGCGGCGGGAAATACCTTGGTCACGCCATGCAGCGTGACGTGCGGAGCCGGCATCCGGAACGGCCCGCCCTTACTTGAGCGCCTTGATGTCGTCGGGCAGGAATTGCGTGTCGATCATCTTCGTCAGATCGATTTCCTCGGTGATCGCGCCCACGCTGCGCTGCACGTCGATGATCCGCTTCATTCCCTCGAGGTGAATCTGGCCGGTGCCCCAATACGGGATTCCCTGCGTCATGCTCGTCGTCAGGTTGCGCACGGCGTTTCGCGCGACTTCCTTGGTGATGCCGAACGGCTCGGCGACGATGTCACCCGCCTCGTCGGGATTCTTGATCATGAACTCGACCGCGCGGCGGCGCGCGCGGATGACGCCGCGAATGAAATCGCCGCGCGTCCGGATCGCCTCCCCGGTTGCCATCCCGACGACGTTGTCGAGCGGCGGCAATGCTTCCGCACCGGTGATCAGCACGCGGTACTTGTCCTTGACCTTCGACCACAGCGGCTCGGTCACGGCGGCGACATCGATCTGGTCGAGATCGAGTGCGGCGAGCATCGGGCCGAAGCCGCCGGTCTTGACGAGTTCGGCGTCCTTCTCCTCGTAGCCGGCCTTGCGCAGCAGCAGGATGGCCAGTGCCTGGCTCGTCGAGCGCGGGTTCGTGTAGCCGATCTTCCGGCCCTTCAGATCCTTGATCGTCTTGATCGGCGAATCCTTCTTCACCATCCATGCGAACTCGGCGATCGTCAACACGTTGTCGCTGACGATCTTGATGTCGGCACCCTGCTGGATCGCGACCGCGATCGCCCCCGGATTGGCTTCGCCGTACGCGACGCCAGCCATCGCGTTACGGACCGACGTTCCGCCGCCTTGCGACGACACGATGCCTGTGACGTTGGCGCCCTCCTCCTTGAAGTAACCTTTCGCGAGCGCGACGGCGAAGGGCATGCCGTTCGCCGACGACCCGTAGTTGCCGACGGCAATGTTCTCGGCGATCGCCCCGCTGCTTGCGACCAGCAACGCGACCGTGGCGGCCGCCGCCCGTGCCGCGGCCTTCATGTGACAACTGCGCATGGGTCCTCCTTGGGGACGTTGGCAGGACGACGACCTTCGGCGCCGGGAGGCCCCGCCGCCGCTCCTCGCGCGTCGCGCGCCTCGCAGGCTCCGCGATCACGGTTGTCGAATTCCACCGCGGATAGTATCCGACGGCAGAAATGCATCACGGCTGGGTGTTGAACAATTCGCCAATACGCAACGGCCGCGGTATCTGCAATGATTAGCAACTTCACGACTCCCAGACTCATCGCCGGACAGCTGCCTCCATGAGTCCCGCTGAATCGAAACGCGCGCACGCCCTCGCACGTCCGGCCGGCGAGGTGGTCGTCTACCGTCGCGAATCGGGCGACCGTGCGGCGCACGATCACGCGACCTGCACGCAGATCGCGCGCCGCCTCGCCGCGCTGAAGGGCTATCGGTTCGTCGGAGAGCACGACGGCGCCACGGGCTCGGCAGCCCATCGCTATTTCGTGCCGACGAGCACGCTGGTCGGCATCGACCATGCGCGCACGCTCGGAATCCGCGGCGAGCACGACATATTCGGCGGTGTCGTGCCGCAGCCATTCGCCGCAACGAAGTCGATCAGTCATCCGCTCGTCGACGCCGATGCGCGCGCACCTGACGGCTGGTCGGTCGCGTTTGGTCGTGAGGTTCAAGCGGCCGTGCTCGACGGATTCACCGCTTTCGGCGTCGAAGATGCATGCCGCGCCGGCTTGCGCCTCCTCGACAAGGGACCGGTTCGCGTCAAGCGTGCGCTCGGAATCGGTGGCGGTGGCCAGGTCGTGGTTGGCGATCGAACGGCACTGGAGCGTGCGCTCGCCGATATCGACGCAGACGAGCTTCGCGAATACGGCATCGGCCTCGAACAGAACCTTACGGACGTGACCACCTACAGCATCGGCCAGGTTCGCGTGGGCGATCTCGTTGCGAGCTATTGCGGCACGCAGGGTGTGACCAAGAACAATCACGGCGCGATCGTCTACGGCGGATCGACGCTGCTGGTTGCACGCGGTGACTTCGACGCGCTGCTCGCGATCGATCATCCACCGCAGGCCCAGCGCGCCATCGCCAAGGCACGAACTTACGACGACGCGGCGTTCCGCTGCTTCGCGGGTCTATTCGCCTCACGACGCAATTACGACGTCGCCGAGGGCTTCGATGCCGCGGGCGCCCGTTGCGCAGGCGTGCTCGAGCAGTCTTGGCGCGTCGGCGGCGCAACCGGCGCCGAAGTCGAGGCGCTGCTCGCGTTCCGGGACGACCCTGCGCTGGCAGTCGTCCGGGCGTCGACCACGGAACGGTACGGCAGCGACGCGGCGCCACCGGATGGCGCCATCGTGTATTTCACCGGCACCGACGAGCGCGCCGGTCCTCTCCTCAAGTTCACGTTGATCGAGCCCTATGTCCACGCGCGATGAGCTGATGCAAATCGCGGTCGGCGATCACACGATCGCTGGCACGCTGATTGTTCCCGACACCCGGATGCCCGGCGTTCTCTTCCTGCACGGTTGGGGCGGCAATCAGGCGCAATACGCGTCGCGCGCTCGCGAAATCGCAGCGCTCGGCTGCGCGTGCCTCACCGTCGACATGCGCGGTCACGCGCAGACCGTGCGCGAGCAGGCGACGGTAACGCGCGAGGACAATCTGCACGATGCGCTCGCGGCCTACGATACGCTTGCCGGAGAACCCGCCGTCGACGACCGGTGCATCGCCGTCGTGGGCAGCAGCTACGGCGGGTACCTGGCAACGTTGCTGACGACGCTGCGGCCGGTGAAGTGGCTCGCGTTGCGTGCGCCGGCGCTCTACAAGGACAGCGAATGGAACGAGCCGAAGCTCGCGCTGCGCAGGATGCAGGGACTCGAGACCTATCGCCGTCGTGCGCTCGACGCCAGCGACAATCGCGCACTGCGCGCGGCGGCTGATTACCACGGTGACGTGCTGATCGTCGAGAGCGGACACGACGCCATCATTCCGCGCGAAGTGCTGCAGAATTATCGGAACGCGTACACACGGGCGCACTCGCTCACGTACCGGATGATCGAGGGCGCCGATCACGGCCTCACCGATCCGTCGTGTCGGCAGGCCTACACGACGCTACTCGTAGGCTGGATCACCGAAATGATCGTGGCGGGACGCACGACCGACGCTCCGACGCAAAAGCGGATGCAGGACGCGATGAAAGCGCAGGCCGGCGTCGGCTCGTAATGGCTGCGGTCGGCAGAGCGTACCCGCGCCAGAAAAATATACCGATTCAACCTGTTGGCGCGGAATAGCCGGGCGTCGTTCTGACCACTGTAAGCATTGTCGACGGTTTGGTAGCCCACAACTGCCTAACGCTCCGCTGCTGGCGCAGCCGGCTAGAGCATTGGCTTGAACCAGCGATCACGGCAGAGATAGTGCCTGCCGATGTCGAATCCTGCGGGGTCGAGCACCGCAGCTCCGCGCCGCAGTACGGCGCTGTTCGGCGTGATGGAGAGGCTGCCGACGATGTCGGGCCGCGACGCGCACAACATCATTACTTCAACCAGCAGGTTGGACAACGCTGGCTTCACCGACGGGATCGCCCGGCTCTTCTGCCACACGTCACCGGGCCAGTGCGCCCATCCCCAGTCCTCGATGATGTAGAGACCGCCGGGACGCAAATAGGGAAGCGCGAGATTGAGCGCCGCACGCGACTCCATGAAGAAGTGCGACGCGTCGTCGACGACGAGATCGATGTCGCGCGCCGGAAAGTGCGTCTCCAGCACACGGCTCATCGCTTTCGCATCGGACTGGTCGGTGCCGTAGACGGGAATCAATCGCGCGCCCAGGGCGTTGTCGTCGATGAACTGCGTCAGTGCGGGAACGGGCTCGGCCGCGTACTCGACGGCAATGAGCTTGGCGGGCTGAAACAATTTCGCGTACAGCGCTGCGCTGCCGCCCTTGAAGATCCCGATGTCGAGGATGCGCTCGATATGCTCGCGATCACGCAGCGCCAGTATGTCGTCGATCATTTGCCGGTTCTTGCCGAGCAGGAAATGATTCCGGGTCGACGGGTGCGCGTGAAGCGCTTCCTGATCGGTGGTCACGTAGAACTCGACGCCGTCGATCCGCATCAGGTTCTCGTCGATCCATTCGGGCTCGTGCAATGGCCCGGCAGCGGCCGGCGAGGAAATCGATTCAAGGTCCATCCCGAAGGCCCATCAGTCGCGCGAGTCCATGTCGAGCTCGGCCACTTCGCAGTTGGCGAGTGTACGACCCGTCAGATGGAAGAAGAACGTGCCGTGACCGACCACTGCGATGCAGCGCTCGGGGCGCGCGCGAAGATAGGCATTGAACTGCGCAGCGCGCGCAGCGACGGATGCGATGGGTTCGACGCAGATGCCCCTCGTGTCGGGGGTTCCCTCCGCGTGCCACCAGACGTCGTCCAGATGACCAAGGTCCAGCGACGGAAAGTCGACGGCGAGTGCGTGCGGCGAACGTCCGATGTCACAGCTGTTCTCCACGCGTTCGCGCATCAGCGGATGAACGACGATGGGCGGGGCGAGGCGGTGCCCGTCGAACAACCCCGCAGCCGTCTGCAGCGCGCGCGTGAGCGGCGACGTGACCACGAGCTCCACCGGGAACGCTGCCACGGCCTTGCGCGCGCTACGCACCTGCTCGATACCCGTCGGGCTCAGCGGCGCATCGAAGTGCAGTGGGTCGGTGCTGGTCGCGCGCCACGCGGCATTGAACGTCGATTCGCCATGCCGTATGCAGATCACGGATCGGGCGATCATCGGGGGTCGCATCGGGCGGAGCCGGATGCGCGTTCGGCATGAAGGGCCTGCATGGGGGATTGCTAAGTGCGCGTAAGCCGGGATCGGCCGTCAATTATGGGAAGCAACCGCTGCGCTGCCAAGCGCCCTGTCGCGCCTATACTGCAGCGTCATTCACCGGCGTCCGATCGCTCGACCATCGACCATGCCAGCGATACCGGCCACTGTCGCCCGACTGGTGCAGCTCTTCCTGCTCCTCGCGACCACGCTCGCGGCGGGGGTCGGACGTGCAGCGGACGCCGTCGCGCCGGAACCGTACTTCGAGCACGCCAGCTATCGCGAACTGCGCCTTTCGCCGTCGGGAAAGTATCTCGGTGCGCTGATCCCCGCCGGCGGACGTGTGCGCCTGGCCGTCATCGACGTCGAGACCAAGTCCGTCGCGATCGCGGCCGCGCTGCAGGGCGACGACGTCGACTGGTTCGAGTGGGTCAACGACGATCGCCTGGTATTCTCCGCGATCGACCTGCAATCGGGACTCGGCGAGCAGCGCGGTGGCGGGCTGTTCGCCGTCAACCGCGACGGGAAGGACTTCCGCATCCTCGCTCCGACGCTCAAGGCGCAATCGGATCGTCAGCAGTTCGTCTACCGCTACACGCGTTTGTTGTCGCTGCCGCGCGACGGCACGGACGACATCCTCGTCGTTTCAAACGATCCCGACGCCCGCTATCCGAATGTCTATCGGATGGATACGCGCTCGGCGCGCAGGATGTTGAAGAGTTCGGACAAACCCGGGGACATCGTTTCATGGCTCGCCGACCGCAAGGGTGCCATTCGCGCGGCTGTCGAGATCGACAAGGGAACGACGCTCCGCGTGTATTGGCGGTCCGACGAAGCGTCGAAATGGGTACGCCTTGCCGAGTCGAATCATCGCGACGCAACGTTTCTTCCGGTCGCATTCGACGGCGACGGCTCGCTGATCGTGAAGTCCAACATCGGCCGCGACACCTGGGCCATCTATCGCTACGACACCGATAAGCGTGCACTCGGGACCGAGTTGGCGGCGCACCCGAGCGCCGACCTGGACGGGAACCTCGTCTTCGACCGGAGCAAGAACCGCATCGTGGGGTTGCGTTACCAGGCCGATCGCCCCGGCAGCTTCTGGTTCGACGAAGACTGGGCGCGGCTGCAGAAATCCGTCGACGCGGCATTGCCGGGGCGAATGAACGTTATCGCGCGCGAAGGCGCGCGGGCGCTGGTGACATCGTATTCGGACACCGATCCGGGCTCGTACTACCTCCTCGACGCCGACAAGAGTCGCATGGAGTTTCTCGCGTCGCGGCGCAATTCGATCCGACCGGAAGCGATGCCCACGCGGGAGCCCGTGCGTTACGTGGCGCGTGACGGTCTCGAGATTCCCGGCTACCTGACGCTGCCGAAGGGCGGGCCCCAAAAGAACCTGCCACTCGTGGTGCTGGTTCACGGGGGACCTTACTTGCACGGTGCAACGTGGGGCTGGAGCGCCGAGCCCGCGTACATCGCGTCACTGGGTTACGCGGTGCTGGAGCCCGCATTTCGCGGGAGCACTGGATGGGGCAAGAAGCTCTACGTTGCCGGCTGGAAGCAATGGGGCCTCGCGATGCAGGACGATCTGAACGACGGCATGGATTGGCTGGTGAAGCGAGGCATCGTCGATCCGAAGCGCGCGTGCATCATGGGCGCGAGCTACGGCGGCTACGCGGTGATGATGGGACTTGCCCGCGATCCCGACCGCTGGCGTTGCGGCATCAATGTCGTGGGCGTCACCGACATCGGCCTGATGTTCGACATCACGTGGTCGGACCTGGCGTACAGCAATTTCATTCGCTACACGGCGAAGGAAACGATCGGTGATCCCGACGCGGACGCCGCGAAGCTCAAGGCCGCGTCGCCGCTGCAGAATGCGACGAAGATCAAGGCGCCCGTGCTGATGGCGTACGGTGCCCAGGATCGTCGCGTGCCACTGATCTTTGGCGAGAAGATGCGCGATGCGTTGCGCGCGCAGGGAACGCCGGTCGAATGGCAGGTGTACTCCGACGAGGCGCACGGCTTCCTGCTCGAGAAGAATCGCTACGATTTTTACGGCCGCGTCGCGAGGTTCCTCGAGCGTGAGCTTGCTGCCGACTGACGTGACCGAATGATTGCCGGCGATCGCGCGCAACCCCGATGAACGATGCCGAACTCGGTGCGATGATCGAGCGACCACGCTTGTCGGGACTGCACCTCGTCCCCGTGCTGGCCGGCGGGGGCACGCGACTCGCAGCGCACGTTGGCGTGCTGGCGGCGCTCGACGATCTCGGCGTCCGCTACGCGCGCATCGTCGGCGTGTCGGGCGGAAGCATCGTGGCTGCGCTGAGGGCTGCCGGCTGGTCGCCGGCGCGAATGCTCGAACTCGTACTCGACATCAACTTCGCGCGCTTTCGTGGCCGGTCGCTGGTCGAGCTGATCCAGCGCGGCGGACTGTCGTCAGGCGACGGCTTTGAAGAATGGCTCGACACCCAGCTCGAAGGCAAATCGTTCGTCGATCTCGCAATCGATCTTGCCGTTGTCGCAACCGACGTACGCTCGAGCCGACCCGTGATATTCGATCGGCGAACCACGCCCGATCTCAAGGTGTCGCACGCGGTGCGCTGCTCGATGGGTATTCCGCTGCTGTTTTCGTTTCAACCGTGGGAGGGTGGGTTGCTCGTCGACGGCAGCATCCTGTCCGAGGATGCGCTGCACCGCGACTGGTCAGGGGACGGAACGCCCGTGTGCCTGTTCCGCATGCGCAGCGAAGCCGAAACGCGACCGATGCCGCTCAACCGGCTGTTCCCGCTGAGCAGCTACATCAACATGTTGATTCGCACGTTCATGACGACGATTTCGCGCGAGTTCGTCGATGCGCGGTATTGGCCGCGTACGGTTGTGATCGATACCGGGCCCTGCTCGCTGCTGGAGTTCAAGCTCGATCGTGCCCAGAAGTCCGATCTGTACCGACGCGGATTCCAGACGACTTGCGAGATCCTGCCGCTGAAGTTCGAAATCGAGCGCGTCAGCGGCGGCACGCGCTGAGGCGGTCGCCGCGTCGATCGACATGCGTTGGCCGGCGGTACCAGGGCACGGACATGAACTTCCTCCATGTGCAAGAGTTCTAAAGCAGCAGCGTTTTGTCCAACGCCAGGTTGCGCCCGGTTGTCGAAGGGACTACTTTCGGCTCTACGCGCTGGACTAATTCTTGCTGAGCGGGGCCCTGCATGAGCCGTATTCGCATCCACGTCGTTGCGTCCATAATTCTTTTCTCGGCGTCAGTTCACGGAGCGTCGCCCGATCTCAACCAGCATGGCCTGACGGGGTCGTGGTATGACCCCGCGAAGACCGGACAAGGCATCGAGCTCGAAGTCTTTCCCGATCTCGTAGCATCCGGGACGTCACTCGTTCAAGGCGCCTGGTTCACGTTCGACAGCGCGCCGGTCGGCGCGTCTGACCGGGAGCGCTGGTACACGTTCAACGGGAACGGCCAGAGCGGCAGCGCCAGCGTCCCCGTCACGATCTATCAGAACATCGGCGGCAATTTCGATGCGCTCCCGATAACGCAACCAACCGCGGTCGGCTCGGGAACGCTTGCGTTCTCGGATTGCAGCAATGGGACGCTCAGCTACACGTTCACGGATAGCAGTGGTCGGACGGGATCGACCCCGCTGACCCGTCTTACGCCTAATGTCACCTGCGCGACGGACACAGCCCCAGGGACCGACGCCGACTTTGCGCTATCCGGCAACTGGTTTGCACCGGCAACCTCGGGCCAGGGCGTCGTGCTCGAACTCAACCCAGGTTCACAATCGCTGCTACTGACGTGGTACACGTATGCACCTGCGGGCCAATCGATGGGCCCGTCCGGTCAGCGATGGTTTGTCGGCCTGCAGAAGCCCTACGTCCCGGGAACGCGGTCCTTCGCGCTTCAACTGTACGAGACCACGGGCGGCCTGTTCGATCAGCCCACGAATCCGGCGCCTTCAAGTGAACCCGTCGGCACCGCGAACCTGGCATTTGCAAGCTACGCGGCGGCGCAACTCGATTACGCGTTTACCGGCGGCAGTAGCGCTGGAAAATCAGGCAGCGTCGGCTTGGTGCGGGTCGGTCCGGTCCCGCCGGGATCCGCGGCGCCCGCGGGCGGCCCTGCAACATCGGCGACATCATTCCGCGGCTGCGTCGACGCGCTGAACGCCCAGGACGGCGGCTGGTGTCAGATCGGCAGCGTCAAGTTCATGGACGTTGCTGTCACGAGTGCGCAGGCCGACGCGATCGACAAGCTGATCAATGCCGGCAACGGCTCTCGATCCGTCATCGAGGCCTGGAATTCGATGGCGTATTCGCCAGACGACCGCGCAGCGTATTTCTGCGCGGACGGCGGTCACAACGACTGGGCCGGCAACGAGTGCTACGCGTTCTATCTCGACCAGGCGAAATGGGAACGGCTGACGCAGCCATCGGCGTATCCGCCGGGCACCAATCTCGCGACGGCCGGGTATCCGATGCCGATCTCGGGTCCGCCATCGACCCACACGTACGACGGTGTCTGGTACTACCCACCGACGAAGACGGTGATGGTTATCCCCGGGTCCGCGTTTCCGGGCGGTGATTCTTTTTTTGGCAAGCAACTGTGGGAGTTCAACCCGTCCAAGGTCGATGCGCGCAACGGTCTCGCGCCGCTCACGTGGCGCAAGGTGACCGATGACACGAAGATGACAACGGTCTTCGCTCGAAGCGCCGTGCTGCCCGACGGAAAAGTCTATGTGGGTTCAGCGGGTCGGAGCTGGCTCTACGATCCACGCAACAATTCAACGACCGCGCTCGAGACGATCGGTGATTGGGGCGATGGGTCTTCCACCTACGACAAGACACGCAATCTGATCTGGCACGCGATGGGCAACCATCTCTTCAAGTCTGCGGTGGCGGCGTCTCCGCAGGATTTGGGAGCGATGCCGGCATTCGCGGGCAACGGACTCGCGATCGACCAGCAAGGCCGCGTGTTCGCGTGGAACGGCGGCGCCAACGTCGTTCGCTATGAGCCGGAAACGAACAAATGGTTCGCATACCTGCATGCCAGCGGACCCGACGGGGGAAGGCCCTACGGCAAGTTCGTGTTCGTCGAGCCGGAAAACGTGTTCGTCGGAATCTCGGAGGCCTACTCGTCGATGTGGGTGTATCGGCCGCCCTCGGGTCCGGGATCACCGATGACGACGGCGTCGGCCCAGGCGTTCGTCGACAAAGCTGCACCAGGCTCCAGTGTCGTCGTGCCCCCGGGTATCTACGCGGGCGGGTTGCGATTGAACAAGCCGCTCACGATCAACCTGAAGGGTGTTGTGCTGACCAGCGCGGTCGACGCGAAGGGCTTCGTGCTCGTTGATAACACGCCGGGGCCGGTCGTAATCGAGGACTTCGAGACGCTGCTGCCACCTCACACGGGCACGAACGCTTCCGGCATTCGGATTCAGGGCGGCGGTGACGTGACGGTCCGGCGCGCACACATCGCCAACTCGGAGATGGGCATCGAGACCGGCAACGAGGGCACAGGCAAGCTCACGATCGAGGACAGCGTCGTCGAAGGCATGCGTGGTGGATCCGACCTGTCGCACGCGATCTATGCCGGCTTCAGCGACACGCTCACCGTCCGTCGAACGACGGTGCGTGACGTCAAGGGACTTGGGCATCTGGTGAAATCGCGAGCCAGGACAACGACCATCGACCAGAGCTATCTCCTGGGCCTGAACGGTCGCGACAGCCGCGAGTTCGAAGCGCCGAACGGCGGGCGTATCTCCATCACGCACAGTGTCATCCAGAAAGGACCCAACACCGACAACGCCGAATCCATCATGGTGGGTGGCGAGATTGCGCAAGCCGACCCTGCAATGGTCTACCTGCCGAGCAGCTTCACGTTCACCGACAATTGGGTGATCTTCGACCGCATGCAGGTGCAGCCCGAGCCGGCCTGGCAAGCCGGCCAGAACCAGTTCGGCAAATACCGCAACATGCCGCCAACCTGGCTCAACGTGCCCGCGCCACCCGCACCCGTGATCCAGCGGAACAAATTCGTGAACATGACGAACCCCGGCGAGTTCCCGCCCTTCGACAGCACCAACACGTTCTTTCCCACGCGAGCCGCAGCGGGTTTGGGAGCAACGGGGATTCCGCCTGTCCGATGACATCCCGATTCATAAGCGACCAACCCTCGAGGGTAGAAGACGATGAGAGAACTATCGCTGACCATTCCAGAACTCGGATTGATTGCAGGAACGAGAGCCGCCTTTGGCGCAGGCGTCGCGCTGTTGCTCAGCGACCGGCTGGACGCTGATCAACGTCGCGCCGTTGGCTGGACGCTAGTCGCCGTCGGCGTCATTTCGACCATCCCTCTGGTCGCGGCGGCGTTTGGCAAGCCCCTCGCGAGTCCAACAGAGGACTGACGGGCGCGGCAGGCGCGGCGATCGTCGGCGGGAGCGCGTGGGTGGCCTTCGAGGCGGGGCGACCCTTCATCACCGGTCTGGATCGGTATCATCCAATGAGAAGCGTATGGATCTCGGCTATTCCGCTGACGAACGCGCGTTCCGCAACGAGGTCCGCAACTGGTTGCGCGAACACCTGCCCGCCCCGCTGCGCGACAAGGTCGTCGGCTATGCCCACCTGAATCGCGACGACCTGCTGAACTGGCATCGGATCCTGGCCGCCAAGGGCTGGATCGCCCCGGCGTGGCCGAAGGAATGGGGCGGGACCGGCTGGAACGTCGTGCAACGCTACATCTTCGAGGAAGAGTGCGGCTACGCAGGCGCCCCGCCGCTGATTCCCTTCGGGCTCGCGATGTGCGGGCCGGTGCTGATCAAGTTCGGCACCGACGCCCAGAAGCGGCGCTTCCTGCCGCGCATCTATCAGGGTGACGACGTCTGGTGCCAGGGTTATTCGGAGCCTGCATCGGGCTCCGACCTCGCATCGCTGCGGACCTCCGCCGTGCGGCGCGGCGACCACTACATCGTGAATGGTCAGAAGCTCTGGACGACGATGGCGCACATCGCCGATTGGATCATCTGTCTCGTGCGCACCGATCCTGCAGCGGAACGCCAGCAGGACGGCATTTCGTTCCTGCTGATCGACATGCGCACGCCGGGGATCACGGTTCGACCGCTGATCCTGATGGACGGCCGCCACGAAGTGAACGAAGTGTTCTTCGACGAGGTGGCGGTCCCGATCGAGAATCGGGTTCACGACGAGGGAAAAGGTTGGACCGTCGCCAAGTACCTGCTCGGCTACGAGCGGATGAACACCGCCCGCATCGGCACGTCCAAGCGCGAGTTGGAGCGATTGAAATCGTTCGCCGGCGCGGAGCGCAAGAACGGCAAGCCGCTCACCGAGGATCCGCGGTTTAGCGACAAGCTCTCGCGACTCGAGATCGAGCTGACGGCACTTTCGATCACTAACCTTCGATTCCTCGACCGATTGCGCGGCGGGCACGCACCGGGCGCCGAGGTTTCGATGCTGAAGATCAAGGGCACCGAAATCCAGCAGGCGTTGACCGAGTTGATGCTAGAGGCGGCCGGTCCGGTCGCCCAGCCGATCGCGCCGGTCGACGAAGCGACCATGACGGACACCTTCGTCGCCGCGCTGGCGCTGCGGTATTGCAACATGCGCAAGACCACCATTTACGCGGGGTCCAACGAGATCCAGCGCAACATCATCGCGAAACATGCGCTCGGGCTCTGACGCATCATGAATTTCGACACCAGCGAAGAGCAGCAACTTTTCGCTGCCTCGATCGCACGCTTTGTCGAACGCGAATACGCGTTCGAAATCCGCCGCAGTATCGTTACGTCCCGCGACGGATTCAGTCACGACGTCTGGAGGTCCATGGCCACGCTGGGCCTGCTCGGCCTGACGATTCCGCCCGCGTACGGCGGCTTCGGCGGCGCGATGGATGCAATGAGTCTGATGGAAGCAATCGGCGACGCGCTGATCGTCGAACCGTGGCTTGCCACCGTTGCGTTGGGCGCGCAGCTTGTCGCGCGTGGTGGCAGCGAAGAACAGCAGCAGCGCATGCTGCCCGCGATCGGCGAAGGGAGAATGAAGCTCGCGTTCGCCTACACAGAGCCCGGAACACGCTACACGCTCGCGCATGTCGCCGCGCGCGCACGCGCCGACGAATCCGACTACGCGATTTCAGGCGTCAAGCAGGCCGTGGCACACGCCGCCGCCGCCGACACGCTCGTAGTGTCCGTACGCACGGGTGGCAGCGACACCGACCCCGACGGCATCAGTCTTCTGCTGGTCCCGCGCAATGCGCCGGGCCTGACGCTTGTCCCGCTGCGCATGCTCGACGGGACGCGTGCGGCCGACATCGCGTTCGACAACGTTCGCGTCCCCGCCGACGCCCTTGTCGGCGCGCCGGGTCGTGCGCTGCCGCTCATTGAGGAAGTGGTCGATTTTGCAACCGCGTTGATATGCGCCGAGGCAGTGGGCGCAATCCGGTCCGCCAACGGCGCGACACTCGACCACCTGAAGACGCGCAAACAATTCGGCGTGGCGATCGGGTCGTTCCAGGCGTTGCAACACCGGATGGTCGACATGGTGATCGAGTACGAGCAAGCCAGGTCGATGGCAAGTCTCGCTTGTTCCGCCGTGGATACCGAGCGCGATCCTGCGGCCCGATCGCGCATCGTCTCCGCCGCAAAGGTACGAATCGCCGATGCATGCCGTCGGGTCAGCCAGGAATCGGTCCAGCTGCACGGCGGCATGGGCATGAGCGACGAATTGAAGGTGAGCCACACGTTCCGACGCCTGACGGCGATCGCCCAGCAATTCGGCGACGCCGATCACCATCTCGAGCGCTTCGCATTGCTCTCCGAACGAAGCAAAGGAGACGCATGACCGAGGGTAACCGCCAAGTCCTGCTCGCCAGCCGCCCGCAGGTGCCGTGGCCGAGCAGCAGATAACCTACTCGTTTACCTTGCTACCCAAAACCTCTTTGAACAAGAAACGCGGCAAAATGAGGCTGCCAACAACGGTTGCCAGCCATGTGATAAGCGTCGCCATCACCCAAGTACCGATGCCCATGATGCGCAGACCATCCGTTATAAGCGTGGTCACAAGCAAACCGACGAACGTTGTTACAAGGGCAATACCACCCAGCAAGTACGGCGCGTTTTGCGTGGCAATTTTAGTAATGAGCGGCTCCAAGATCGTGGTCGACGCAGTGAAGATAAAAACCGCGACGACAAACGCCAAGCCATTGATGGCAAATCCAGTCAAGAGTACCGATGCGACCAACAGTGCAAGTGCATTGGCCAATAGCGACAAAGCCATTCGAGCAAAAAACTTGAGCATGCGCACGTCCTCCCTATTTGCTTCCGATCTACGCTCGCGGGCCCATCCGAGGCTTTCGAAGTCGTCGTGTTTCGCGCAGTTGGCACCCTCGCGTATGTGTAGCTCGGTCGACTCTCGATCCTAGGTTCGATTGCTGCGCGGCATATCAAAACAATCGATTGCCGGTGCGTCTGAGTCCGCGGATCGTGGTGTGTTTGGGACGTTGCTCAGCGCGGCCACAGTCGGCATCCGACAGGCGCCGCGCGGTCGCGAATGCCCAGTGGAATGACGAACTCGAAGATCGCCACGTCGATACGCAGGCGTGGGGATCGTGGGCCGAAGTACGCAATGCCGCCGCAGACCAACCCTCATCTCAAGCGGTCGCGCGGCAACAGATGCCACGGAGGGTTCCTGGCCGCACTATTCCCGCGGCGTTACGTCCCCTACCGTGCACGGC
>Ga0207643_10000318_pt1 | contig 33174 bp, 19 predicted proteins | sample KBSMisM62_FD_184313 | JGI IMG/M metagenome (GOLD analysis project Ga0207643, IMG submission 184313) | Miscanthus rhizosphere microbial communities from Kellogg Biological Station, Michigan, USA - KBS Miscanthus M6-2 (SPAdes) (version 2) | ecosystem: Host-associated > Plants > Roots >... | reverse complement strand
TGGCGCGTCACCCGCCAGCGTCATCGCCGCAATCCTCGAGCGTCCAGCGCCGTCGATCGCCACGGTGGCGCCCTCCTCGCTCGATCGCTTGTTGCAGCGCTGTCTCGCAAAGGATCCCGACGAGCGCTGGCAGTCCGCGCGCGATGTCAAAGCCGCACTCGACCTCATCACCGAGCCGCCGATCGCCGCGCAGCCGTCTCCCGTCGACACGCGACGACGCTCATCACCGTGGCCGTGGGTGGGCGTCGGCGTTCTGGCGCTTGGGCTCGCCGGCCTTGCATTCGTTCACTTGCGTGAAACGGCCCCAACGCTCTCGGTGGTGCGGTTTCAGGTGTCGGCCCCTGACAAAATGAAGATCGTCTCGCCGCCGTGGGTGTCTCCCGATGGACGCTCCGTCGCGTTTGTCGCGCAAGGTCCCGACGGAGTGCGCCGCATCGGGATTCGACGACTCGACGCGCTCGACTCCCGTGTGCTGCCTGGTACCGACGATGCGTCCGAGAATGTCATCTGGTCGCCTGACAGTCGCTGGATCGCGTTCGCCGCTGACCGAAAGCTCAAGACGATCGAAGCGTCTGGAAGCGGCATTCGAACGATCGGCGATCTCGCCAGCAACATCAGCGGCGGATCGTGGAACAACGATGGCGTGCTGATCCTTGGCGAATTCGCAAGGGGCATCTACCGGACCACGGCGAACGGCGGTACGCTGACGCAGCTGGTGAAACCCACAGGAAACGAAATCGGGCACGTCTGGCCAGTGTTTTTGCCAGACGGCCAACGATTCATCTATATCGGTCTTCAACGCGATCGAAAGGCCGTTGCACATGTGACGACGCTCGATGGCGTTGAGCAGACGAAGTTCGAGCTCGATCAGCGGGCGCGCCCCACCTACGTTGCCGAGCGGCCTGGCAGTTCGCGGCTGCGTCTCTTGTCCAATCGGAACGACACAATCGTTGCGCAACGAGTCGACGAGGCGAGACTTACGCCAGTCGGTGAACCTGACCTTGTCGTCGATGGTGTTGCCGATGCAACCAATTTCGGCGCGCCCGGTCTGTATTCGGTGTCGTCGACGGGAACGCTCGTGTACCTCTCTGGTGAGAGCAGCAAGCCGACGCAGCTTGTCTGGTTCGATCGTGCCGGGAAGCCAATCAGCATCGTCGGCCCCCCGGCCACATACAACGATTTGTCGCTCTCGCCGGATGAGACGCGTGTGGCTGTCACGAGGGGTGATGGCAGCGACGAGGACCTCTGGCTGATCGATCTTTCTCGGAACATCTCGACGAAGTTCACGTTCGATGCGGCGCAGGAGTGGCACGCGGTGTGGTCGCCGGACGGGAAACGTGTCGCGTTCTCATCGACTCGGGTTCGCGGCGGTACGACGAACAGCGTCTTCTGGAAGGACGCTGGGAATGTCGGGAATGAGGACCTCGTGTTGGACACTGGCGCCAACGAGCGATTGGACGACTGGTCACCCGATGGAAAGCTCCTGCTGATCGATCGAACCGAGGGTCGCGACGATCTCTGGATCGTCCCAGTCGCACCGGAGGCACCAGGTGGGCAGCGCACACCGATGCCCTACTTGACGCAGCCGGGGTTCGCTGAAGCTCGCGGTCAGTTCTTTCCCATTGCGCCATCCGATGGGCGCTACTGGATCGTGTACACGTCCAATGAGTCCGGCCAGAACGAAATCTATCTCGAGTCGTATCCGCGGGGTGCACCGAAGGTGCAGATCTCGACCAACGGTGGAACAGAGCCTCGATGGCGGCGCGACGGCAAAGAGCTGTTTTACATTTCACCCGACCAAAAGCTGATGGCCGTCGCCGTAACGATCGGCTCCGAACTCACGTTTGCCGCACCAAAGGAGTTGTTTCAGACCCGGCTGTCGACGAGCGGCACGCTTGCGTACCGGATGCTTCGCTATGACGTCACGCGGGACGGCACACGGTTCCTGATCAACACGGAGAGCGACTCGCTTGAGACTTCGTCGAATCCCATCACCGTGCTGCTCAATTGGACCTCGCTGCTGAAACCATGAACCGGACGACAGGATGGCGTTAGCCGCGGGCACTCGACTCGGCGTATATGAAATCGGCAGCCAGATTGGCGCCGGCGGAATGGGCGAGGTCTATCGTGCGATAGACACTAACTTGAAGCGTGCGGTCGCAATCAAGGTGCTACCCGACGCGCTGGCCGCTGACGTCGAGCGACTCGGGCGTCTGCAGCGTGAAGCCGAAGTGCTCGCCTCGCTGAATCATCCGCACATCGCTCAGATATACGGTCTCGAGAAGAGCGACCCGTCTACGGGCTCAGGGCACGCCATCGTCATGGAGTTCGTCGACGGCGTCACGCTCGCCGATCGGATCGCACAAGGTCCCTTGCCGATCGAGGATGCCGTGGCGATCGCGAAGCAGATCGCCGACGCGCTCGAGGCCGCCCACGAGCAGGGCATCGTCCATCGCGATCTAAAACCGGCCAACGTCAAGCTGCGGCCGGATGGACAGGCCAAGGTGCTGGACTTCGGGCTCGCCAAACTGGCGATGGGCGAGGCGGCGCTATCGAGTCCTGCCGCGTTGACGGCATCACCGACGCTCACCGTGCACGCGACCTTCCTCGGGGTGATCCTCGGCACTGCCGGCTACATGAGCCCTGAGCAGGCGAAGGGCAAGGTGGTCGATCGCCGCGCCGACATCTGGGCCTTCGGAGTGGTCCTCTGCGAGATGCTGACCGGCCGCCGCATGTACGACGGCGAGACGGCGGCCGAGACGCTGGCGCGGATCATCGAGCGCGAGCCGGATCTGTCTGCGCTGCCGGCGGCAACGCCGGCCACAGTCCGCACGGTACTCGAACGATGCCTCACCAAGGATCCACGCGCGCGGCTCCAGGCGATCGGCGAGGCGCGCATTCTGCTCGAGCGCGCGATGGCGCAGCCACGTGCCGATGAACGCGCGAACGTTCCGGCTTCTGATGAGCCGCGCCGTACGCAAACTGCCACAGCGGCGTGGGTGTTGGCCGGGCTGCTCGCCGTCGCTCTGGCCGCCGCGATCGTGCTCTGGGCCCCGTGGAGGACGACAGCCGCACAGCCGTCGCTCGTCAGGGTGAACGCGGACATCGGCGCCGATGCGTCGCTCATGACCGATGTGGGGACCGCTGCTGTGCTGTCACCGAACGGTGAAATGATGGTGTTCGCGGCGCGGCCCAGGGATCGTCAGACATCATCTCTGTACGTCCGCCGTCTCGATCAACTCGTCGCGACGCAGATTGCGGGGACCGAAGAGGCGCGCGCACCGTTCTTCTCCCCGGATGGCCAAACGATTGCCTTCTTCACGAATGACAAGCTGAAGAAGGTTGCGGTTGTCGGCGGCGCTGTCGTGACGATCTCCGATGCTCCTGCAGGACGCGGCGGAAGTTGGGGCCAGGACGGCACCGTCACGTTTCAGCCGAACATCGGATCGGGTCGAGCAAGCCTCGCACACGTCTCGGCTGCCGGCGGGGAGCCCGTGTTCCTGAAGCCCGAGGACAACGGGCGCGCGCGATTTCCCCAGGTGCTCCCGGGCGGCGCGGTGCTCTACACGAAGTACGCGCCAGCCGGTACCGGAGAGGTCCGAATCGAATTACCGGACGGCGAGCGTCGCACGCTCTTCCCCGGCGGCTACGGCCACTACTTGCCGAGTGGGCACCTCGTCTACCTGCACGACAACATTCTCTATGCGGTCGCGTTCGACCTCGGACGGCTTCAGCCAATCGGCCAACCGGTCCCGGTGCTCGAGGGCATCATGGCCTCCGACGCCATGTCTGGCGCCCAGTTCTCAGTGTCCGACAACGGAACGCTTGCCTATCTGTCCGGAGGAGGTACGGCAGTCGAAACCCCGGCCATGTCATGGCTCGATGTGAGCGGGAAGGTCACGCCGCTCCTTCCCAGCGGCAGGAACTGGAGCAGTCCGCGCTTCTCTCCCAATGGGGCCAGGCTCGCGTTGGAGATCCTCGAGGGTTCGAATAGTGACATCTGGACCTACGACATCAAACGCAACTCGTTTGACCGGCTGACATTCGATGCACGTGTGCTCGAAACCGAACCACTCTGGACACCTGACGGACAACGGATCGTTTTCAGGAAAGGAGACGGCGTTGGTACGGCCCCCAATCTGTATTGGCTACGCGCCGATCTGACGGGCGGCGTGCAACGTCTCACCACCAGCCCATTTACGCAGACGCCCGGATCGTGGCACCCAAGCGGAAAAGCACTGGCGTTTACGCAGACGAGCAATCGAAACAGCCCCGACGTCTGGATACTCCCGATGGAAGGGGACGAGACGTCCGGGTGGAAACCGGGCACGCCGACGGCGCTGATCGATACGGAGGCCAACGAAAACAATCCGCAATTCTCGCCAGACGGGAAGTGGTTGGCGTATGTCTCGAACGCGTCCGGGCCATTCGAAGTGTGGGTACGGCCGTATCCCGGATCCGGGGGACCGTGGCAGATCTCGGTTGGGGGTGGACTCGCTCCAGTCTGGTCGAAGGCAAAGCAGGAGCTCTTCTACGGCACGGTCGGCGGAGAGATCATGGTCGCGTCCTATCGGATCGAGAACGGTGCCTTTCAGCGAGATCCGCCGCATCCGTGGTCAAAATCCAAGTTTGTCCTGCGTGGACCACAACGCAGCTTCGACGTGCATCCTGACGGTAATCGACTCGTGCTGGCCGTGGCCCCTGAGACACAGGAGTCCGTCAAACGTGACAAATTGATTCTTGTGTTCAATTTCTTCGACGAGCTCCGGCGGCTGGCGCCGGTGGCCGGGCGATGATCGCGGCTTCAGCTAATCGGCTCGCGTAGGGCGGGTCTTTTAGACCCGCCTTCTCGATGTCTATTTCGCGACGCGCCTATCAGTCAGCACCAGGAACAGCCCGTTCAGATCCGACACGACCGCGACACGATATCCAGGCTGCGTGATGATCTCGCCTCGGCTCGACACAACCGTCGACGGTCCTGCCTTCTTGTAGGCGGCGATCGCCTCCTCGAGGTTTCTAACTGTCAGCTGCAAACGGGCCGGGCCGGGATCCTGGATCTTCGCCGCGAGTGGTTTTCGCTCGACACCGGTCACTTCCATGAACTCCAGCGTCATCCGCGTACCTGGGAGCGTTGCGGAAGCGATACGAACTTTCGCGGTTGCCGTGCCTGCCAGACCGCCGAGCGCCTCGTCGGTGATCGATGTCATTTGGAACGGCACCCCAAACTGGTCACGATACAAACTCAGTGACTTGTCGAGATCCTCGACTGTGACTCGGACCCACCCACCAATCACAGATGCGTCGGCCGGCGCCGTCGTCTGCGGCAGTGGATCGAGGTGCAGCAGCTCGACGAGATGAGCACCCGGAACCGCGACCGTCATCGCGCGAGCCATTCCGCCATAGGCGCTGACCCTGCGCACCTTCTGGCGGGCTGATTCCGGCAGACGCGCCGCGGCGGCATCAAGATCACGGACCAGCAGCACGAGCGTGGTGACTCCGGGATCCTGCACGCGCAGCACGTGCGTCTTTCGCTCAATGTCGCGATGCTCGACCGGCTCGATCAGCAGTGCTGTCGCCGGAGGAACGGCGCCCGGCACCGTGGCGTACGCGAATCGCATCTGTGACTTCGGCGCCTGCCCGCCGTGCAGGTCGTAGTGCCATGCCTCCTCATCCCAGGGATACGAGCTCCCCTTCTCCGGCGGCGGCACTTTCAGCCCCAGCTTCGCGTAGAACGCCATGACCGTATCGAGGCTCTCGACCATCGGACTGTAAGAGCGCGCGCCGATGACCTGCGGGCCCGTGCTCGTCTGTGCGAATGCGCTCGTCGTCATCGACAACGCCGCGGCGACCACGGCAATTCCAAACGCAACGCGTCCCATTGTTCCTTCCTGCAGTCCCGTCAACTCCCAAATTCCAACTTCCAACTCCCAAAGAACCGCCTTGGGCGTTGGGAGTTGGAGATTGGGCGTTGACGCATTTAACAACGGCTTTCGTGAAGACCGTCTCTACAATCTTTCGTGTGATTACTTGTATCGCTGCCCGTGCTTGATCACCACCTTCGGGTCACGCAGCACATCGATATGGCGCAGCGGGTCGCCGCCGACAGCGATGACGTCCGCATATTTGCCGGCTGCGATCGATCCGTTGTCGCGATCCGCCCCCATCGCCTTGGCGGCGTCCAGCGTCATTCGCTGGAGCACGATCATCGGATCCATGCCGAGCACGCGAACCCACAGGTCCGCATCCATCCAGGTCGCATGCCGCGCCAGTTCGCCCGCGCTCCCCTCGTCGCTGCCGAAGAGCAGCGTCACTCCCACTTCCTGCAGTTGCGCGATCTTCCGCTTGACGATCGCTTCGGTGTCGGCGCGCGGCGCACGCGGCTGGTAGGCATCCCAGCCCTGCTTGATCTCGCTGACGAGCGCGGCCGGCAGGCCGAGATACGCCTCCGGATCGTCCACGATCTCGGGCTTGGTTGCCGTGTAGGCGCCGTTCAACAAGTTGTTGGCGCCCACGGTGGGCGTCCAGTAGAGAGGCGGTCCGTTCTTCACGCGCTCGCGCAGGCTCGCCATGATGTCGGGAGCGTATTCCGGGCTGTCGACGCCAATGTGCTGGAAGTCGTCTATGCCCATTTGAAGCCCGAGACGAACTTCCGCATCGTTCTGGCCGTGCATGGCGACCTTCTTGCCGCGCGCGTGCGCCTCGGTGATGATGGCTCTCCGTTCTTCCGGTGACATGCGCTCCGTGAAGAACATCTTGATGAGGTCGGCACCCTGGTCGAGGAGCTGTCGCGCCTTCGCGCGCGCGTCGGCCGCATCGGCAATCGGAAGGAACTGACTCGTGGGCGCGGGCGCACCAAGCGCCATTTTCGCCAGCGCGGGCCCGGCTGCGTAGATCGTCGATCCGGGAATCTCGCCGGCGGCAATACGCTTCTTGACGCCGAAGATCGCGTCGGCGGGCGCAGCCATGTCGCGCACGCTCGTCACGCCGCCCATCAGCATCTGCTGCGCCGACGCGGGAATCGTCACGCGTTCGAAATCGGGCGCGTGCTTGAACCACGCGCCCGGATTCGGATGACCGTTGTAGATCAAATGGACATGCAGGTCCCAGAGGCCGGGCAGCACGGTCATGCCTTCGGTTGAGATCTGCTCGTAATCGCTGGGCACTGGCAACGATGCCACCGTCCCGATTCGCTCGATGCGGTCGCCACGAACGAGGATCACGCTGTTGCGGATAGGCGTGCCACCGGTCCCGTCGATGAGCGTCCCCCCGACGAGCGCAATCGGTTTCTTGGATTGCGCCGCCGAGCCTGAGCTTTGGACAGAAGCCACCTTCGCGCGCGCATCGTCGCCGTTCAACCATCGCTCGTAAGCGTCGAAGCGAAACGGTCGCCCGAGAAAGTCTCCGATCAGATCCGCCGCCGGCTTGGATCCACCGGGGACGAGAACCGTGTCGCGGTAGCGATGCGCGACAGCTGGCGCCAGCAGATTCGTTGGGTCGAACTGACTGAACAAGTCTTTTGCCACCACACGCGACCAGAGATACGTGTAGTAGCTGCTCGTGTAGAGGCCGTTCGCGAGATGCGTGAACTGCGCCTGCAAATACGTCCCGTCCGTCCAGGGGAACAAGCTGTTGTATTTGAGCGACACGTCGTGCACGATCGCCGTCGAATCGACGGCACTCTGGGTCTTGTCGTGCAGAGACAGCGAGACTTTCGCGAGGAAGGCCTGGCGCTGCGCGTCGAGGCCTTTCCCGAATTCGCCGGCCCGGCGCATCTGCTGCACCAGGTCGGCCGGAATCGGCTGATTCGTTTGATAGTGGCGCGCGAACGTGGCCAGCGTCGGCGCATCCCATATCCACTCCTCGAGCATCGTCGACGGCGCTTCCGCGACGTCACCTTCGATGTCGATGCCGTTGATGCCGTTCCAGCGGCCCTGACCAGCGACGATGGCGTGAACCACGTGTCCAAATTCGTGGAAGAGCGTGCGCACCTGGTCGTGCGTCATGAGCCCCGGGTCGCCAGGTACTCCCCCCGGCACGCTCGCCGTCAGCACCGCTTCCGGAATCTGCACTCCGCGTGCGCCGCGGCGCACCGTCGAGACCGACGCACCGCTGTTGGCCTTCTGTGTCCGCGGGTGCACGTCGAGATACAACCGTCCGACGAGCGTTCCTCCCTGAAGCACCTCGTACGACTCCACGGAAGGATGCCACGTCGGAAGGCCGGGCGCGGGCCTGAACGTGACGTCGAACAACCGTGACGCCACGTCCATCACACCGGACCTGACCCGCTCGTACGGAAAATACGGGCGCACCGACTGTGAGTCGAAGCTGTAACGCGCGCGCCGGACCTGGTCGGCGTAGTAGGTGCGATCCCACGATTCGAGAGTCGTGGCATCGAGAACGTCCTGCTTCTTTCGAGCGAGCAACTCGGCGTACTCCCGAGTGGCGGGAGGGTTCGAAGCCGTGAACACCCTGTCGATGAACTCCGTGACCGTCTTCGCATCTCCAGCCATGCGCGGCCGCGCGTGGTATTCGGCCCACGTCGGGTAGCCGAGCAGCGTCGCGATCTCGTGCCGGATCGCGACGAGCCGCTCGAGCACCTTGACGTTCTGCGGCGCGGCCACATTCCAGCGTTCCATCTGGAGACGCTTTCTCAGCGCTTCGCTTCGTGCGTACGACGACACGACTTGCATGTCGACATCGTCTGTCGTCAGCGTGATCGAGCCTGATGTGTCGGGCTTTTTGGCCGCGATGAAATCCTGCGGAAGCCCCTCGATCTCGGATGCGCTCGCCACGATCCGGCGCTGCCCACCGAGCAGGTTGCGGTTGAATTCCTGTTGAGTCGCGGAAAGCTCGGTTTGCAACCGCGTCAGGCGCGCACGGACGTCCTCCGGTTGGCTCACACCCGCGAGCTCGAGGTCGCGCAGTTCGCGTGTGACATATCGTCGCGTTGCTGGATCGACAGAGGCGAGATCGATGGCGCGAAGCGCAGAATAGATGTCGGGTCTCAACTCGAGCGCGGCGCTTTTCTCCACTAGGCCCTGTCCCAATTCTTCTGCGGCCATCCGCATGCTCTCGTCAGGATGCAATCGCGCCACGATCCTCGTCATCCGAAGGGCACCCTCGAGCTCCAGGCCCATCCGGTCGTACGGCACCAGCGTGTTCTCGACCGTGCGCGCCCGTTGTACGTCGAGGAGTGCCTTCAAATGAGCGTCAGCGCGAGCCGCCCGTTGTTCGACAATGGCGCGCATTGATGCGGTGTCGGACACGCCTGCGTAGAACGGCGTCGGCTCCGGCGCGACGGCGGCCGGAGAGCTCTGGGCGAGGGCCGTGCCGGTAAGCGATACGAGAACTACGAACGTCAATATGGCCTGCATGGCGTAGAGAATGTCACAATTCCTGTTCTGTTCTTTCAGTGGAGCGGCGTCTTGAAGAAGCAACGAGTGCAGTTCAACGACAAGGGTCTTCCAACCGGCCGCGAGATCTTTCTCGCGGAGCTCAAACAACGCATACGCGAGGTCAAGCCGGGACCCGATGGCTATCTGTACGCGCTGACCGACGAGACGTTCGGCGCGGTGCTTCGCATCGAGCCCCCAATAAATTGACCATTCCTTAAGTCCGTCCCCGTTCACTCGATTACGACACACCGGGGCACAGAGGCACCGAGAACGCCATGTAAATTGGCCTCAGTGCCTAGGATCCTCTGTGCACCGCCTTGCCCGATCGTCGCTCGGCAGCGCACGACATTTCACGATTGGCACCGTTTGCCTGAGAAACAGGTCGGCGGCCGGCGCCGATGACAGTCCCTGACCGAGAACATGTTCAAACAGACGAAACGCGAGCCTGTAATCCGAACGGCCGCGCAGGAGCGTCGCTCGCGCGCGCGGGCGCGCGTCGCTGACCAGCATCACGGCGTCCTCACCAGCGAAGCCAATCGCGAGGATCGCTCGCCTCGGTAGCTCTCCGGGAAATCCTGTGCCCAGAAGATCTTTGATTTTCGACTATTGATTCGTTGGTGATTGTTGATTCCTGATTGGTGATTCACGCGCTTTGGGAATTGGGAGTTGGAGGTTGGGAGTTGGGAGTTGGGACTTGAAGATTGGATTGATTGACATTGCAGAGAGCACGCCACAGAATCGCCCGCGTTCGTAACGCGGTCGTACCGCACCTCATTGCGAACGGAATCTCGGCCATGGCAGTGGCCCATCGTCCTGGAGGGTGTATGCGGGGTGTCCAGTGGGTTCGTCTCGTGGTGTTCGTGTTCGCGATGGCGCCGGCGTTGGCACATGCGCAGGCGTCGATTACGGGGATCGTCAAAGACAGTTCGGGCGCCGTCCTTCCCGGCGTCACCGTTGAAGCGGCAAGTCCGGCACTGATAGAAAAGGCTCGCAGCGCGGTAACCGACGGTTCAGGCCAGTACCGCATCGTCGATCTGCGCCCGGGCTCCTACTCCGTTACCTTTACGTTGAGCGGCTTCAACGCGGTGAAGCGCGAAGGCATTGAGCTCACGGGCACCTTCACCAGCACGGTGAACGTGGAGCTCCGTGTCGGTTCTCTTGAGGAAACGATCACAGTCACGGGCGAATCGCCGATCGTCGATGTGCAGAGCATCCGACGTCAGACGACGGTCGATGGTGACGTCATCGCGGCCCTTCCGACCTCACGCTCATACGGCGCGCTCTTCCAGCTGGTGCCGGCCGTGTCGGGCGGATCGCGCGATGTGCTGACGCGCCCCGGCCTGGTCGTCTTTGGCGGCCCTGGTGGACGTGGCACGGAAGGTCGCCTGCAGGTGGATGGTCTCGGCGTCGGCGCCCCGCTCAGCGGCGGCGGCGTGTCGGGATATCTGCCCGATATCGCGAACGCGCAAGAGGTCAGCTTTACGACCTCCGGTGGCCTCGGTGAGGCCGAGGTCGGCGGCCCGACGATGAACATCGTGCCGAAGACGGGCGGCAACACCGTGCGCGGAACTATCTATGCAGCAGGTGTTGGCAACGCGCTCGTTGGCAGCAACTACACCGACGAACTGCGAGCCGCGGGTCTGCGCACCCCGGGCGAACTGCTCAAGCTGTGGGACATCAACGGCGGCGTTGGCGGTCCGATCGTCAAGGACCGCATCTGGTACTTCGTGAACTCGCGCGAGGAAGGAAGCTGGCAGTCGGTTCCGGGCATGTATCGGAACCAGAATGCGGGCGATCCGACAAAGTTCATCTACGTTCCTGATCTCACGCGCCAGGCCGTGACGGCGAGCGACTGGACGACGGGCAGCCTGCGGCTGACGGTGCAGGCGACGCCACGCAATCGCTTCAACGTGTTCTGGGACGAGCAGCGTCCGTGTCAGGGCGCGTCATGGCCCGGCACCGACGACGGATGCCGTCAGCAGCCCGGCGACGAGTGGATCATCGGAGGTGCTCCGGGTTCTGCCGGAACGTTCGGCCTGGCGACTGCGACACAGGCACCGGAGTTCTCGAACTACGCGGGCCGCGCGCACGCGCGGCAACGCACACAGCAGGGCACGTGGTCATCACCGCTGACCAATCGCCTTCTGCTCGACGCCGGGTTCGGCACCAACTACAGCCACTACGGCGGGCAGGAGATGCCGGGCAATCCGACGCGTCCCATCCCGAAGATTCAGGATCAGTGCGCGGCACCGCCGGTCAATGCAGTTCCCGGTGCGTGTGCTCACGGCGTTCAGAATCTGCTCTTCGCCTCGCAGGATTGGGCGAGCAATCAAGGATTCACGCTCAATTGGCGCGGCGCTGCTTCGTATGTCACTGGCGCGCACAGCATGAAGTTCGGCTATCAGGCGGCGTATCACCGCGTGAACCAGAGCTACTTTGCCAACGACACGCACCTGCAGTACCGACTCAACAACGGCGTGCCCAATCTGTTGACGATGGACTTGAAGCCGTTCAAGACGGGCCAGCGCACACGATGGGAAGCGCTGTATGCGCAGGAGCAGTGGACGCTCGGCCGCATGACACTGCAGGGCGCGCTGCGTTTCGATCACGCGTGGAGCTACTTCCCCGATCAGCAGATCGGGCCCGTGACGTTCCTGCCGACTCCGCTGTTCTTCGAGGCGCAGCCCGGCGTTCTTGGGTACAACGACATCACGCCGCGCGGCGGCATGGCCTACGACGTGTTCGGCAACGGCAAGACGTCGTTGAAGGTAAACGCCGGCAAGTACCTCGAAGCAGCGACCAATCACAACACGTACTCGCTGAGCAATCCGGCCGCTCGCATCGCAGGCAGCCCGGTGCTCGGCGCGCCGCCGCCAGTCACACGCGCGTGGACCGACTCGAACAACAACTACAAGCCGGACTGCGATCTGCTCAACCCGAACGCACAGAATCTCACCGCCAGCGGCGGCGACATCTGCGGAGTGTTGAGCAATCTGAACTTCGGCAAGCCGGTCTTCACCGGGAGCTTCGATCCCGAGATCCTCGAAGGCTGGGGAGTTCGTCCCAGCGACTGGCAGGTTGGCGTCTCCGTTCAACAGGAGCTGATGACCGGCGTGTCTGTTGAAGTCGGCTACTACCGCCGCTGGCTGCAGAACTTTACTGTCGTCGACAACCTCGCCGTCGTCGCGAGCGATTTCGATCCGTTCAGTGTGACAGCGCCTTCCGACCCGCGTCTGCCGGGCGGCGGCAACTTCGTCGTGGGCGGGCTCTACAACGTCAACAACCAGAAAGTCGGTCAGACGAACAGCTACACGACGTGGTCGAACAACTACGGTTCGCAGACGTCGATGTACAACGGCGTGCTCGTGAACCTCACCGCGCGGACGCGCAATGGGCTGACGATCCAGGGCGGTCTCAACAGCGGTTCAACTGTTCTCGACAGTTGCGACATCCGCGAGGACCTTCCTGAGACAAATCCGACCAACCCGTTCTGTCGCGATAATCCGGGGCTGATCACGCGTCTCACTGGACTCGCGGCTTACACCGTGCCGAAGATCGACGTGCTCGTGAGCGGAACGTTCCGCAGCGATCAAGGCACGCCGCTGCAGGCGCAGTGGGTGGTCTCGAGCGCTGAGGCGGCGAAGACTCTCGGCCGTCCCCTCTCGGGCGGCGCACCCAACGTCACAGTCAATCTCCTCGCACCCGGTGAGGTGTGGGGCGATCGCGTCAACGTGATCGATTTGCGGCTGGCCAAGATTCTTCGCTTCGGCCGTACGCGCTCCAACGTCGGCGTCGACGTCTACAACCTGTTCAACTCGAGCGCGGTGCTGAACTACAACCAGGCCTACAACCCGGTTGGCACATGGCTCACGCCAACCACTGTTGTATCAGGACGGTTTGCGAAGATCAGTGCTTCGCTTGATTTCTGATATCGATGGCAATCACTCAATCTTTGATTGACTGATCTTTGATTGTTGATTCGTTGTTGATTGTTGATTTGTGAATCGTGATTCCTTGCGATTCGCGGCCTGGTGCTTCGCGGCCCGTTGCTTGGCCCTGGCCGTTTCGCGCGAGCGCACAAAGATACGCGTCAACTCGTCGGCCTCCCTCCACAGGCGGTTGGTCTTCGAGTTGGCGCATGTCCCTGACTCAGTCAATATCTCCAGCCAGAGCGCGGACTCGTCGACCTCCTCGATTGCGCCACTGAGCTTGTTGATGAAGTCCGCGCGCGACTTGGCGCGGCAGGCAGCTCGATAATGTGCAGCTGTCGAAGTCGCGGCGTCAGTCAGTTGCGACGCAATTTCGTCGTTGATCGGATCGCGTGGAATGATTCGCGCGAACTGGATGATGTCGACAGCGAACTTCTTGGTACGGGCCTTCAATTCATCTGGCGTCATGCTGACAAGCTGAGCACGTGCCATGCCATTCAACAACCAGGCAGGATTCAGACGAATCGACGACTGAATCGTCAATCAACGATCGAAAATCACCAACGAATCGATAATCAAAGATCGCAAAATCTCCAATTGAACGGCTGGATCGGCGACAATCGCGGTCGGCATGGTGAACTGGACGACCACGCTCACGCAGGCGTGCCGCACGCTCAGGCGCCGGCCGGCCTTTACCCTGATCGCCCTCGTGACGCTGATGCTCGGCATCGGCGCCAACACCGCCATCTTCAGTGTGGTCAAAGCCGTGGTCCTCAATCCGCTGCCGTACGAGGACCCCGAGCGAATCGTCGTTCTCTGGGAGGTGAACCCCGACGGGGCGCTCGATCGCGTGTCGATTCCGACGTTCGAAGACTGGAAGGCTGACGCGCAGAGTCTCGAGTCGATCGCGGCTTACCGTCACGTCGACTTCACGTTCGTGGGCTCAGGCGATCCGAAAAATGTGTCGGGCCTCAAGGCAACACCCGAGCTGTTCGCGGTGCTGAAGACGCGGCCCCATGTGGGCCGGACGTTCACGCGCGATGAAGCCGTGCTCGGAGCGGATCGGGTGGTGGTCCTCAGTGATGGTTTCGCCAAGCGCGCGTTCGGGGGAGATCGCGACATCATCGGCCGCGTCATCCAGCTAAACGCCGAACCGTACACCGTTATCGGCGTGATGCCCGCTGGATTCGAGTTCCCCACGAGCACGAGCGTCGAGATCTGGACGCCACTCGCCTTCGATCCCAAGGACGTCCACGGTCGGTCGCGGCGCGTTCGCTCGTTGACCGTGGTCGGGCGACTTGCGCCGACCGTTTCGCCACCGCAGGTGCAGAGCGAATTCGACGTGCTGTCGCGCCACATCGCCTCCGACAATCCCGCGAGCAACTCGGGCTGGAGTGCACGTGTCGTGGCAGCCCACGAACAGCTCGTGGCAACCTCGCGGCCTGCGTTGATGGTGCTGATGGGCGCCGTCGGGTTCCTGCTGCTCATCGTGTGCGCGAACGTCGCAAATCTGCTGCTGGCACGCCTGTCAGACAAACGGTATGAAATCGCCGTTCGCGGTGCACTGGGAGCAGGGAGGTGGGACCTCGCGCGACCGATCTTGGCCGAGAGCCTCGTGTTGTCGATTTCAGGTGGAGCGCTGGGAATGGCCGCCGCCATCGGTGGACTGCGTCTATTGAGCTTGCTTCCTGAGGGACGCCTGCCACGCGCCGACCTGATCTCGCTCGATCGAGGTGTGCTCCTCTTCACCACGCTCGTGTCGATCGCGGTGGGTATCGCGTTCAGCGTGTTGCCAGCGCTCCATGTGACGCGCACCGGGCTTCGCAAAGTGTTGAACGAGTCGACCGGCTCGACCTCGAGCGTGTACGGCAGGCGCCTTTTGAGCGGATTGGTCATCGCCGAAGTGGCCGTTGCATTGGTGCTGCTGGTCGGCGCCGGCCTGATGTCGCGCAGCTTGATGAAGCTGCTCCAGGTCGACCCCGGCTTCGAGCCTGCCAACCTGGTGGCGGCGCAGGTATTCCTGCCAACGACGAAGTATCGCGAGCGCCATCGTCTCGTCCAGTTCTTCGATGACGTCATCGAGCAGGTGCGGAGCGAACCGGGGGTCAACGCCGCGTCGGCCGTCTCGTCCTTCCCGCTTCACGAAGTCTCCACCGCATCGGCCCTGCCATTCTCAATCGAGGGTCGTGCACCGCCTGCGACTGAAGACCCGCTGGCCGACGTTCGTACGGTTGCGCCCGGTTACTTTGAGACGATGAGGATTCCCCTCCTCGCTGGACGATATTTCGACGAGCGCGACGAGGCGGAGGCTCAGTTGACAAGCGTCATCAACGAAACGATGGCACGCTCGTATTTCCCGGACCGAAGTCCCCTCGGCCAGGTGATTCAGAACCCGCATGGAAACAGCGTCATCGTGGGCGTGGTTCGCGACGTTCGCAACCAAGGACTCGATCGCGAGCCGAAGAAACAGGTCTACCTGCCGTTGCATCAGAATCCTGTCGCCGGGATGGCGCTCGTCGCGCGGGCTGAATCCGATCCGCTGGTCGTGGCCGGCATTCTGCAGCGGACCATTTGGACCGTCGATGCCGAGCAGGCCATCTTCGACCTGAGCACAATGGATCAGATCATGTCACGCGCCGTGTTTCTCCCGCGTTTGAGCGCCACGCTGCTGGGGTCGTTCGCGATCGCCGCGCTGCTGCTCGCGGCGCTCGGGATCTACGGTGTGCTGTCGTATTCAGTGACGCAGCGGACGCGGGAGATCGGGCTGCGAATGACGCTCGGCGCGTCGGCTGGCAGCACGATAACGCTGGTCGCACGCAACAGTCTGCTGCTGATTGCCGTCGGCGTTGGACTCGGTCTGGTCGTCGCCACGATGCTCGCCCGCTTGCTGACCAGCGTGTTGTATGGTGTCAGCCCATTCGACCTGACGGCGTTTACAGTCGCTGCCGTGGTCCTGACGCTCGCGGGTGTCGCCGCGAGCCTGCTGCCGGCGCGCCGGGCGACGCGAGTCGATCCGATGGTTGCCCTGCGCGAGCCGTGAACTCGACACTCAATCGTTGATTGATCCGATCTTTGATTATTGATTCGTTGTTGATTATTGATTCTTGATTGCTGATTTCTTGCGTTTCGCGGCCTGTTGCTTGGCTCTGGCCGTTTCGCGCGATCGCACGAAGATGAAATCCGCCTCCATCAACGATCAAGAATCACCAACCAATCCTTAATCAAAGATCGCAGAATCTCCAATTGAGCAACTGGCGATCGACTAAGGTGCAGCGGTTTAGAGATCCAGTTCCTGCGCTTCCTCAGCGCGATCCATGATGAAGCGGAAGCGCGCTGATGCGTCCTTTCCCATCAGCTCGTTGATGACACGGTCGGTGACGATCTGATCTGCGATCTCGACGCGAAGCAACCGTCGCGTCCGCGGGTTGAGCGTCGTCTCCCACAAGACCTTCGGCATCATCTCGCCGAGTCCCTTGAACCGCGTGATCTCCGGGCTCCCGCGGCCGTTGGTGTACTGCTTCAGCAACCGATCGCGATGGGCATCATCCAGCGCCCAGTAGGTGTCCTTGCCGATGTCGATGCGATAGAGCGGCGGCTGCGCGAGAAAGACCTTGCCGCTCGCGATGAGCTGTGGAAGATGACGATAGAGGAACGTCAGTAGCAGCGTCGCAATGTGGTGGCCGTCGGAATCAGCGTCGGCCAGGATGATGATGCGGCCGTAACGCAGTCGCGCAAGCTCGAAGCTCTTGCCCATGCCGCAGCCGAGCGCGGTGATCAGGTCGGAGAGCTCCTTGTTCTCGAGCACTTTGGCCAGCGTCATCCCCTCGGTGTTCATCACCTTGCCGCGCAGCGGCAGGATCGCCTGCTTGCCCCGATCGCGCCCCTGCTTGGCGGAGCCCCCGGCCGAATCGCCCTCGACGATGAAGATCTCACTGTCGTTGCGATTCGCGGTGGTGCAGTCACTGAGCTTGCCAGGCAGATTCAGGCGACCGCTCGTTGCCGTGCGCCGCGTGACCTCGGCCTGCGCGGCGCGGCTCGCTTCGCGCGCCCGCGCCGCCAGGATGATGCGGCCGACGATCGCTTCGGCGATGCTGCGATTGTGATTGAGCCAGTGCTCGAGCGCGGGGCGGACGACGGAATCGACCGTCGACAGCACCTCAGGATTGTTCAGGCGATCCTTCGTTTGCCCCTGGAACTGCGGCTCCTCGATGAAGAGACTCAACACACCGGTCAGTCCCTCGCGAATATCTTCGGCTGTCAGCGTGACGCCTTTGGGCGAGAGATTGTGCGTCTCGATGTAGTTGCGGACCGCCTTGCCGATGCCTGCGCGCAGCCCGTTGTCGTGAGTGCCCCCCGATCCAGTCGGGATGCCGTTCACGTAGCTCCGCACGTGCTCGTCGGTCGACTCGGTCCACTGCAACACGAGATCCAGGCGCGGACCACTCTCACGTTCCAGCAGGAAGGCCGTCTCGTGAACGGGCTTGGCCCCGCGGGCCGTCACGATCGATTTGAGGAAGTCGGACAGCCCTTCCTGATGCTGGAACACTTCCTTGGTGCCTTCCGCTTCGTTCTCGAAAGTCACTCGCACACCCTTGTGGATGTAGCTGACGACCTCGAGCCGTTCGCGTATCAGCGCCGCGTCGAATTCGACCTTCGGAAAAATCGTGGAATCGGGATGGAAGTAGACGGTGGTACCGCTGCCGCGCGCAGCGCCCAGCTTCTTCAACGGGCCGGTAGGCTTTCCACGCTTGAAGCGCATCTCCCACTGGGCGCCGTCGCGCTTGATGGTTGCCACGAGCTCAGTCGACAGCGCGTTCACGACGCTCGCGCCCACGCCGTGGAGACCTCCGGCCGTCTTGTAGTTGCCCTTCTCGAACTTACCGCCGGCATGGAGCACGGTGAAGATCACTTCGAGCGCGCTCTTCTTGGTCGTGGGATGTTTGTCGACCGGAATCCCACGTCCGTCATCGGCAACCGTAATCGCGCTGCCGTCCTTGTGCAGCGTCACGATGATGTTCGAGGCGTAGCCGTTCATCGCCTCGTCGACCGCGTTGTCGAGCACTTCCCAGACGAGGTGGTGCAGCCCAGCCGTGCCGACGCCACCGATGTACATACCGGGGCGTTTACGAACCGGCTCGAGACCTTCGAGAACGGTGATGTCTTTTGCGGTGTAGTTGGCCATTCAGTGCAATTGGTCCGGCTGAAGCCGGACACACGTACGATCGGTCGTGGCGTCCGGCTTCGGCCGGACCTCGGACCAGTTACTTAAGGTAGCATCACTATCAATAGGTGATGTCATGGGGCGGCTGCTCGCGATCCTTGGCGGCGGCGTCTGGCTCGTCGCAATCGCTGCACTCGCGATTGCCGTCCACTGGTCTGAGAAGCCGCGTGTCGTCCCTCCCCTCGCGTCGGTTCCGAAGCTCCTCAGAGACCTGAACGCGCAGCAGGCGAAAAGCTTCAAGGAAGGCGAGGCGTGGGCGGTCAGGAAAGTGGAATCCGCTCACCACGTCCTGGTCGTCAACGTCGATGCGGATCGCGTCGGCAACGCGCAGAAAATCGCCACCGAGATCGTGGCGCCGGTTCGCGACCGCGGATTCGACGAAGTCCTCGTCTACGTGTGGGCCATGCACCGGCACAAACAGTACGCCGACCGCAGGGTCCAGTGGACGCCCAAGGGCGGCTACACCGAATTGGTGATGGGCGACTGACCACTGCTTCCCATTAGCGTGCTTCGCCAATCCCTCAACGATTGCCCCCGCGCGTCGATTTGCGGGCGCGCGGCCGGGTCGCCTTCTGTGCACGGCCGCCTGTAGTCTTGCGCGCACGCGCACGCCTGGGTTTCTCTGCTTCGACCACGGCCTCGTCCGCTGGTTCGTCCTCGGCCACTTCCTGAATGGATTCCGCTTCGACGATCGGTGGCGCGTCGACGACCTGTTCGACAACCTCGCCACTCTCTTCGACGACCGGTGCATCGAGCACGGCCCGTTGCGGCACTTCGACGTCGACCGTCTCGTCCAGTTCGACAGGCTCCTCGAATCGAGGTGCCGCTGACCGCGTGGTGAGATTCGGTCCCGGGAACACCCGCACGGCACCCTGCCGATCGCGCTCGATGCGAAGCACACCCTCTTTGCCGGCCGCGCGCAGCAGATCGACGACAGACGCGAAACCGTATTTCCGCTCGTCGAAGTTTTCGATCGCGTTGCGAAGGAACTGCTTCGCCTGCCGCACGTACATCGGCCATCGCGGAGGTGCCTGCGCCTCGTGGATCGCCCGCTGCACGGCTCGAATCCCGTCTTGCATCGTCATCGGCGAGACGGGCATGGCTTCCTCGTCCTCGTCGTCCTGGATGCTCTGAACAGGGGCCGGTTGCCGAATCGGCTCTGGCGCCCTCTCGGCCGAGGCCGAGGCCGAGGCCTCCTCGGTCTCCGCGATCCCTTCTTCGCGCGATTCGACGAGCATGCTCCGCCCGGCGTGTTTCAGCGTGACGGCACCCGTCTGCGCCACCTTCTCCATGAAGTCGCGGAAACTCCCGGCACCGTACTCCCGCTCGGAGAACGTGGAATCGAGCTGCAGCAGCGTGCTCTTGAGCAATCCGAGCTGCGGCGTGACTTCGCGCTCCGACAACACTTTGAGCGCGCGCTTGACGATGGGCAGCGCTTTCGAAATATCGCCGGTCGACACCGGCCGCCCGCTTCGATCGGCCTGGCGCCCGCGACTGCCGACCAGGTTTTCGTAGGCGATGAACTCGTGGCAGTTCTTCTGCATCGTCACGCTGGTGAACTGCCGGCCACCGACGACGATGACCTTGCGGCCGTACTGCTTCAACTTCTCGACGAGCGAGATGAAATCGCTGTCGCCCCCGACGATGACGAAGGCGTTGATGTGATCGTGCGTGAAGGCCATTTCGAGCGCGTCGAGCGCCATGGTGATGTCGGCGCCGTTCTTGTCGCCGCCCGGCGTCAGGTTGCGCTGGACCATGCGGATGGCGTGTTGCGTGAGCAGCCGGCTGTAATCGCCGGCGCGCTTCCAGTCGCTATACGCGATCTTGGTGACAATCTCGCCGCGCTCTTTGATGGCCTCGAGGACGAGGCCGATGTCGAACTGACTGCCGATGGTGGACTTGACCCCGATCTCGACGTTGTCGAAGTCGATGAATACCGCAATGCGGTGACGTGTCTCTGCTGATGTCATGTACTCTCTGCCGGCGCATCGCGCTGGCTAACCTGGGGCGGGGCGTTCGAGGCTGGTTCGGACACCGGGCCGGTTTCGCGTTCGCTGAATGTTCTGGGCCTCAGGGGCCTCGAGCTCAAGCAGGAAACTACACTGCATCGCAGTGACTTCCGCAGCACTTCCATGAGCACGGGCCGAAGGGGTCCGGCCGCGCATCGCGCAGCCGTCGTGGTTGATTATACCGGGACTCGGGATCCGGGACTCGGGATTCGGGGCTCGGCCGATCAAACGACCGGAAGGCCGAATCGACGGACCAACGTCTCCAGTTCGCTCCGCAGGAACGGCAGCGAAGGTGCAATGAACAGATGATCCTGCATTCGCGACGGGTCGTAGTCCGTGTTGATCACCGTGTCTGTCACGAAGGGTTCTCGACGCACGTCTGGTGACAACACTGAGTATGGAATCTCGCCGGTCGACGACAGGATGCCGGCGCCGAAGACCTTGGTCTCACCCGCGTCTTCGATCAAGCCGAACTCGATGCTGAACCAGCTGAACCTCTTGAGCGCGAGGACGTGCTCGCCAGAGTGCGTTGCCGACACCGCTCGCCCGATCAGGGTCAGCAGCTCGGCGTAGTCGTGGTTCATCAGCGGCGGGACATGTCCGAGACAGTCGTGAATCATGTCTGGCTCGGGGGTGAACTCTGGATGCGATCCGTGACGGATGAACTGTGTCACCGGAAACCCGCGCGCGCCGATGTACTGGTAGAACGTCCGATAGGGCAACGCGCCTTCGGCCGGCACGAGATGCATGTTCGTCTCGAGCCGCACGCGTTCGCTCAACGTCCGGAGCTGCGGAATCTGCTGCTGGTTAATCGCGAGATCGCGCTTCGCCGCGAGATAGATCTGACAGGCGTGCTTGACGTGCAGTTCGTTCAGCTTCGGGCTGACGTCGCGCCAGATGCGGGTCTCTTCGGCGGTGTAGTCGATAAGCGGGGGACCAAGCTCCTCGAGGCGGTGCCGGCGACAGAGCGCAAACAGGTTCTTCCGCCGCTGGATGTAAAAGGGATCGCCGAGTCCAGGGTGCCCGGGCTCGAGTTCGAGCTCGGTGGCTTCCGGAGGGGAAACCATGACTTCCGGGTCAATCGGCACGCCGTATTCGACGAGCTTCCGGGCTTCCTGCATGGCGTTCGCCTCGATGAGGCCTCAGTTGAGGCGCACCAATTGAGACGTATGCACCAATGACGCCAGATCCCAGTGTAGGCCTGCGACGGGCATTCCGCCACCCCTCAGTCCACAGGTGACAGTCAGGTGGCTCCGTTACGAACGGGAATTACGGCCCGGGAACAAGTTGCTTCAGCTCGTCGGTCCAGTTCAGGACCACGCGAAACTGCGCCCACCGGGGTACATAACAGCTACGATCGAAGCCCTCGGAGATACTGCATGCGAGTTCGAATTCTCGCCTTTCGTTATGTGCTCGGTGTGACGTTGATCCTGACTGTGGTCACCGTGCCGATGATTTTGCGCGGCCAGTCGAACGAGAGTCACCGAGGGAGCGGCTGGACGCCGCCACGGACACCGTGGGGCGAACCGGACCTGCAGGGGCGATGGCCGGTCACGCATTTGATGGGCACCCCGCTGCAGCGCGACGAGGCTCTCGGCACCAAGGCTTTCTACACGGACGAGGAGTTGGCGGCGCGCCAGAAACAGGTCCTCGCTCGCGACAAGCGATACAAGGAGGCGGTCTCGTCCGGCAATCTCGGTGCGGCGCTGACCACCGGCACGACTGACACCGGAACGCCGCAGCGTCAGACCTCCCTCATCGTCGATCCACCGAATGGCCGCCTTCCAGACCTGACAGCCGAAGGCAAGCGGCTCAGCGCGCTGATGAAAAGCAGCTGGAGCGTGTCTGACGATGAAGACATCGTGTGGGACGCGCCGGAGGACTTCGACACGTGGGACCGGTGCATCACGCGCGGGATGCCGGCGTCGATGTTCCCATTCCGCTACAACGGCGGCATGGACATCTATCAGTCACCGGGCTACGTCGTGCTCAGCCTCGAGATGGTGCACGAGGATCGGATCATTCCGACTGACGGACGCACGCCGCTGCCGGCTTCGTTCAAGCACTGGATGGGCGAACCGCGCGGGCATTGGGAAGGCGACACGCTGGTCGTGGAGACGACGAACTTCAACGGACGAACGGCGTCGGTGAACTTCGGCATCCTCGGCGCGCCGCCGGGCAACCGCATCCCGACCAGTCAGGAGATGAAGATCGTCGAGCGCTTCACGCGCACGAGCGCGGACACGATCTCGTACGAAATTACGACTACGGATCCAGTGGTGTACACCGCGCCATGGACCGCGCGATTTCCACTGAAGCTGACGCCCGATTACGAGTGGTGGGAATACGCGTGCCACGAAGGCAACCGCACGATCCGTGACTTCATCAACGCGTCACGCGCTGAGCGCGCCTATAGAGCCGCTCATCCCAACGAACCGCGCACGCCTCCAGCGCCGCGCTGAGGCACGCCCGCCTGCACCCTGATCGAGTCGAGAGTCAGTCGACCCGATCAGGGTTCGATGCAGGTGCAAAGGGATCAGAAATCAAACTGCGCGCTCAGCTTGAATATGCGCGGCAGGAGAATCAACTGCGGCGTCCGCCACGCCGCACCGTAGGTGATGTTCTCGTTGATCACGGAGTTGGAATTGAGCACGTTATAGAAGTCGAAATTGATGCTCGTCCGTGTCGTGTTCAACCGGAACAGCTTCGACATGCGGAGGTCGAGCTCATTCATCCGCTCGACGTAAACAGTACCAGCCTCGATGATGTTGAAGAAGCGCGCATTCGGTCCGCTGCTGTACGCACGCCCGAGCGTGGTCGTCGCCGCCGCAATCGCTGCGTTCGCGCTCATGCTGGTGCCGGCACTGTTGCTGGTGCTCGATCCCGGCAGGTTCTGGAAGGTCCCGCTGATGTTGACGTCGATCTTCGGAATCAGGTAGGCGACCAGGCCCTGCATGGACGTGCGCCACCCCTGATTCTGTTTGCAACGCTCGAGGGTCCTGGCGGCATTCGTGGGCGCACGGGTGTTGGTGACGGGATTGGCAGGGTTACCGGTGAAAGCATTCGCGTGCAGCGTTTCGGGCAGCGCCGCCACGACCGCGCAATCGTCCGTCACGACGCGGCCGGTTCCCGCACCGGCCTGAAGGGTAAGTCCGTTCTGAAGCCTGGCATTGACGCCGAGGCTGACCGCGTTGAACACCTCGGTCTGATCCCCATAGTTCTTGGAGAGGGTCACGAAGTTGTTCTGGGCTCGTACATTCGCCGCCGGTTTCAGATCGAAGGCGGTGAGCGTGTAGCCGCCACCATTCGGCAGCCTCGCATCGCTCGGCACGTTGATCGTGAACTGATCGTAGTCCTCGGGTCCGACGGCCCGGTCATCCATCGTCCGGAAGTTGCCGTACCATCTCCGGGCGAATTGGACGTCGAGCGACAGCCGTGGCACCAGCTCGTGCTGCACCCCCGCCGTGAACTCCCAGTTGTAGAAGCGCTTTCCCCAGCCCGCCAGAATGTCTGGATCGTAGGTGGTACCCGGCACCACTGTCCCGAAGATGGCTGCGTTCACCAGCGCGCCGCACTCGCCGTTGGTGGCATAGTTCAATAGGTCGCAATCAGGCACGAAATCGGTGTCGCTGTCGGTCCAGGGGCGAGTGGTGGTCGTGACCAGCCGATTGATCGGATTCGGCGGGTCAGACAACGCCCCCGTTGTTCCGAGGCCTTCCAGATACTTGTTCAGGGTGACTTTCAGCGCCGTCTTTCCGTTCCCGAACAGATCGTAAGTGACGCCCATCTTCGGCGTGATGTCATGCAACGAGTAATTATCGATTCGGCCGTAGCTGACGTTGAGATTCGGCGCCAGGGTCGTTGGCGCAATCGCTTGCGGCGGGAAGCTGTTCTTGAAGTGGTCGTAGCGAACGCCACCGGCGAGCGTCCATCGGCCAACAGTCCATTTGTCCTGCGCAAAGAGGCCGAGGTCGCGGTCCACGTTCACTTCGACCGTCCGCGGCGTGATCCGATATGTGAGCTGCGTCGGCACACCGTTCGCGAAGTTGTAGAAGTACGGCGTCGTCGGGTCGGTGTAGCTGGTGTTTTCGTGATGGCCGTAGGCGTTGTTGAAACCGACCTTGAAGTTGTGCGAACCCGTGATGTAGGACACTGCGGCCCGATAGTGGATGTTCCAGTTCCAGGAGTTGTTGAACGTGCCACCGGCGGCGGTCGCATACGCCCGGTAGTTCAAGCTCGAGCCGGTCGCGAGCGACGGGTTGTCGATGACCGGAACCATGCCTGGGGCGATGGCGTCGATGTTGTCGCCCTTCCCGGTCTGAAGGTGCATCGCACCCCATCGCTCCACGCGGTGGATCGCGCTCGCCTCGAGCAGCAGCCGGTTGCTCACTGGACTGTTCCAGTCCATCTGAATGAAGCGCTGCAGCGGGAATCGTCGATCGACCGAGGCCTCAGGGGCGACCGTGGCCGAGATCTGGTTGGGACAGCTGCACAGCGCCTCGTGATCGTACGTGAAACCGATCTTGTTCTTGGCATTCGCCTGCCATGTGACGCGGGCCGAATACATCTTCTGGTCCTGATGGATGATGGCCTGCTCCCCTGTGCTCACGTAGCGGAACTCGTTCAACTTGTTCGCGTTCGCATTGTGGAACATCCCAGGGACGTAGTTGTCTGCGTACAGATAGCGCCCCGAGACAAAGAACCACACTTTGTCGCGGACAAACGGTCCGCCGACGCCGGGATTGAAGTCCCCATTCCCCTTGATTCGAGGTGCTGCTGTCAGTCCGCGCGCTTGGACGTCCGAGCCGGTGAAGTTGTCCGACGCGAAGTTCTCCGTCGTGTAGCCGCCGAAGACAGTTCCGGAGAGTCTGTTGCCGCCATCCCGCGGAATGAAGTTGATTCGCACGCCACCCGTGGCCGCCTGCGCGTCCACACCCGAAACATCGATGGCAAACTCCGCCATTCCAGTGGCATTCGGTACTGCTCCACCCCCCCAGCCGCCGCCAATCATCGTGCTCAGCGCCACGCCGTTGACCATCATGCGCTGGTCCGATTGCCGGCTGCCGTTGAATTCGAGCGATGCCACCTCCTGCACCACCGAGCCGCCGACATCCGGAACGTTGGTACCTCCCCTTCTCACGCCGGGAATCAACACTCCCGTCGTGAAGGGATTTCGTGCGTTTGGAATTGCCGCCAGCACCGCCTGGTCGATCACGGCCTGACGGGTGGTGCTTTGCACGTCCACCACCGGCGTCTCGCCGGTGACGGTGATGGTTTCTTCGAGCGTGCCAACGCGCATGTCGGCATTGATCGTGACGACGGCCGTGCCGGTCAACTCGACACCCTCGCGTCTGAAGGTCGAGAAACCCGAGATCGAAAACGTCACGCTGTACGTTCCAGGCCGCAAGTCCGGGATGGAGTAACGCCCATTGCCGTCGGTCGTCGTCGTTCGAACCTTCTCAATCAAGACCGGGCTGGCCGCTTCAACCGTCACGCCGGGGAGCACGGCACCCGACGTGTCCTGAACCAGCCCCGCCAGTGAGGCCTGCGCGGATGCGACGCCCGGAACGAGCGTGATGCCCGCGAACAACAGCACGTGAGCCAGTCTTCGCATAAGCGTGTCTCCGTTACCTCACAAGGGGTTAGTCGACGTTCGCTCGGAAACTGAACCGAGGGAGTCGGCCCTCGTTATACGCTGACGAGATCGCGTCGTCAAACGCATTCGGGGTGTGCCAGCACGAGCGGCTGGCGTCTCTCTACGCTATTTCCGCTGAGTGTCGAGGAAATCGAAGATCTCTTTCGCGTACGTCAAATACGCGGCGAGGTGAGTGCCTCCCGGCACCGTGGCGTAGACAGTCGTGACGCCCGCGGCTTTAGCCGCATCCGCCATCTTCTTGGACGCTTCGATCGGATTCGTCGTGTCCTGGTCGCCGTGGATCACGAGCAGCCCCATCTTCCCCTTGATGCGATCCCACGGATACGAGTCGAACACGATCGGACCGGAGCTGATCACCAGCGCGGCAAATCGCTCCGGATACTTGGCACCAAGATAGAGGGCACCCGAGCCAGATGGATTCTGCCCGTGAAGGTAGATGCGTGAGGTATCGACGCCGTACTCCTTCGTGACGAGATCGATGACGTTGAGCACGTCCTGCTCAGCCCGCGCGTCTTCCTCGGGAGTCCAGCCGTCCGCGGGTGCTGCCGCCTTCGGCCGCGCGATCTGATATCGGCTGCCGTAATATGGCTGCCGCAGCGGTCGATAACCCATCGGCGTCACGACCAGGTATCCGCGTTGCTCTGCCTGAGTCACGAGGCTGTTCGGCTCGCGGTACGGGTTGTCGACGCTCTGACCCGCGCGCAGCGTGACGAGCAACGGAAGCCTCGCACCCTGCTTCCATCGTGACGGCACGAAGAGACGGTACGGGATGGACTCGGTGGTCCCGGGAAACTCGTACACCCGATACTGCTCGCCGACGTGTTGATACAAGGGCCCGCGCGGGTTCGGTTGCAGTGGCGCGGGCGTGGCGGTTCCGGGTGGTGCCTGCGCCGCTCGCGCCTGTTCGAATGACGGTGCGTGCCACAGCAGCATGATGGCGATGGAGAAAACGAGTCTCTTCACGGTTGCACCTTCTCCTCGGTCTTTACCTCGAAGCGACGGAACTTGCCGTAGGTGGCCTTGCCCCGGAACTCTCCGGTTCCCTGCGGATACCAGTCTTCCATCGTGGTCGGGACGTTGATCCCGAGTTCTTCGTCGAACGTGAAAAGAGTCGTCACGCGAACCGGAGCGACCTGGCCTCCCACCTGCAGCTCCGTTTTGACAACGCGGCCGCTTCCTTCCTCGACCCAGATCAAACCTCGTGAAAACAGGTCGCCATTGGCGTTGAGCTTGAGCACCGTCGGCCGCCTGAACTCGACGAAGCGAACCGTGCGTACGTCGGGACCCAGCTTCTTGTCTAGACCCGCCAGGTTGAACCGAAAACGGTCGACGTACTGCTCCTGGAGAAACGCGATGACCAACAGGGGGTTGCTGAGCGTGCCTATGTCGGTCAGGTTGTAGCGCGCACCCGCGTCTCGAATCTCGGCAGCTCGGCGAAACGTGCTCGACGACGGCCGCAGGAATAACTTCGTGAGGCGATCTTCGCGGTCGCGAACCGGCTTGCCATCGACCTCGGCCACGTCTCGAAACGACTGCCAGACTTCGTCGCCGGGAGCCTTGACCAGCAGGAAGTCCGACATCAGGAGCCGGCTTCGTTTCGGGACGGTGGTCTGCTGCTCGTACCGCTCTTCGGCAACGACGTTCGAGAACCGGTCAACGAAGTCGTGAGCGTAAGCAGTAGCCCTGGGGATGAGCTCGTCGACCTTTGGAGACTGTGCCCGCGCGTGGGGGCCCCACAGCACGGTCGCGACGACGGCGCCGGCAGCAAGCGCTCGCTTCATGACGTGCAGATATTAGCGCCAAGTCGGCGCCAGGAGGAGCGTGTAATACTGCTGGCAGGTATGAGCGACGACACGAAGCAGTGCCCGGTCTGCGGCGAGACGATCAAGGCTGCGGCCATCAAATGTCGCTTCTGCAACACCGACCTGGAAGCCTTCAACGCCGCCCGTGAAGCGGAGATGGAGAAACCGCTGTTCGAGGGCCATCCGGCAGTCATCTATAGCGTCGGCCAGTGGTTCCTCGTGGTGCTCACGGTTGGCATCGCCTACATCGTCTACTGGTTCAAGAGCCGGTCGATCGCCTACGAGATCACGAGTCAGCGCATCCGAATCGAGCGCGGGCTGCTCTCGAAGATCAAGGAGAACGTCGAGCTCTTTCGTATTGATGATTTCGATCTCCACAAGCCGCTGGGCATGAGGCTCGCGGGCCATTGCCAGCTTCACCTGCGCTCATCCGATCCGGATCAGCAGTCGGTTTTCATCTACGGCATCCCAGACCTGGAGCATCTCGCGGACACGCTCCGTGAATGCGCGCTGAAGGAGCGAAAGCGGCGACGTATCACCACCCTGATCGATGCGTGAGGAGGGCGAAAAGACTCGCCAGCCATCGGGGTTTACGTCAAAATCAGAATTACTCGGTTGACGGGAGGCGGTATGACGCGTCGTGCCCTCTGTTCGAGAATCGCCTTCGCCATGAGCCTCGCGGCCCTGACGGCGTCCGCGCTCGAGGCTCAGCAACCGGCGGCTCCCGCCGCGCGGAACGCTCGCGCAACTGGCTGGGTGCTGCCGCGTACCGCGGATGGCCGCCCGGATCTGGAGGGCGTGTGGGAGAACAACAGCGCGACTCCCCTGGAGCGGCCGCGCCAGCTCGCCGACAAGCCGCGACTGTCAGACGAAGAGCTGGCGACGTTCGAACGCCGCGCGCGCACGCTGTTCGGGCCGGAGGCGGAGGCAACCTTCGGCGACGCGCTCTATCTGACCTTGCTCGCCGACACACGGCCCGCCGGACTCGGGGCGACTGGCAGCTATAGCCAGAACTGGCTGCCAAACCGGTACTTCGAGCACAGAACCTCACTGATCGTCGATCCCTCCGACGGAAAGCTGCCGCCGCCGACACCAGCAGGCGCCAAAGCACGCGCCGCAGCGGCCGGACGTTTCGGAAAGGTGGGAGACTCGGCCCAGGACATGACGCTGCAGGATCGTTGCATCCATTACGGCTTTCCCGATCTGTTCGCCGCGTACATGGCGGTCTACCGCATCGTGCAGACGCCGGAGTACGTGGCAATCCAGCTGGAAAAGATCCACGACACGCGCATCATCCCGCTCGACAGCCGCGCGCACCTGTCGTCCACCATGCGCCAGTATCTCGGCGATTCACGCGGAAGATGGGAAGGCGATACCCTCGTGGTCGAGACCACGAACTTCAATCCCAAGGGCAATCCTTTTGGTGGGTACTTCATGCTCTCGGATGAAAACCTGCACCTCACCGAGCGCTTCCGGCGCACGGCCGACGACACGCTGGAGTACACGTTCACTGTGGACAACCCCACGATGTGGACGAAACCCTGGACCGCGATGGTCAACTGGAAGCGTTCGCGCGGCGAATTGCTCGAGTATGCATGCCACGAGGGCAACTACAGCCTGCGAGGCATGTTGTCGGCGGCCCGGGCCGAAGAAGCTGGCAAACAGTAAGTTCGGCGTATAATCTGCGCCTCTGGTGGACCTCTGTCTCCTGGGAGGGCCCGTGTTTATCACTCTCGTTTTGGCAATTCTGTCGTTGGCTGGGCCTGCAGGCCAACAACCGGCTGCGGCTCCATCCGCATCGGCGTCGTCGCTCGATTTCGAGTTTTTCAAGACCCGCGTACAACCGATCTTCCTGGCCAAGCGTCCCGGTCACGCCAGGTGCATCTCATGTCATGGCTCCGGCACGCCGTTGCGGCTGCAGCCGCTGGCGGCGGGCGCAAAGACCTGGACCGACGAGGAGTCGCGAAAGAACTTCGAGGCGGTCAGGCGCGTCGCCATGCCCGGCAACGCCAGCAGCAGACTCCTTCTTCACCCGCTGGACGAAAAGGCCGGCGGCGACTTCTATCACAGCGGTGGCAAGCATTGGAGTTCCCAGAGTGAGCCGGAGTGGCAGACACTCAAGGCCTGGGTCATGGGACAAACGGCGAAGTAGCGGCGACACTGTTTCGGTTTTAGGAGTTAACGCGATGACGATCAGACACGCGACTCGTCTCGGCCTCACGGTTCTCGTGGCCACCGTTCTGTTCACCGCTTCACTGGCCGCGCAAAAGGTCAGGATCGTCCAGACCAACAGTGCCGGGGACAACGTTCACCTCATCGATCCGGCCACCAACAAAGTGGCCGGCATCATCGAGGGGATCGAGGTGAGCCATGGCGCCGGCGTTGCGCCGGACGGCAAACACATCTACATCAGCGACGAGGCAGAGAGCACCCTCGACGTCGTCGACGCCAAGACGCTGAAAGTCACGAACCGCATCCCACTGAGCGGACATCCCAACAACATGGCCGTTGGGAAGGACGGTCGCAAGGTGTATGTCGGCATCATCCAGGCACCCGGGGGCGTCGACGTGATCGACACCGTGGCGCTGAAGCGCATCAAGACCGTTCCGACCAAGGGCTCGATTCACAACGCCTACGTCACACCGGATGGGAAGTACGTCGTCGCTGGCTCGATTCAAGGCAAGACGATCAACGTCATCGACGCGAACACCGACGAGCCCGCCTGGACGGTCGACATGGATCTGGGCGTTCGTCCAATGACGTTCAGCTGGAATCCCGACGGCTCGACGAAATGGATCTTCGCGCAGTTGAGCGGTCTGAACGGCTTCGCGGTCGTCGACTTCGCAACCCGGAAAGAGATTCGCCGCATCGACAATCCGGAGCTGCCTCCCGGAAAGCCAACCGTCCCAGAGGGATCGGATCCGTCCCACGGCATGGCGGTGACGTCGGATGGCAAGACGCTGGTCGTGTGCAGCCGCTTGAACAATTACCTCTACTCGTACTCGCTTCCGGATCTGAAGCTGCTCGGTGGCGCAGAGTTGACTGGAAAGGGCGCAGGCTGGGTAACGCTCACTCCCGACGGCAAGAAAGCCTACGTCGCCAACCCCGTGACCAATGACGTGTCGGTTGTCGACATCGCAACGATGAAGGAAGTCGCGAAAGTTCCGGTTGGCTACGTGCCGAAGCGCAACGTCACCGGCGTGCTTCAGTAGTCAGGGGGTCGACCCGGGTACCTGCGGTCAGAGGCAGGTTTCAGTTCGACGACCGTCCCGGCGTCGATCTCTTCTTCGTTCCGACGTCTTCGCCTTTCAGAAACCGGAGGAGCGGCGGATAGAGCAGGTCGGGCGCCTCGAACTGCGGGTTGTGACCCACGTTCGGAATGATGTAGAGCTGACCGTTCTGCACGGTCTCGCTCACGTGTCTCGCCTGGCCGGGGTAGTCGGCGCCGTCTTTTTCACCACCGATGACGAGCGTACGCGCCTTGATGCGCGGCCAGTCGTCGACGACCGGATCCGCGTAGATCGCCTGCTGCTGTAACGCGCGGACCATTGCCATGCGCGGCCAGTCGCCGCTTGTGATCCAGCCGTAGTGGATCTTCACGTACTTCATGTATTCGGGCTTCCAGTTCACGTAGTACGCGCGCATGCCGCGCACGATTTCCGTGTAGTCGCGCGCGAGGTTGGCTCTGTACACATCCGACGTCTCGCGCCATGGTCGCTGTGTGCGCGCATCGGTGAGCCCGATCTGATTGATCATCGCGAGATTGCCGACCGCGTCCGGATACGACGAAGCGAAGCGGCTGGCCACCATCCCACCCATCGAGTGCGTCACGACATCCGTCGTCTTGATGCCCAGGTGGTCGAGGAGACGCTTGGTGTTGGCGGCGTGCGTGCTGATCGAATAGTGCAGGATCGGCTTCGAGGATCGGCCAAACCCGATTTGGTCCGGCACAACGACGCGGTAGCCTTCCTTGCGAAGGATCTCGATCGTGTCCGTCCACGCCTCGCCAAAGAAGTTCATCCCATGGAGGAGGAGGACGCTTTTGCCGTTGGGGGTCCCAATGGGCGCAGCGTCCATGTAGGCCATGCGGACGTCCTGATCTTCCAGCGTGAAGGAGAAATACGACACTGGATGGGGATAGGGGACATCCTCGAGGTTGATGCTCATCGGTCCCCAACCAGCGGGTGGCGAGGCGGGCGGCTCCTGTGCGGAGGTCGCCGTCGCTATCAAAAGAATAGGGGCGAGCAGGATTACGACGACAGTCGTGCGACGCATGTCTTTCACCTTACCTGGATACGTGCGCAGGTAGAAGGCGGGTCTTTTGGACCCGCATTGATCAATGCCGCCGGACGCGGATTATAGCAACGCTGCGACGTCAACTCGCAGTGTGACACTATGGCTGGCATGGCAACTCGACCAGACCTCGTCGTCATTCACGAGCATCCGGAGTGGCAAAAGCCGCTCTTTGCCGCGCTCGAACGACGAGGCCTGGCGTACGCCGCCTTCGACCTGAAGCAGGCCGCATTCAGCAACCTCGAGTCTCCGTCGGCGAAGGTGTACTTCAACCAGGCGAGCCCGAGCGCGTACGTCCGCGGGAACACGCGCGCAGTCCCGCTCGCACTCGCATACATGCGAACGCTCGAGCGGCTCGGCGCGCGTGTCCTGAACGGCGCCGATGTCTTCGCCCTCGAGTTGAGCAAGAGCGCACAAGCCACGCTGCTGCGCACACTCGGCATCGATACGCCGTGGTCGATCACCTTCAACGACGTCACCGCTCTTCACGCGTACGCAGACAGGATTCGATGGCCGGCGATCCTCAAGCCCGATCAAGGCGGCAGCGGCGCCCGCATTCACGTGGTGGAGTCGCTGGCGCATGTCGAATCGATCTTTGCTGCCGATCCATCGGTGTGGCTGCCTGACAACCTGTTCCTGTTGCAGGAATACCTGCCGCACGATCCGGAGCAGGGCATCGTCCGGCTGGAATTCCTCGGCGGCGAACTGCTTTACGCGATGCGGGTGAAGACGCACGGCCGGTTCAACCTGTGTCCATCGCCGGTCTGCAACCCGGAGGATGGCGAAGGGGCGTGCGAGATTCCAGCGGCACAGGTGCTCGCACCCCCGGTCGAGTTCTATCCCTACCTCGATGTCCCGAGTGAAGCAGT